>Ga0207691_10001091_pt1 | contig 26989 bp, 26 predicted proteins | sample KBSM13metaG_FD_184327 | JGI IMG/M metagenome (GOLD analysis project Ga0207691, IMG submission 184327) | Miscanthus rhizosphere microbial communities from Kellogg Biological Station, Michigan, USA - KBS M1-3 metaG (SPAdes) (version 2) | ecosystem: Host-associated > Plants > Roots > Rhizosphere >...
CCGGAATGGGGCATGCTTCCGATCCCCAAGAAGCTGGTGCAGGCGGGCGTGCGCGACATGGTGCGGATCTCGGACGGGCGCATGAGCGGCACCAGCTACGGCGCCTGCATTCTTCATGTGGCGCCGGAGAGCTTCGTCGGCGGGCCGTTGGCGTTCGTGCGCACCGGTGACGCCATCGAGATCGACGTGCCGGGGCGCCGCATTCATCTGGATGTCAGCGAGGAAGAACTCGCTCGTCGCCAGGCGGCCTGGAAGCCGCCGCCACCACGCTACCTGCGCGGCTATGGGGCCATGTTCTCCGCTCATATCGGCCAGGCTGACGAAGGCTGCGACTTCGATTTCCTCGCCGGCGCGGGGCAGATTCCCGAGCCGGAAATTCACTAGACTTCGCCCTCCCTGACACCGCCCCAGACGCCCCAGCCGAGGATCCATGAAATTCGGACTTTTCGACCACGTTGAGGACGCCGAGCGTCCGCTCGCGACCCTGTTCGACGAACGGCTCACATTCGCGCAAGCCGCCGACAATGCCGGTATCTACTGCCTGCATGTGGCCGAGCACCACGCCACGCCGCTCAACATGGTGCCGGTGCCGGGAATCTATCTCGGCGCGGTCGCACGCGCGACCAAGCGCATGCGGCTCGGGCCCCTGGTCTATCTGCTTCCGCTCTATTCCCCGCTGCGCCTGATCGAGGAGATTTGCATTCTCGACCATCTCAGCTACGGGCGCATGGAGGTGGGCGTCGGCCGGGGCGTGTCGCCGTTCGAGCTCAAATATCACAAGATCGAGCACGACGATTCGCGCGACATCTTCATCGATGCGTTCAACTGCGTCAGCGCCGGCTTGACCACCGACTTGCTCAACTATTCGGGCAAACATTATCAATACGAAAACGTCCCGATCGCATTGCGGCCGTTGCAGCAGCCGCATCCCGCGTTCTGGTACGGCTCCTCCAATACCATCGGCTCGACCTGGGCCGGCGAGCACGGCATGCATTTCGTGAGCCTCGGGCCCACCCCGTTCGCCAAAACCAACATCGACGCATTCAAGCAGGCGCTGGCGAAACGCGGCGGCGCGGCTCAGCCCAAAGCCGAGTTTCCCGGCGGCACCGCGATCGGCGTGCTGCGTCACATCTTCGTTGCCGATACCGACGAGGAAGCGAAGCGCTTCGCCAAGCCCGCGATGGAGCTGCATCTTGCGCAGTTGAATTGGCTGCGTGCCAAGCACGGGGTAACCGGCCTGACCTCGCGGCTCAATGTGCCGCGCGGCGCGACATTCGAAGAGAGCGTGGCCGATGGATCGGTGATTGCCGGCACGCCCCAGCGGGTGCGGGAAGAGATCGAGCGGCAGGTGAGCGAGCTCGGCGTGAACTATCTGCTCACGTATATGTTCCTGGGCGCGATGTCCCTCGCCGAAGCGCTGCGCTCTCTGGCGCTGTTCTCGACCGAGGTGATGCCCAAGTTGGAGCATCTCTGAGGCGCAATCCGGCCCGCAGCAGGCTGGCTCCGGGTGCCGGACTGTGCGAAATTCCGGCCAAGCGATGACGAGAGGGCTATTCCCATGGCGAACAGCACGGTGACCGGCGTCCGCAGCATCGAGCTTGGCGTGCGCGATCTGCATCAATCGGCGGAGTTCTACACCAAGGTGTGGGCGCTCGAAGAGGTCTCGGCCGCAGGCGACACCATGCATTTCCGTGCCACCGGCGGCGAGCATCATGTGCTGACCATCCGGGAACGGCCGCAGGCGAGCCTGCTCGGCGTGCATTTCGCTGCCGCCGATCGGGGTGCCGTCGATCAGCTCTGCGCCAAGGCGAAGGGCTATGGCGTTGCCATTGCGGACGATCCGGCACCGCTCGACGCCAGCGCCGGCGGCGGTTACGGCTTCCGCTTCGAGACGCCCGACGGGCTGCCGATGACGATATCATCGGACAGCGCGCAGCATCCGGATGTGGTCGTGGATCGCTCGCGGCCGACCAAGATCAGTCACGTCGTTCTCAACAGCGCGCGCACCGATGATCAGGTTCCGTTTTTCATCGACGTGCTCGGCTTCAAGCTTTCCGACAGTACCCACATGATGGAGTTTCTGCGCTGCAGCGCGGATCACCACAGCATTGCGATCTTCCGCAACAATGGGCCGTCGCTCAATCATGTGGCCTACGAGCTGCCGAATATCGATGGGCTGATGCGCGGCGCCGGCCGTCTCAAACGGAGTGGCTTCGACGTCGAGTGGGGGGTCGGCCGTCACGGCCCGGGCAGCAACGTGTTCTCCTATTTCATCGAGCCCAATGGCTTCGTTGCGGAATACACGACCGAGCTGGATCAGCTCGACGATGCAACGCACGTTCCTCAGGATGCGAGCTACTGGCAGAAAATCATGCCGAATCCGGACCGCTGGGGGCTGGCCGGGCCGCCGTCGAACCGGATGCGCGCAGCCATGTCGGGCGCGCTTTACCTGGGCGACCGGGAATTAAGCAACGCGCTGGCTGGCGACGCCCGTTGCGAAGACATCATCGGGCGCAAGCTCGGCTGATCCACCGACTGCTGACCTCGGCTCTCGATCCTGATGTACGTGACAGCATCGGGAGAAGCCTTTCTTTTTCCCAAGGCTGGTGTGCATGAGCGACGACATTCCCTTCGACAAGAGCTTCGACCTTGCGCCCGACATCGTGGATCAAGTCGCGCCCGGGGTGCGCCGGGTGCTCGCCAACAATCCGAGCCCGTTCACGTTCAAGGGGACCCTGTCCTACATCGTCGGCCAAGGCCACGTTGCGATCATCGATCCCGGTCCGCTCGACGAGGTGCACATTGCGGCCCTGCTCGATGCGGTACGCGGGGAAACCGTCACCCATATCTTCGTGACGCATACGCATCGGGATCATTCCCCCGCGGTGCCGCGAATCAAGGCGGCGACCGGGGCCGTGGTGCTCGCCGAAGGGCCGCATCGCCCCGCGCGACCGCTCAATATCGGGGAGGCGCCGCGCCTCGACGCCAGCAACGATACCGAGTTCCAGCCCGACCGCGCGCTGGCCGACGGCGAGGTCGTCACCGGCCGAGGCTGGACCATCGAGGCGGTCACGACGCCCGGCCACACCGCGAACCACATGGCGTTCGCATTGAAGGAGGGCAACCTGCTGTTCTCCGGCGATCATGTGATGGCATGGTCGACGCCGATCGTCGCGCCCCCGGATGGCGCGATGAGCGATTACATGGCCTCGCTGCAGAAGCTGGCGGGCCGCTCGGAGTCGATCTACCTGCCCGGCCATGGCGGCGCCGTGCGCGAGGCGCCGCGCTTCGTGCAGCACTACATCCGCCATCGCCAGAGCCGCGAGGCTTCGATCCTGCACCGGCTCAGCAAGGGCGAAGCCGATATCCCCACCCTTGTACGTGCGATCTATATCGGTCTCGATCCACGGCTGGTGAAGGCGGCGGGACTTTCGGTGCTCGCCCACATCGAGGATCTGATGACGCGCGGGATCATCACCAGCGACGGCCCGCCTTCGATCGAGGGGCGCTACCGGCTGGCGCGGTAGATTTGAACTTGGACCGCCGTAACCGAAAGATGGTTTGGTTATGAGGTCAGCACGCTGTCCGGGCGCTGGCCGGTGTCCGCGCCGGCTTGGCTACTTCTTGGATTGATCTTTCTTGCCGGGTATCGATTTCTTTGCCGACGGCTGCGCCGGCGGACGCTCCGGCCGTTGGGCGCGGATGGCATCTTCGATCTCATTCATCAACCCGCGCACACGGGATGCATTGGTGCCGAAATCGAACGAGCCGTAGCGCGAGGAGGAGCGCGCATCGATGCGCGCGCCGTCGGTCTCGGCCCGCACGCGGATCGAGACGTCATCGCGGAAACCCATGATCGGGGTGCGCGCCACCGCCTCGATGTGGCCCTCGCGCCGGCCGGCCTGGGGTGCGCGCGCATCGACGACGCGCCATTTCCGCTTGTTGACCACCGCGAGCGCGGCATCATAGGCCGCCTGCGGGGTGGCATTGGTCGCCAGTGGCCCGACGTCGGGATAGGCCTTGCGCTGCTGCTCGGCGGCGTACAGGCCGGCATAGGCGATCGGATTGGCGTCGCGCGGCCGCAGCCGCGACAGGGCGTCGTAGCGCGGTGGATCGATGGGGTCGGTGGTGATGTCGTAGATCCAAGGCAGGCGGGAAGCCTTGATGCCCAGATAGGCCGGATAAGCGAGCAGCGCGAGCGAGACCGCCATTGCCGTCAGCGCAGCGCCCATGCCCGCGAGACCCTCCATCCAGATCACGACGAAGGCGGCGAAGGCGAGGAGGAGTGCGACGATGGCGATGGCGAGCGCGCCTGCGAAGGTCGCGAGCGCAGGCCAGATTTCGAGCAGGCCCGACCGCACGATGATGATCGCGAGGAAGGAGGCGAGCAGGGCGAATCCAGCAGTGCGCCGCGCCCAGATGGCGAGCCGCGAAGTGGGCTCAGAGTGGATGAAGCGCCGCGCCATCGGTCTCCTGCCTCACGAACTCGAGCAAATGCTCTTGAGCGCCGCCCAATCGGCCTGATCGAGCGGAGGTCGCGTCGGCGCTGTTCCCGACATCGCCTCGATGACGGCAACGCGGTCGCGGGTCTCCGGATGATCGAGCAGAATTTTCGGTCCGGGATGAGTGGTGCCCGCGATTCGCGACAGAAATCTGCCGAGCGCGCGTGGATCGGCGTTGATCCTGGCCATCAGCAGCACACCATATGCGTCCGCCGCGGTCTCGACCTCGCGGCTGTAGCTGGTCTGCAGAATGGTCTTGGCGGCGAAGACCACGGCGCCGCCGCCGACGAAATCGCCGAGCAAGATGCCGAACAGCAGCGAAAGCCCCGCGGCCTGCAGCACCGCTCGTGTGCCGTCGCGATGGGCGGCATGTCCGACCTCGTGCGCAATGACGCCGGCGAGTTCATCGGGCGACTCGGCCTTATCAATGAGACCTTGGAAGACATAGATGTATCCGCCGGGTAGCGTGATCGCGTTGGCTTCAGGCTGCCGCACCACGAGCGGATGGAGCGGAATCGGCAAGCCGGCAGCCGTTTCGAGTTGATTCATGAGCTTGTCGAACGCGGCGCGGCCTGGCTTCTCCTTGGCGGTATTTCCGCACTCGAAAGCGGCGCCGGCGTGGCGGGTGTCGAGGCTTGCGCGAGCCTGCACTTCGATCAGTTCACCCAGCCTGAGCTCCAGGGAATAAGGAATAAGCGGCGCGAGCCGGGTGGCGATGAGCGGCACGCCCCAGACCGCGACCCCGACGAGGGACGCGGTCGCGATCAGGCTCCAGACGATCACCCTGGTCCGCATGCGTCGCTCGCTGCGGCCGCTGCGATCCACCGGGATCGATCGGCTGTCGATCGCGTCGGCGAACTCCCGGTCGCGAATCTCGAGCCGTGCGAGCACCGGGCTGCCGGCCCGGCCGAGGCGAAGCACACCCGCGGGCGAGGGTACGGATTCGAGGTCGTCGTAGGGCCACTCGCCGAGAAGGGTTCCGTCGGCGGAGCGAATTCGCAACCCCTCGGGGGCGAGTTCCACCGCCACGGCATGCCGGGCGCTGGTCGCTCCGTCGAAGAAGGTGCCGGATCCCGAAGTGGTCATGACGCGCTCAGATTCCGCCCACGCTCAACGCATCGGCGAGACCTTCGCCGACCGGGGAAGCCGGTTGCCCGGCAGCCGTCACCTGTTCGAGCACGGCGGGATTGGAAATGTCGAGGGATTCTACAACGCAGCGCCAGAGCCCGAGCTTGACGGTTGCCTGATAGATCGCGGAGTAGCCGAGCGCGATCGCGACATAGGCGGCAACCCCGGCGAACGTCGTGACGATTTCCTTGGGCATCGAATCAAGCTCTCCCGTAAGCTTCGGGATCACGATCGCGCCAGGGATCACCACTGCGGCCGCCGCCAGGCTGAACAGGAACGCGCACAACAGGAAGCGGGCATAGACGCCGAGCACCTGCGCCGTGCGCAGGCGCGATGTGACCGCGACCTCGCCGAAGCGCAATCCGGATGTCCACCAGCGCAGCACGATGGCCTGAAAGACGGGATAGAGCAGGACAAACGCGAGCAGGACCCAAATGCCGGTCAAGCCCGCATAGACCATTGCTCCGGCAAGCCCGCTGGCCTCGAGCCAGCTCGAGAGGTCGTCCCCGCCCGCCGCGTCCGCGAGCGCGCTCCAGTCGACGGCGCGCACGGTCGCGACCGATCCGATGCCGAACGGCACGACGGCGATCAGCCACAGGATACAGCCGCGCAGGAAAAGGCGAACGCCGGAGCCTTCGAAACGGCCCTGCAGATTTCCGAAGAACGTGTTGCGCATCTTGAAGCGTTCGAGGCGCGACTGGGCGAACGGGTAGACAAGTCCCAGCGTCGACAGGATCAATGTCCACCAAAGCACGGCGCAGATAGCATAGCGCCAAGCCGATCCGCTCTGATGGAAGCGCACGCCGCGATAGACGGTCCGGGTGAGACGGTAACGCCGTGCGCGATAGACTGCGTAGTGGCCCAGCACGGTGAGGACTAGGAGCGCCAGCAAACTCGACAGTTCTCCGAGACGGAGCGCAACCAGGAAGAACCCGGCATAGAGCGGCAGGAGAATGGCGATCGCGATCAAGAAGCCGAGCAAGAGCTCGCGTGCAGTGCCGGTATATTCGAAGCTCTCGCCCGCGAGCTCGGTGTTGGACCATAGGAACCGACGAATATCCGTGGTGAGCCAGAATCGGTAGATGCCCAGCGTGAACATGAGCAATACGGCGCCATGGGCAAGCAGGCGCCAAAAGGGGCGGGGCTCGCCACGGAAGCGGACGAAGCCTCCAGCGGGCGCAACCGCGCCGATCTGCGCCGCGGGTACGGTCGCATCGAAGGTGGTCATGCGTTGGCTTCCCGGAGACGCCGCGGTGATTGTGCTCCAGCTTACCGCAACGGGCCGCAAGGGGACGAGACTGCAGAACGGATAACGCCAATCGAGGGCCAACTACAATGGCCTCGTGTGAGGAGCGAGCGGCGATCGTGCGTTGGTTCTGCCCCCGGCGCCAGGCCGCGGACGGCTGGGGAAAGTTCCCTCCGGCTCCGCGGACGAAGGTGGGGAAGCGTCCCGTTGGACGGGGGCCGGCAAGCCTGCGCTACTGCGCCGCGACGGCACTGGGCAGAACGAAATCCTTGAACCGTTCCCGCAACACGGTCTTGAGAATTTTGCCGGTGGCTGTGTGCGGAATCTCGTCGACGAAAACGACCTCATCGGGCATCCACCAGCTCGCGATCTTGCCCTGCATGAACCGCAAGATCTCGTCCCTGGTCGCTGCCTGATCCTTCTTGAGAACGATGATGAGGAGCGGCCGTTCGTCCCATTTGGGATGCTTTACGCCGACGACGGCTGCTTCCGCCACCTTGGGGTGACCGACGGCGAGGTTCTCGAGGTCGATCGATGATATCCATTCGCCCCCGGATTTGATGACATCCTTGGCGCGGTCCGTGACCTGCATGTAACCGTGCCGATCGATGGTCGAGACATCGCCGGTGTCGAAGAATCCTTCCTGGTCGAGGATGGTGTCGTCCTCTTTGTAATAGGCTCTGGCGACGGAGGGCCCGCGCACCCTGAGCCGGCCAAAAGTCTTGCCGTCCCAAGGCAGCCGCGTGCCGGCATCGTCGGTGATCTTCATCTCGACCATGAACGGCGTTTGACCCTGTTTCTGCTGAATGTCGAGCCGCGCATCGCCGCCGAGCGCGGCATATTCGGGCTTGAGCGTGCATGCGGTGCCGAGCGGGCTCATCTCGGTCATGCCCCATGCGTGGATCACCTCGACGCCGTAGACGTCCTGGAATGTCTTGGCCATGGCGCGCGGACACGCGGAGCCGCCAATGACGACTTTCCGGAGATGGGGCAGCTTGCTGCCGGTTGCCTCGAGGTGTTGTAGCAGCATGAGCCAAACCGTCGGCACGGCGGCGGTGCAGGTGACCTTGTAGCGCTCGAGCAGTTCGAACACCGACGCGCCGTCGAGCTTGGCGCCCGGCATGACGAGAGAGGCGCCGGCAATCGGAGCGGCGAACGCCATGGCCCAGCAATTGGCATGGAACATGGGCACGACCGGCATTACCACGTCGCGTGACGAATAACCTTTCATGTCGGAAGTGTTCGCCATCAACCCGTGCAGCACGTTCGATCGGTGCGAATAAAGCACGCCTTTCGGATTTCCGGTCGTGCCGGAGGTGTAGCACATGCCGGCGGCAGTATTTTCGTCGAATGTTTTCCAGGCGAAATCGCCGTCGGCTTCGGCGATCCATTCCTCATAGGGGACCGCGTTTTTCAGCGAGGTTTGCGGCATGTGCGCGGCATCGGTCAGCACGACATAGCGCTCGATCGTCGGGAGTTTGTCTGCGAGCTTTTCCAGCAGCGGGATGAAGGTGAGGTCGACCAGCATCACGCGGTCCTCGGCGTGATTGACGATCCAGACGATCTGGTCTGGAAACAGCCGTGGATTGACCGTGTGATAGACGGCGCCGATCCCCATGATCCCGTACCAGGCCTCCAGATGACGCCAGCTGTTCCACGCGAGCGTCGCTACCCGGTCGCCGAGCCGGATGTCGTCTCTCTCCAGCCGTTGCGCCAAGCGCAAGGCTCGGGCGCGGATCTCGGCGTAGGTGGTTTCGTGGATGGCGCCTTCGACCGAGCGCGTCACGATCGCCCGCCCCGCGTGGTTCGTAGCGGCATGATCGATAATGCGATGGCAGAGCAGCGGCCAATCCTGCATCAGCCCAAGCATGGCGTTTCCCCTGGTTCTTGTTTTGTCGCGTTGCAGCGCACTACAGATGACTATACGCAAACCATGCCGGCCTGGTTGCATCCATGGCGGCGGGCTTCATCGCTGAAACCTGCGCAAGGTTACCCGCGTGCGAGGGCCGTGCAACCCGAGAATCAGGGGCTTCGGCGTGCCGCTTGCGGCTCAGCCAAATCGCCGCAGCGAGAAACGGCTGATGTCATGACGTGTCGTTCCAGTGATGGCGAGGTCGGCCAGCACCTCGCCGATCACCGGCGCGAACTTGAACCCGTGCCCCGAACATGGCGAGGCGACAATGACGTTGCTGGCGCCAGGCAAATGGTCGATGAGAAAGTGACCGTCGGGGGTCATGGTGTAGAGACAGGTCGTGGCGGCGATGAGCTCCCCATTTGCCATTGGGAGATGCTCCGCAATGGCGCAGCGGATCAATGCCTCGTCGTCCGCCGACACGGTTCGATCGTGCGCGTCAGGATCGACCGTTTCGTTGCGGTGGTGATGCTTGGCGATCTTGATTGCCGTGCGCCCGCTCGCGCCGTGCGGCGCCGGGATGCCGTAATGCATGCCATGCCGGCTTTCGATAATGAACACCGGGAGCTGACCCGCAGACGATAGATCGTTGTCCGCCACGGCGAACCAACCCATCACCTCCCGCGTCACTCGCAGCGTCGCGCCGAACTTCGGCAGCAGGGAATTGGTCCATGCGCCCACCGCTACGATGGCCGCGCCGGCCTCGACCGTGCCGCGATCGGTGATCACCCGCACAAAACCCGTGCCCGGTTCGATCGCTCGCACGGTTTCTCCGCTGCGAATGTCCGCGCCTGCGGCGCTCGCGAGCGCGAGGTGGGCTGCAATCGAAGGCTCGGCTTCGAGAAAGCCGCCATCCGGCTGGAGGACGGCGACGTAGTGCCGCGGCAGCCGGAAAGCCGGGAAGCGCCGCATCAGCTCCGGCGCAGGCAGCAGCTCGTGCTGCAATTCGTGAAGGCGGGCAGAGGCCAGTGTTCCCTGCACCAAAGTGCCGGAGGGCGGGCCGATCTCTGCGATGCCCGTCACGTGGAGCAGGCGCCGGCCGGCTGCTGTTTCGAGCTCGCGCCATAGCGCGTAGGCGCGCCGCAGCAACGGAACGTAGGAGGGGTGCTCGAAGTATCCCAGTCGGATGATGCGCGTTGATCCGTGGGAGGAGCCGCGGTCATGGCCAGGGGAATGGCGCTCGAGCCCCAGCACGCGCTTGCCCCGGCGCGCCAGGTGATGGAGCGCCGCGCTCCCCATGGCCCCGAGGCCGCAGACGACGACATCGAAATGGGCCATAGTCCAAGACTGTCACAGTTGCGCGCCACCCGTTGTCCTGCTCTAGCATGATTGATAAGTCGTTCGACCCATCGGCCGCGATTAGGTCGCAATCCTCCCGGATATCCCGACGGTGAAGGTCCTTCCCTCCCTCATTTTTCGCGCGGCCCTTTGCGCCTTGGCGCTAGCCGATGTGGTGGCCGCGCAGGCGGTCCCATTGCCGCGGTCGCGGCCGGCCCAGGCTCCCGGCGCAGAGCGGCCGGCTGCGCCGGCTGCGGAAGCGTCCGAGCCGGAGGAGCCGCCGCCGTCGGCCTGCCGGCTGCGGCTCACCGCCGAATTGGCGGTTGCACAGTCGGCGCCACCGGTGGTCGCACGCGGTGAGTGCGGTGTTGAGGACGGCGTGCGGCTCGAAGCGGTGTTCCTGCGTGACAAAACGCGGGTGGCGCTGACGCCGCCCGCGATCGTTCGCTGCACGTTTGCCGAGGCCATCGTGCAATGGGTACGGGAGGACCTGGCCCCCGCGGTGCGTAACCTCGGCGCGCCGCTCAGGAGCCTCGACAACTACGCCGCCTATGACTGCCGCGGCCGCAATCGGATCGTCGGCGCAAAGCTCTCCGAACACGGTAAGGCAAACGCTATTGACGTCCGATCGGTGAAGCTTGCCAACGGCATCGTCGTGGGGCTGACCGATCCGCAAGTCGGCAAGGATCTTCGTCTCGGCCTGCGCAAGAGCACCTGCGCGCGCTTCACCACGGTCCTGGGTCCGGGCTCTGACGGCTATCACGAGGACCACGTGCATGTGGACCTCGCCGAGCGAACCGGCGGCCACCGCATGTGCCAGTGGGACGTGCGCGAGCCTGGCGAGGAGCCTGTGGCGGCGGTGCCGCTGCCGGTGCCCCGGCCGGCATCCGCCAACCATGACGACAAAGACTGATCGATCGTAAGCTGTGCCAGCGCCGTTCGTCGCCGGCGCTATTCGCCACGATCGAGTACTCGCACTTTTCGTCGCGAGCAGGGTACGACGCCAGCACGATCGCCGCCAACCAAAGGCAAAGCCATGGCTCCACTCAGCAACCTCGCCGTCCGCGACATCGAAACCGTGGCCCACCCCTACACCAATCTCGCGGCGTTGCGCGAAACCGGCCCGCTGATCATCGAGCGCGGCCAGGGCGTGTTCGTCTATGACAGCGACGGCAAGGCCTACATCGAGGGCATGGCCGGGCTGTGGTGCACGGCGCTCGGCTACGGCAATGAAGAGCTGGTCGAGGCCGCGACCGCGCAGATGCGCAAGCTTCCGTTCAGCCACCTGTTTACCGGGAAGGGCCATGACCCCGCGATCGAGCTCGCGGAACGGCTCAAGGAAATCGCGCCGGTCCCGACCTCAAAGGTGTTCTTCTGCTCGTCGGGGTCGGAAGCCAACGACACCCAGGTCAAGCTGGTCTGGTACATGAACAATGCGCTCGGGCGGCCGCGGAAAAAGAAGATCATCAGCCGGCTGCGGGGCTATCACGGCGTGACCGTCGCATCCGCGTCACTGACGGGGTTACCCAACAATCATCTCGATTTCGATCTGCCGATCGCGGGCATTCTGCATACGGCCTGTCCGTACCACTATCGCGTGGCGTATGAGGGCGAGAGCGAAGACGAGTTCGCTCTGCGCCTGGCAAATGAGCTCGAAGAGCTGATCCGAAGGGAAGACCCGGACACGGTCGCCGCTTTCATTGCCGAGCCGGTGATGGGTGCGGGCGGCGTGATCGTGCCCCCGCAAACGTACTTCCGGGAGGTGACCAGGGTCTGCCGGAAATACGACGTGTACATGATCTCGGACGAGGTGATCTGCGGCTTCGGCCGGCTGGGAACGATGTTCGGCTGCACCGCCCTCGGATTTGAGCCCGACTCCATCACGGTGGCGAAGGCTTTGACCTCGGCCTATGTGCCCATGGCCGCGGTGACGGTGCCGGAGCCGATGTACCAGGCAATGCTGGATGAGAGCCGCAAGATCGGCACGTTCGCACACGGCTTCACCTATTCAGGTCATCCGGTCGCAGCGGCGGTGGCGCTCAAGGCGCTCGACATCTACGCCCGTGAGCGCATCGCCGAGCAGGCTGCGCGCAAGGCGCCGCAGTTCCAGGCCCGGCTCGCGGCGCTCGGCGAGCACCCGCTGGTCGGAGACGCGCGCGGCCTCGGGCTCATCGGTGCCGTCGAGCTGGTGGCCGACAAGAAAGCCAAACGCTCGTTCGACCCGAAGGCCGGCGTCGGACCACGCGCCGTGCGCTTCGCCGAAGAGGAGGGGCTGATCGTCAGATTCATCGTCGGCGATATCCTGTCGATCTGTCCGCCGCTCATCATCGCGCCGGCCGAGATCGACGAGCTCTTCGATCGCCTTGGCCGCGCGCTCGATCGCACGCTGGATTGGGCAAGACGCGAGCGGCTCGTGGCTGCCTGAGGCCAGCCGAGAAATGAAGCGGCGCCGGACTTGCGTCCGACGCCGCTCCCAGCCCCCTCAAAGCGTTAGTTGAGACGCGGGTCGCCCGCGGCTGCCACCTGCGGACTGGGCGGCGCGTCGCCCGACCTCGGTGCCAGCACCACCACGATCGAACCCATTTTGACGCGATTGTAGAGATCGATGACGTCCTCGTTGGTCATGCGGATGCAGCCCGACGAGATCGCCTGCCCGATATATTCAGGCTGGTTGGTGCCGTGGATGCGGAACAAGGTGTCCTTGTTCGCCTGGTAGAGATAGATCCCGCGCGCGCCCATGGGATTGTGCGCGCCGCCTTCGACGAAGTTGGGAACGTCGAGCCGCTTCTTGATGTCGGCCGTCGGCGTCCAGCTTGGCCACTCTTCCTTGCGGCCGACTTTGGCGATGCCGTACCACGACAGCGCCTCTTCGCCGACGATCACGCCGTAGCGGATCGCCCTGTTGTCGGGCAGGACATAGTAGAGGTAGCGCGCGTCGGTATCGACCACGATCGAACCTGGCGCTTCCTTGCGGTGATATTGAACGATTGCCCGTTGATACGCGGTCGGAATGCTGGCCTTCGCGTAGGGCGCGTTGGCGAGCAGCTTCTTGTCGCGTTGAGTGAAGTTGGCTTCCGATGAAGGTTCCAACTGTGCGTGCACGCATCCGCCGAGCAAGAGCCCGGCAAGAACCAGTGCGATTCCCCGTACCGCCATACCCGCCCCTCTTCGCGCTGTCCGGCGCGCCCCTACGATCGGCTCCCCGAATCTTTCAACGCCCCCACTAGCTAACCAAAACGACTCGGCACTTCCAGAGCCGTGACAGGCCCAATTCGATAGTCTTCTGAACCTGTTGCAGGAAAGCCGCAGTTTGGACCCATGCTTTGCAAAAGTCACCGTGCTGCGGAGCGGAATGGGTCTCGCCGAGCCGCATGTCGCAGCCTACGCGCAATCCGTTAACCCGAGGTTTACCATGCGCGGCCTCTATCGGAGGGCGCGTCCGAAAACGCGCTACGATTGCGCTGGGCGGAGCGAGGGATATGGGGGCCGAGCGGTCGGCTTGTCCCCTGATCGGTCAACATAAATCCGGATTTGCGGCGGTCCGAAATGCCACGATAGGACACCATTTGTTGCGTATTTCGGCCGCACTCGGCCGTCATCCCAGTGAACCGCGAAACGTTCCCACTACACGAAGAAATGTCCCAAGACGTAAGAGTTCCACGGAGAAGAAAATGACCAAAAGCAACGCGGCGCCATCTCGCGAAAACGTCAGTCGCAGCGAGCCAAATCTCGACAGCCGCTACGGGGAAATCGGGATATCTGCCGTCGCCGCGGCGTTGCAGTTCCAGAGCGCGGTGAAGAACCCCGCCTATGCGCCGGCTGTCCACGAGTTGGACAAATGGACCGCCGAGATGGCGGCGGTTTGATCTATTGGCGCGGGCGTCGCTGCCGGCTCGCGCAAACCCTTCCTTTCCACGGCTGGACGTGTCCGCGATCCGCTCGGCCTCAGCCGCGTGGGGGTCGCTGACGTCGGTCTGTTCATTGCCCTTGCAAGCCCGGATGCGATTGGCCATCACTGGCCAACCATAGGCCGGCGAAAGTGCCGGCCCGCGAGCGTCGGGCGCGGAGGGATCATGCTGTGGGTTTACGTGCCGCGCGGTACCTCGCTCGAGCGCCTTCCGGTCGCGTCGGATGGCGAAGTGCCGGAAAGCGCGGTCTGGTTCGACCTCGTCAATCCATCCCCCACGGAAGACAAGATCGTCGAGCGTAAGGTCGGCATCGCGGTTCCGACGCGGGAGGAGATGCAGGAAATCGAGGTCACGAGCCGTCTCTACGTGGAGAACGGCGCCCGCTACATGACCGCGACGCTGATGTGTCAGTCCGACACCGACACACCGAAGACCACTCCGGTCACTTTCATCCTGTCCGGCCACCGGCTGATCACCGTGCGGTACGACGATCCGCGGCCTTTCATGATCGTCGGCAACAAGCTTGCGCGGACCTGCTCGCCGACCATCACCGGGGAATCAGTGCTGATGGATCTGCTCGACGCGGTGATCGATCGTGCCGCCGACATTCTCGAACGGATCGGAGCCGAGGTCGATCAGGTCTCGCATGATATTTTTGAGCCGGAAGACGATCGCACCCGAAGCTACAACCAGATACTCAAGACCATCGGCCGCAAGGGCGACCTGGCGTCCAAGGTGCGCGAAAGCCTGGTCTCGATCGGACGCCTGCTGCTCTATCTGGCCAATGAAGCCGACAGCATGCGTTGGGCGAAGGAGCAGCGGGCGCAACTGCGCGGCATGCAGCGCGACGTGCACTCTCTCTCCGACCACGCCGCCTATCTCTCGAACAAGATTCAGTTCCTGCTGGATGCCATGCTCGGAGTCGTCACCATCGAGCAGAACAACATCATCAAGATTTTTTCGGTCGCGGCGGTGGCGCTGATGCCGCCGACCTTGATCGCCTCGATCTACGGCATGAATTTCCACCACATGCCCGAGCTCGACTGGAAATGGGGCTATCCGATCGCGATCGGTCTGATGGTGGCCGCGGCCGCGCTGCCTTATTTCTTCTTCAAGTGGAAGAAGTGGCTGTAAGCGGACCGACAGCGCGCGAGCCGCAGGGGATACTCCACGCCGTTCTCAGACGTGCTGGCCGCCATTGATGTGGATCTCGGCGCCGTTCACGTACGAGGACATATCGGTGCACAACACGTAGATGATCTTGGCGACCTCGTCGGGGGTGCCGAGGCGGTGCAGCGGAATCTGGTTGGCCACGATGTCTTCGGTGCCGGGAGAGAGGATCGCGGTATCGATCTCACCCGGCGCGATGGCGTTGACGCGGATGCCGAGCGGACCGAAGTCCGCCGCCATTTCGCGGGTCAGCGCCGCCAATGCTGCCTTCGACGTGGAATAGGCCGTGCCCGCGAACGGATGCACGCGCGAGCCGGCGATCGAGGTGACATTGACCACGGAACCTTTTGCCGCCTTGAGCTCTTCCAGGAGCCCACGCGCGAGCGTGATCGGCGCGAAGAAATTTACGCGAAAAACGTGGTCCCAAACGTCGACGGTGGTGTCGATCGATGACAGGCGCGAACCGCCCTCCGCCTTCGGCGAGATCGCGGCATTGTTCACGAGGGCGTGCAATTCGCCGTTCTCGAGCCGCTCCTTGATCTCGGCGATCGCGTCGAGCGTGCCGGCCGGATCGGCCAGGTCGACCTGGATGTGGTCCTCGGGCCCCATCTCCCAGGGACAGTTCTCCGGAAACGGGTGGCGCGAACAGGTAATCACCCGCCAGCCGGCGGCCGAAAACCGCTTGACCGTGGCGTGACCGATGCCGCGGCTCGCCCCTGTCAGCAGGAGAGCGCGTCTCGGCTGGTTCGATTGCGGCGTCGCCATCAAATCAGGTCCCAAAGTTTAGGCGCATGCTAGGCTGTTTGCGTTGCGGTGGAAATGGAAACCGCTGCACGATCCCGTGTGACACCTCTCTCAGCGCACGGCCGGCGAACGGCCCGGAGATCAACGGTCACGGATACAGCCGCGACTTTTGCCAGGGCGTGCCCGGCGCCTCGCGCCGAAATTCGATCCGGTCATGCAGCCGAAATGGCCGGTCCTGCCAGAACTCGATCAGCAGCGGCTGCAAGCGGTAACCGGTCCAATAGGGCGGTCTTGGAACCGTTCCAATGGGGAATTTTGCGGCGTGCAACGCGACGGCCTTCTCGAAGGCGTGGCGGCTCTCCAGCGGCGCTGACTGTTTGCTGGCCCAGGCGCCGATCTGCGCGAGGCGCGGTCGCGTTGCGAAATAGGCGTCGGCCGCGGCATCTTCGATCCGTTCCACTAGACCCCGCAGCCGCACCTGGCGGTTCAGCGATTTCCAATGAAAGAGCAGCGCGCCTTTGCGATCCCTATCCAATTCCCGCCCTTTTTGGCTGTCGACATTGGTGAAGAATACGAATCCGCGCTCGTCGAAACCTTTCATCAACACCATGCGGACATTGGGAAGGCCGTCCGCATCGACGGTGGCCAGCGCCATGGCGGTAGGGTCGCGTGGCTCGCGGCTGCTCGCCTCCTCGAACCAAGCGGTAAACAGCCGCAAGGGCTCGTCCGCTTCGGTGAAATCACGACTCGTTAACCAGGTCGGGTGTTCTATTGGACCTGATCCAGACATGCCGGGGAGTATCCTCGCGTTGATGCCAAGTCCGCTGTCGCGACAGTCCGGTTATAGAGGATGGCCATGTCGATGGCACGCGGCGTTGACCCGCCTGCCTGCCGGAGCTTGCTTGCTCGCGCTGGCCCTCGCGGGCAGCGGTTGCAGCTTCTCCTATCAGCTCGACAACATGCTTGCGAAAAAGGACGAGGGGAAGCCCGACTCGAGCGGAACGCTCCGGTTGGCGGCGCCCAAGCCGGCCGCCGAGACGCCGGCCGAGGGCGACCTCGCCATTGCGCGCGCCGCGGCGAGCGAGGTGTTGACCAAGGGTGGCAAGCACACCAGCCTGCCCTGGGAGAACCCGAAGACCGGCGCCCGTGGCACGGTCACGCCGCTCGCCTCGACCTACCAACAGGACGGCATCACCTGCCGCGATTTTCTCGCCAGCTACGTCAAGAATGGCAGCGAGTCTTGGTTGCAGGGCGAGGCCTGCCGCGCCGAGCGCGGCAAATGGGAAGTGCGCAATTTGCGCCCCCGGAGCAGCACCTAGCGCGAAATCGCTCTCGGCGCGTTGTTCTCAGACCCTCACCGAGGTCATGATCCCCTTGGGGAAAATTTCCTCCGGCTCGGCCCGGCGGTGCGCGATGCCTTGCTCATGGGTGTAGCGCAGGAACTGCTCGAGCGTGGGCCGGTTCTCCTCGATCCCATAGGGGAACGGGTCGCCGTCGAAGAGATCTCGCATCTTGCGGGCGTAAGTCGGCAGCCATGCGAGCGGATAACGTGAGACCGCAGGATCAAGCAGACGCTCGATGCTGCGGTGCTTCGACTCGACGAAGGCATTGTAAAGGTTGCGGGCGACCCAGGGATGCTCGTCCAGCACCCGGGTCTGGATCGCAATGATGTGCATGATCGGCCAGACCTTCGTCCGCGCGTAGTAGCTCTCCTCCATTTCCAGATAGTCTGGAAACAGGCGCACGACATCCGGATTGCCCTGCAGGAACGAGTTGGGTGGTCGCGCAATGAGCGCGCAGTCGATCTCGCCGGTCGCGATCATCTCGCTCAAGGACTTGTCATTCACACGGGTGAGCTTCACGCCCTTCGGCAGGTTGAGTTCGACCTTTTCGATGCGACCTGCCTCGTTGGCGCCGGCTTGATACCAGTGGACGTCGTGCAACCCGATGCCGTGCTCGTCGTTGAGCCAGCCGCGCATGTAGACCGCGGCGGTATGCGCCCATTCAGGCGAGCCGATCGTCTTGCCCTTGAGGTCGGCCACCGTTTTGATCTTGCTGTGCCTGTTCACGTAGAAGGACGAGAATCGGAACAGGCGTGAGCAGACCACCGGCAGCCCGATGATGTCGGGGGTCGGCCTCGTCACCTGGGCGCAGAATTTCGCGAATGACAGCTCGCTGACGTCCCACTCCCGGTTGAAGGTAAAGCGTGCGAACACCTCGTGATGGCCAAGCGTCAGCCAGGTATGGTCGATGCCCTCGGCATTGGTGATGCCGAGGCGGAAATCGCGGAAATGATCATAGTCGGTGGTGGCGATGGTGAGCTTGACGCGTGACATTCATCCCCCCTTGGACGTGCGTGAAAGGCCTTGCTGCCGCGGCCGTATGGGCGTCGAAGGAATGCAGGCCCTGGCAAGGCGCGTCAACACGATCGCCCAGTCAAGCGGCACCGGCGCGGGCAGGGGACCCTTTCTGATGCATTGCGCGGGATTGTTGCAGTCGGGCGCAGGCGTCCCCACATTACGCGGTGCGGTTGGGGCAACGGCCCAGCATGACGAATGGCTACGCGCCTGGGCGCTTGGGAGGCATTGAGGATGCGTGACCCCTACGACATCCTGGGGGTATCGAAGAACGCGAGCGCCGCGGAGGTCAAGAGCGCGTTCCGGCGGCAGGCCAAGAAGCTGCACCCGGACGCCAATAAGCACGACCCGAAGGCGGCCACGCGCTTTGCCGAATTGAACGCCGCTTATGAGATTCTCGGCGAAGCGGACAAGCGCAAGGCCTTCGATCGCGGCGAGATCGACGCCGAAGGAAAACCGCGCTTTCAGGGCTTTGAAGGGTTCGGCGGCGGGCGGGGTCCCGGTGCGGGCCAGGACGGCCAGTTCGAAACCTTCACTTGGGGACGCGATGGATTCGGCCGCGCCGGCGGAGGTGCCGGGGGATTTCGGGGCTTCGGAGGTTTCGAGGATATTCTGAAGGAAGCGTTCGGCGGCGCCCGGGCACGCGGCGGACGGCCGGGCGCGGGCGTTCAATTCGAGGAACCAGATTCCGGTCGGGCTCGCGGCGGCCAAGACATCACGGCCGCGCTGACCATCACGCTGGCGGAAGCAGCGACCGGGACCCAGAAGCGCGTGCACCTGCCGACCGGCAAGGAGGTCGATGTAAAAATCCCGGCCGGACTCAACGACGGTCAGACCATCCGGCTGAAGGGACAGGGGCTTGCCGGGTCCGGCGGTGGCGCCGGCGACCTCCTGATCGCGGTTTCGGTCGCGCCCCATCCGGTGTTCGCCCGCGAGGGCGCGGACCTGCGGCTCGAGCTCCCGATCACGCTCTATGAGGCGGTGCTCGGGGCCAAAGTACGCGTGCCGACTCTCGACGGCGCGGTCGAGCTTGCCATTCCGCCCGGCACCAATTCAGGCCGCACATTCCGCCTCAAGGGCAAGGGCTTCCCGGCGAAGCAGGGCAAGGGCGACCTCCTCGCTTGTGTAAGCATCACGTTGCCGGACGACGGCGATGCGGACCTCGCCGAGCTGATGCGGACGTGGCAGGCGACCAAGCCCTATGATCCTCGGGAGGATATGGGCTGAACCGGCTGACGCGTCGGCTGGCGCAAAACGCCGCCCCTGGTTGCCGCGATGCCGGTCACGGTTTTGCCGCCGGCGCGGCTTTGTCGATCTGGTCATAGGCCGCCTGGGCCACGTTCGCGAGACGCTCGCGCTCGGGCGGCCCGCTCACCACGTAGGCGAGGCCGTTCTCGACCCAATACAAAGCGGCAAAGCCGTCGCCTGCCCGATAGCGCATGGCGGTCTGGGGCGAGTCCGTACGCGCATAGTAGATGGTGAAGCGCTCGCCGGACGCCCCCTCATACATGCAGAAAGCCGCTGGGCCGAAGGGGCCCGGCAGCAGGCGGCCGCCCACCAGCTTCAACCCGGCCCGTTCGAGATCCGGGATTCGCAATTCGTAATCGAGACGCTTCGAGAGCCATTGCACCAGATGCGGACGCTCGGATCCGGAGACTTCGACCGGGTGGCGCACCTCGACGACGTAGACCTTGTGAGCGCCGAGCGCTTCCGCCGTGAAGACGTCGAAGCGGCTCGGGGCCGCCGCCGATGCCCCATGCGCCATCCAGCCCACGACCCCGCCGACGAGAAACGCGGCGATCACGGCCGCGGCGGCAACCGCGCGCCAAGGGCGCGAGGCGTGGGCGATCTTGTCGAGATCGAAGCGCGCCGGTGCCGGCTCGGATGCGATCGCGTCGTAGCGTGCACGAATGGCGTCGGCCTGCGCCCGCCAGTGGGCGACGCGCGCCGCATGCTCCGGATGGGAGCCAAGCCACGCCTCGACGGCGTTCCGGCGGTCGGCCGGAATCTCGCCGTCGACATAGGCGTGAAGCTCGTGCTCGGTCACGGGTGAATCTCGATCGATCATCGGCTTCGTCCTTGACTTACTTGACGCGGCGAAGCGTGGGACGCTCGCCGTCGAGATAGGCTCTGATCTGCATTCGGGCGCGCGCGAGCCGCGACATCACGGTCCCGATCGGCACCCCCTGCACCTCGGCGACCTCCCGGTAGGTAAGGCCTTCCAGCACGACCAGCAGGAGAGCCGCGCGTTGATCCTCTGCGAGCACGGCAAGCGCCCGCTCGATGTCGCGCGCGCCTGCCTCGGGGCCGGTCATGTCGGGGGCATCGTTGTCCTCGATGGCCTGCATGGGCGGGCGTCGCGCCAGTGAACGCAGCCGGTTGCGGTTGAGATTGGTGAGGATCGTGTAGAGCCAGCTACGGATGTCGCCGCCATGAAACAGATGCTCCGACCTCAGCGCCCGCACCAGCGTGTCTTGAACGAGATCGTCGGCAAGCTCGGCATTGCGGGTGAGCGCCCGCGCATAGCGTCGCAACGCCGGGACCGTCGTCTCGACTCCTTGCCGGAATCCGACCAACGCGTTCTCCCCTCCAACTCAACGGCGGCGCAGCGGCTCTCACCAATACACCACGGGATCCTCGCTGCAGCGCGGATCGCGCCTCGGCAGGACCATATCATTCGTATCAACACTGTTGCCGGGGCGATATTCCCCGCGCGGCCCGCGCGTCCGCGCCGGCAAATGCCCGCTGCTTGTGGGGCCTTCCCCCCTGTGCCATAGGAGGCGGACGGTCGGCGCCGCAGCGAGGAACAGCATGCCGGAAGCCTCGGGTCTCTTGCGCGGCAAACGCGGTCTGATTCTAGGCGTTGCCAACAATCGATCGATCGCCTGGGGTATTGCCAAGGCGTGTCACGGACAAGCCGCCGAGCTTGCTTTCACGTATCAAGGCGACGCGTTGAAGAAACGGGTCGAGCCATTGGCGCAGGACGTCGGCGGATTGGTCGTCGGCCATTGCGACGTCACCGAGCCCAGCACCATCGACGCCGCCTTTGCCTCGATCGAAGCGAAATGGGGCTCGCTCGATTTTCTCGTGCACGCGATCGCCTTCTCCGACAAGGACCAGCTTTCCGGGCGGTATGTCGACACGACGTCGGACAATTTCTCCAAGACCCTGCTGGTGAGCTGCTACTCCTTCACCGCGCTCGCCCAACGCGTGGAGAAGCTGATGCCGCGCGGCGGTTCTCTGCTCACGCTCACCTATTACGGTGCCGAGAAATGGATGCCCCATTACAACGTGATGGGCGTGGCCAAGGCGGCACTGGAGGCATCCGTGCGCTATCTCGCCGCCGATCTCGGTGCGAAGAACATCCGTGTCAACGCCATTTCGTCGGGGCCGATCAAGACGCTGGCGGCGTCGGGTATCGGCGACTTCCGCTACATCCTCAAGTGGAACGAGCACAATGCTCCGCTCCGGCGGAGCGTAACCATCGAGGAGGTGGGCGACGCCGCGGTGTATTTTCTCTCTGATCTGTCGCGTGGCGTCACCGGCGAGATTCACCACGTCGATGCCGGTTATCACATCGTGGGGATGAAACATCCGGACGCGCCCGACATCGATGTCAGCAAGGAATGAAGGGGATGCCCATCCAAGCGCGTCCCCCGATGAGCCTTCGGAACTGTTCCGCGGATGAAGGCCGTCACTGCGCCGTGGCTGAAACTGCGCAGCGCCCGGGATGCGGATGAGCTCGTGCCTCGGCCCGTCATCTATTACGTTCGCCATGGCCTCACAGACTGGAACGTGCAACACCGGCTGCAGGGTCGGCACGACGTGCCGCTCAACAGCGAGGGCTGCGTGCAGGCGGTCCGCTGTGGGGAAATCCTGCGCGACCTGCTCGTACGCGACGGCGGTGTACCTGAGGACCTCGACTACGTTTCCAGTCCGCTCATCCGCGCGCGAAAAACCATGGAAATCGTGCGCGCGACGCTTGGCCTGGACAGCGCCGGCTACGGCGTCGATGCGCGGCTTGCCGAGATTTCATTCGGCGAATGGGAAGGCTTGACCTACACCGATGTGCTGTCCCGCGACAAGGACATCGTCGCCAGGCGTGAATCGGACAAGTGGGGGTTCCGTCCGCCCGGCGGTGAAAGCTATGCGCAGGTCACCGCCCGAATAAGCCAATGGCACGCAACGCTGGACAGAGATACCGTGGTTGCCGCCCATGGCGGCACCGGGCGTGCCCTGATTGCACACCTGGCGCTCGCACCAGCGCAGGATGCCACGCATCATGCCGTCGACCAGGGTGTGGTCTACGTGTTCGCCGGCAACCTGCTCACGCGCTACGCCTGATCGGGGCGTGTCATCGGCCGTCTGTTACCGACCGTTGCGGTCCCGGCGCGGCCATTTGACCGCAACGGGCACGCGGGCTACCACACCGCAGCGGGTGGAATCCTATGTCGTTCAATACCTTCGGCCATCTGTTCAGGGTCACGACGTTCGGCGAGAGCCACGGTGCCGCGATTGGCTGCGTGGTCGACGGCTGTCCGCCCCGCATCGCGCTGACCGAGGCCAACATCCAGCCTTATCTCGACAAGCGGCGGCCGGGACAGTCGCGCTTCACCACCCAGCGGCGCGAACCGGACGAGGTGAAAATCCTCTCGGGTGTGTTTTTTGACGAGGCAACCGGTCAACAGGTGACGACCGGAACGCCGATCGCCTTGGTGATCGACAACGTCGATCAACGCTCCAAGGATTATTCCGACATCAAGGACAAGTATCGGCCTGGGCACGCTGACTTCACCTATGATGCCAAATACGGCATCCGCGATTATCGCGGCGGCGGCCGGCAGTCCGCGCGCGAGACCGCGACACGTGTTGCCGCCGGGGCGATCGCGCGCAGGATCGTGCCGGGGATGAGCGTGCGAGGCGCGCTGATCCAGATGGGACCACACGCGATCGATCGCGCCCGCTGGGACTGGGACGAAGTGGAGCGCAATCCGTTCTTCTCTCCCGATGCGCAGCAGGCGACATTCTTCGAGGGCTACCTCGACGACATCCGCAAGCGCGGCTCGTCCGTGGGCGCCGTGATCGAGGTCGTAGCCGAAGGCGTTCCCGCCGGCCTCGGCGCGCCGATCTATGGCAAGCTCGACGGCGATCTCGCCGCAGCGCTCATGGGCATCAACGCCGTCAAGGGCGTCGAGATCGGCGCCGGCTTTGCCGCGGCGGCGCTCAGCGGCGAAGAGAATGCCGATGAAATGCGTATGGGCAACGACGGCAGGCTGGTCTTTCTGTCGAACCATGCGGGCGGCGTGTTGGGCGGCATTTCGACCGGCCAGCCGATCGTGTGCCGTTTTGTGGTCAAGCCGACCTCGTCGATCCTGACCCCGCGCCGCACCGTCGACCGTTACGGAGCCGACACCGAGATCAGCACCAAGGGCCGGCATGATCCCTGCGTCGGGATCCGCGCGGTGCCGATCGGCGAGGCCATGGTGGCGTGCGTGATCGCCGATCACTATCTGCGTCAGCGCGGGCAGATGGGTGAGCCGCCCACGTGGCCGTTCGCTCGCGCCTGAGGGAGTAACGAAAGGTGCTCGACAGTTATCAGCGCGTTGAGTCGGTCCTTGCGGCGTTCGCCGCGGGCGAAATCGTGGTCGTCACCGATGACGACGACCGCGAGAACGAGGGCGACCTGTTCGTCGCGGCTTCGCTATGCACGCCCGAGAAGATGGCTTTCATCATCCGTCATACCTCGGGCATCGTCTGTGCGCCGCTGTCGGCCGAGGAGGCCAAGCGCCTGCACCTCGATCCCATGGTGGCGGCGAACGATGCGCCGCTCGGTACCGCCTTCACCGTCTCGGTCGATGTCCGGCATGGCCTCACGACCGGCATCTCGGGCGAAGAGCGGACCAATACGGTGCGCGCGCTCGCCAATGGCAACGCGGGCGCAAGCGACTTCGTGCGGCCCGGCCATGTATTTCCGCTCGTTGCCAAGGACGGCGGCGTGCTGATGCGCTCCGGTCACACCGAGGCCTGCGTTGATCTCTGCCGTCTTGCCGGGCTGGCGCCGGTCGGCGTGCTTGCCGAACTGATGAACGACGACGGCACGGTGATGCGGGGGCCGGGCGTGACGGCGTTTGCCGAGCGCCACAAGCTCAAGCAGATTTCGATCGCCGATATCATCGCGTACCGGCAGACGCGCGACAAACTCGTCAAGCGCATCGGCGAATTCCCGGTGCAGAGCAAGATCGGTACGCTTGCGGGCTACGCCTATGTGACGCCGTTCGACGCCATCCAGCATATGGCCTTCGTCTACGGCCGCATCGGCGACGGCAGGGACATGCTGGCGCGTCTGCATCGCGCCGATATCATCCGCGATGTCTTTGGCGGCGCCAATCCAGTGCACTCCTCCCTGGAGCGGTTCAAGCAGGAAGGCCGAGGCGTCATCGTGTTCCTTCGAGATGGTGCGGCCGGAGTGCCCACCCATGCCATTCCGCAGTCGGGCTCGACCGGTTCCGAGGTTGCGCGCTCGCGGCAATGGCGCGAGGTCGGGCTCGGCGCCCAGATTCTCAAGGATCTGGGCATCACCTCGATCAAGCTGCTGACATCGGCTAAGCTCACCTATATCGGTCTCGGCGGTTTCGGCATCGAAATCACGTCGACGGAATTGATCGACGACAGAGGCGCCCGGGATTAAGTCTGCCATTCAACGCCCGCTTTTCTTGGCACCGTACCCGTGTCACCATGGAAGCGCTGATCCGCTGACAGAGGAACGGCTGCGGATGAATCCATCGCTGTTTTCGCTCCTGACGGGTGTCGCCGCAGCCGGCCTACTGGCGGTTACCGGCTGGACGTTCGCGGCGCCGGGTCCGGGCGGCGTATTCGCCGACAAGCGCCCGACTGCAGTTCCCGTCGACGTCGAACTCGTGCTCGCCGTCGATGTGTCCTATTCGATGGACCCGGAGGAGCAGGCGCTGCAGCGCGAGGGCTACATCACCGGCATCACCTCGCGCGATTTCATGCAGGCGCTGCGCGGCGGCCAGCACGGCAAGGTGGCGCTGACCTATTTCGAGTGGGCGGGACCTTACGACCAGAAGATCGTGGTGCCCTGGCGCTTGATCGACGGCCCGGAAAGCGCCGATGCGTTCGCGAACGAGATCGCGCGCGCACCCTACCGCCGCGCCTCGCGCACCTCGATTTCCGGCGCGCTCAATTTCGCCAAGCCCCTGTTCGATGCCAGCGGCTATAGCGGCTTCCGGCGCGTCATCGACGTGTCTGGTGACGGCGCCAACAATAGCGGCCCCTTCGTCACGATCGCACGCGACGACGTGCTGGCGGCGGGGCTGACGATCAACGGCCTGCCGATCATGTTGAAGCGTCCGAATTCCTTCACCATGGATGTCGAGAACCTCGACGTGTATTACGAGGACTGTGTGATCGGCGGCCCCGGCGCATTCGTCATCCCGATCCGCGAACGCGACCAGTTCAAGGAAGCGACCCGCACCAAGCTGGTGCTGGAGATCGCCGGCCGCTCACCCGAGCGCCGGGTGGTGCCGGTGCAGGGAAGGGCGCCGCGGGTGTCCTGCACCATCGGCGAACAGATGTGGCGGGAGCGGTGGGGAAACTAGACGGGCAGGCATTTTGAAGGCGGACAACCCGGCCGTGGGCGTTTATCGCTCTATCCCCCGTCGTCCCTCGCCCGACTTCTGAAAGCACGCCACCAGTTCCACATGTGCCGAATACAAGAACTGATCGACCGGGGTCACTCGCTCGAGACGATATCCGCCGTCGATGAGGATACGCGCATCGCGCGCGAAGGTTGCCGGGTTGCACGAGACCGCGACCACGGTCGCGACCGGCGACGCCGCCAGCGCCCGCGCCTGCGCCTCGGCGCCCTGCCGTGGCGGATCGAACACGACGGCATCGAAGCGCTTGAGTTCGACCGGCACGAACGGTCGCCGAAAGAGGTCGCGCCCCAGCGCCTCGATCGGCTTGAGACCTTGCGCCCCGGTCGCGGCGTGCTGCAAGGCAGCGATTGCGGCCGGGTCGTTGTCGGCCGCGGTGATCCGGGCGCTTTCGGCGAGCCGCAACGCGAATGGTCCGACGCCGCAGAACAGGTCGGCCACCGTTCTCGCCCCGGTGCAGTGCGCCTCCACCAGCCGCGCCAGGATGGCTTCGCCCGCCGCCGTTGCCTGCAGGAAGGCGCCCGGAGGCAGGACGAGCTGGGTGCGTCCGATCCGCAGCATTGGCTTCGTCCGCTGCGCCACCATCTCTCCGTGGCGGGTAAGGCGGGCGAGACGGCGGCGATCGGCGATCGCGGCGAGGTCCCCCGCCCGGGCGGCGGTCAGCGGACCTGATCCGCGCACGTCGACATCAAGACCGGCATCGGTGGCCGTGACCTGGATGTCGAGCGGCTTGCGCGTTCCCGCCAGCGCCTCAGCTATCGCCCAGGCGGTCTCGATCGCACCATCAAGGCCCGGCGCGAGGATGGGGCAGCGATCGATCGCCACCACGCTATGCGCCTTGAGCGCGGCGAACCCAACCTCGAGCACGTCGTGCGTGCCGCGTCGTGCGTGGAAGACAGCGCGGCGGCGGCCGTCGCCATGCGCGTCGATCAGGTCGTCGACCGCGGCATCGAGCCCGGCCTTCGCCAGCGCCTCCGTCACCAGGGCCCGCTTCCAATGACGGTAGCGCGCCGTCGCGAGATGCTGGAGCGCGCAGCCGCAGCACGTTCCGCAATGCGGGCAGATCGG
>Ga0207691_10001092_pt1 | contig 26983 bp, 25 predicted proteins | sample KBSM13metaG_FD_184327 | JGI IMG/M metagenome (GOLD analysis project Ga0207691, IMG submission 184327) | Miscanthus rhizosphere microbial communities from Kellogg Biological Station, Michigan, USA - KBS M1-3 metaG (SPAdes) (version 2) | ecosystem: Host-associated > Plants > Roots > Rhizosphere >...
CCAGCTGACGATTACCACTATCGCGGCGGAGGCGGCGATGCTCGATACCTTCCGCGAATGGGTCGCGCCGGACACGGTGCTCGTCAGTTACAACGGCAAGTGCTACGACGCGCCGTTGCTGGCCACGCGCTACCGGCTGGCGCGACGCGCGAATCCGCTGGCCGGGCTGGCGCATGTCGACCTGCTGTATCCCTCGCGCCGCCGCTGGCGCGGGGTGTACGAAAACTGCCGCTTGGCGACGATCGAGCGGCAGGTGTTGAGCGTGGTGCGCGAGGACGACCTGCCTGGTGCGCAGGCGCCGGCGGCGTGGCTGTCCTACCTGCGCGGCGGTAGCGCGCACATGCTGCGGCGCGTGCTGGCGCACAACCACCAGGACGTGGTGAGCCTGTCGCGGTTGTTGCGGCGGGTAAGTGGAGATGGTGATGCGTGCGATACGGGTCGGACGCGGACAGTGTGAAGCGCCGGCCGCGCCGCCGGGATTAGGATTCCCCCCATGTGCTACTCCGCCCAGATCCGCCAGGACTACGCGAAGTTCGTCCGCACGTACGGGGCGGTCATCGACATCGCGGAATTCGTCCGCCTCTATTGGAACCGGGGGCAGGGCGCGAAGCTCAAGATTCCGAAGGCGATGGATGCAGAGTTCGCCGATCCGCAATCGGAGGAAGAGCGTCAGATCCGGGGGCTGATCGGGCAGTACGACCGGGAACAGGCGTCGACGCTGGAGCAGGAGGTGTTCAAGCAGCGCAAGCGGCTGGCCGATGCCGAGCGCGCGTTGCAGTCGAAGACCACCAAGGCGGCGACGGAGAGCGTGCGCATCGCGACGGCGAAAGTGGAATGGGCGCTGGGCAAGCTGGCGGACCTGCGGCGAACGTCGCTCACCGACGAGGATGCGCGGATCTTTCCGGGCTGGTATGCGCCGGTCATCGTCATGGAAGCAGGGCGACGGGTGGTGAAGCCCATGCGTTACCAGTGCCGGCTGCCGGGCAAGCCGGCGACGTGGGACCGGCAGTTCCCGGGTTGCTACAACGCGCGGCGCGACAACCTGGAAGGGTTCTGGAAGGGACAGTTCGGCGTGTCGCACGGGATCGTGGTGTTGAACGCGTTTTTCGAGAACGTCAGCCGGCATCGCGTCGAGGGACGCGCGCTGGGCGAGGGCGAAAAGGAGGAGAACGTCATCCTCGAGTTCCGGCCGCGGCCGGTGCAGGACATGCTGGTCGCGTGCCTGTGGTCGCGGTGGAGCGATCCCTCGGGAAAGGAGCCGGAGCTGCTGTCGTTCGCGGCGATCACCGACGAGCCGCCGGCGGAGATCGCGGCGGCGGGGCATGACCGGTGTGTCATTCCGATCAAGGCCGAACATCTGGATGCGTGGCTGGACCCGGCGACGGCGAAAAACCTGAAACGGATGCAGGCGATCCTCGATGATCGCGAGCGCCCGTATTACGAGCATCGGTTGGCGGCGTAGGAATCTTGTGCGATGACGCCGGTCACGATCACGATCGATGATGGACAGCAGGTTTCGGGGTTGATGCTGGCGCCACCGGACGCGCGTGCCTGCCATGTGCTGGCGCACGGTGCGGGCGCAGGGATGACGCATCCGTTCATGGCGGCGGTTGCCACCGGCCTCGCCGAGCACGGCATCGCCACGTTGCGCTATCAATTCCCCTACATGGAGCGCGGGTCGCGGCGACCGGATGCACCACGCCTCGCTCATGCCACGGTGCGGGCGGCCATCGACGAGGCTGCGCGCCTGTTGCCCGGGTTGCCGCTGCTGGCGGGGGGCAAGTCCTTCGGTGGTCGCATGACGTCACAGGCGCAGGCTGAATCTCCGTTGCCTGGCGTGCATGGCCTGGTGTTCCTCGGGTTTCCCCTGCATCCGGCCGGCAAGCCGTCGGATGAGCGCGCTGCGCATCTAGCCGACGTGGACGTGCCGATGTTGTTCCTGCAGGGGACGCGCGACGATCTGGCGGATACGGGCTTGTTGCAGGCGCTGGTGGAACGGCTTGGTGCGCGCGCGACGTTGCGGTTGTTTCCGGATGCGGATCATTCGTTCCATGTGCCCGCGCGGTCGGGGCGCAAGGATGCGGACGTGATGGGGGAGATGCTGGATGTCGTGGCGGCGTGGGGCGCCGCCTCAGCCCACACAGACCGTGAACCTCCAGCGCGCCGCCGCGCGCCTTGATCCGCAGGGCCACTCATGCAGAAGCTGGCCTACTGCACGATCAATCGCTTTTCGTGCAGCCGTTCGTAGTGCCCACGGCATGATTCGGCGACGGCTGCGGGACCTCCCGTCAGCTCGACCTTGCGCGTCACCGGCGCATCGAATCCGGTCGACTCCCACACATGCGCATACCAGTGCGGGGCCCAGATGCCGTCGCTGTCGCGTGGCCCTTTGGGCCAATTCAGCATGCGGTCGGTGAACTCGATGCCGAGCCAGTCGCAGAGGGCACGCAGATAGCCTTCGGGATTGCGCAGGAAATCGCCGGCATCGATGACCGGCGGTGCGACGCCGGCCGCGCTGAGTTCGTCGTACAAGGTGACCTGCTGCGGCAGGCCGATGTCGTCGGCGGTCACGGTGGCGCGCGACTTGATGTACGACGCCACGACCTCGCGCGGGTCGCGGATCAGCAGCACGTTGCGCAGTTGTGCGATCCAGCCGTGGTCGATGTGCGGCAGCAGGTGGTGGGTCATGTGCTTCTGGTACCAGACCGGCGCGCCGCCGGGCGCGGGGCCGAGCAGGGCGTCGACGACGCGTTGCCAGTCGGTCTCGCCGGCCGCGATGACCTCGTCGCGCCCGGGATGGTCGAGGCCGGTCTGTGCCAGGTAGTGCGCATACAGGGGTTCGTCGCTGACCGCGCAGTCGCCGCGATTCTCCCAGGCACGCATCATCGCCGTGGAGATGTTGCGCGGGCCGGACCACATGGCGATGCGCAGCGTCATCGCGCCTACGACGGCTTAGTGCGGGCGGCGACGTCGCGCACGACGAGGTCCCGGTACAACGCCTGCAGGCGCTCGACCATCGGACCGCGTGCCGTGCCGCGATCGCTGATCCGGCGTCCGTCGACCGAATGCACGGGCACGACACCGGCGAACGTGCCAGTGACGAACGCCTCGTCGGCGCCGTAGACGTCGGTGAGGCTGAAGGATTTCTCGAACACCGGGATGCCGTTGTCGCGGCATAGCGCGATGACGTTGGCGCGGGTGATGCCGCCGAGGCAGTACTGGCCGGTCGAGGTCCACACCTCGCCCTTGCGGACGATGAAGAAGTGAGTGGAGTTGCAGGTGGCGACGAAGCCGTGTGGGTCCAGCATCAGCGCCTCGTCGGCGCCGGCGGTATAAGCCTGGATGCAGGCGGTGATGCAATTGAGCTTGCTGTGCGAGTTGAGCTTGGGATCCTGCACGTCGGGCGTGCCGCGGCGCACGTGCACGGTGAACAGCGTGATGCCGCGCTCGGCGGTGTCGGCCGACGCGGTCTTGTATTCCGGGATGATGACGATGGTGGCCGGGCCGACGACGACGCGCGGATCCTGGTAGGGCGTGCGTTTGACGCCGCGCGTGACCATCAGCCGCACGTGTACCCCGTCGCCGTGCATGCCATTGGCCTCGAGCGTGGCGTGGATGGCGCGCGCGATCTGCGCGCGGTCGAGGCCGATGTCGAGCATGAGCGCCTTCGCGCCTTCGTACAGCCGGTCCAGGTGCGCTTCGAGGAACAGGGGCTGTCCGCCGACGACGCGGAAGCCCTCCCACACGCCATCGCCGAGCACGAAGCCGCTGTCGAACACGGACACCACCGCCTGGTCGCGGGGTTTCAGCGCGCCGTTGACCCAGATCAGGATGTCGGCGTTGCGGGGATCGTCGGCGGAATGCTGGGTGCCCTGGGTCATGCGGAGTCTCCGTTGACAGGCCGATGTTAGCGGGAAAGCGTCATGACACCGGCATCCCGGGGGCATGCGTAGGATCGGGCGTCATCACCTTTCCCATGAAGGAGGTCGCCATGAACGAAGAGACCGCCAAGACGCCGCTGGACCACGTCAACGACACGGTGACGCAGCTCAAGGAGATGCGGCACTACTCCAAGAACAACGTCGAGTTGCTGACGACGCAGTGGTTGAAGTTCGACGGCGAGCTCAAGAAGCTCGGCGAGTCGGCGACGATCGAGGACCTGATGACGAAGCAGGGCGAGTTCTACGATGCGCTGGAGGCCGCGATCACGGAACTGGAGGAGTTGGCGGTGACGTTGCAGCCGCCGCCGGCGGAGGAATAGGAGATCCGCCTGTGGTTTAGCGCGCGAGGCCGTCGGTCAGCGGGTGCTCGCGCAAGGGTTGGCCGTTCGCACTCGGGCTGATGCTGCCGTGGTCCAGTGGGAGCACGGCGAGGGCGACATGCGTCGCGACGTCGGAGGCCATACTGACGATCGTGCCCAGCGTGCGATCGCCATCAACGACGTCGCTGCCTGCGGGGACATCGGCATCCGCTTCGAACAGCGCCAGCCCGCGTTTGGCCTGTCCCAGGAAATGCGTGCGCGCGACGATTTCCTGCCCGGGGTAACAGCCTTTCTTGATGCTGTAAGCGCGCAGCCGGTCGAGCGACAGTTGCTGCGGCGTCCACGCGTTGGCTTGCGACGGATCCAGCCGCGGGAGGCCATGTCGCAGGTCGTAGGCTTTCCATTGCGCAAGCGCGCTGGCGTCCGACGTAGCCGGCGTGCCGGTGATGCGCAGCGTGCGTGGGGCATCGGGCGTGCCGACATCGAGTTCGACATGCGAGTCGATTGCCAGAAGCGAGCCGGACGCGCGTGACGGCGGTGCGAAGCGACCGGCGAAGTGGTGCTCGTCGCGAACCGTGAGCTTGACCTTGCTGCGGAACACGAAGCGCTGCAGCGCACCGCCCAATTCGTGAGGGTCGGCATCGGGCAACAGCAGCCACAGCGCCTGCGCGTCGAAGCGCAGCAGCGCGAAGAGCGCGATCACGCGACCTTTGGGGGTCAGCCAGCCGCTCCATTGCCAGTGTCCATCGGCGAGCCCGGTCACGTCGCTCATGAACTGCGCCTGGGCGAAACGCGCGGCGTCGGGGCCTTCCAGCGCCAGGATCCGGTGGTCGGGCAGGGCGGAAAAATCGCCCTGCGTCGCAGGCAGGTTGTCGCGCATCGGCCGCGGATTTACACTTCATCGGTTACGAGAATCGTCATGGTAAGCGAAACCCGCTCCGATCCCGAGCCTGCGCGCGACTCCGCCGGTACCGACGACGCCGTCACCGCAACGACGACGCCAACGCCGAACGCCGTGGAGACCGGCGGTCGCGACGGTCCCGACCCTACGCGCTACGGCGACTGGGAAAAGAACGGTCGCTGCATCGATTTCTGACGCTCCGAGTGTCTGTCCGCGGCTCCATGCCGCATCCACCGCAAGGACGAGCCGCACCGATGGCGACCCGCGAACGAGCCCAAACCAGGCCGCTGTCACCGCACCTGCAGGTTTACCGGTGGCAGATCACGATGACGATGTCGATCCTGCACCGGGTCAGCGGCGTGGCGTTGACCGTTGGTGCGTTGGGTCTTGCATGGTGGCTGCTCGCGCTGGCCGCCGGTGGCGATCAGTACGCCCACGCTGCGGCGTTGATCGCCTCGCCCGTGGGGTTGGTGCTTCTGTTCGGATTCTCGCTGTCGCTGGTGTACCACCTGCTCAATGGCCTGCGCCACCTGATGTGGGACATGGGCTGGGGCTACGACATTCCCGAGATCTACCGTTCCGGCTGGGCGGTCGCGGTGCTGACCGTGGTGTTCACCGTGGCGATCTGGTTCGCGGCGTTCGGGAGCCACGCATGAGCAACATCGGAACCGCCGGTGCGCCGGATCGCGCGCCCCAGGAAGATTTCCGCACGCCGCTCAAGCGCGCACGTGGCCTGGGCTCCGGTAAGACCGGTACCGGCCACTGGTGGTGGCAGCGCGTGACCGCGGTGCTGCTGGTGCTGCTGGTGCCGTGGCTCGTCGGCCTGCTGGTATCGCTGGTCGGAGTGGACTTCGAAGCTGCGCGGCACATCGTCGCCCGGCCATGGAACGCGATCCCGCTGGCGGCATTCGTCATCGCTGCGTTCTGGCACGCCAAGCTCGGCATGCAGGTCGTGATCGAGGATTACGTCCACACGCGCTGGGTCGAAGTCGCGCTGCAGCTGCTGGTCACGTTCCTCTGCGTCATCGCCGCGCTGGCGTCGCTGTATGCGCTGGGCCGCATCGCGATGACGGTCGCCAGCTTCAACGCCTGATCTTCTACGTCTGATCTTCAACGTCTGATCTTCAACGCCACTCGATCCCACCAGTCCACGCCACTCAAGCCGGGCCCATGACCGCTTACAAGATCATCGAACACAAGTACGACATGGTCGTGGTCGGCGCCGGCGGCGCCGGTTTGCGGGCGACTTTCGGCCTGGCGCAGAAGGGCCTCAGCACCGCCTGCATCACCAAGGTGTTCCCGACGCGGTCGCACACCGTGGCCGCGCAGGGCGGCATTTCGGCGGCGCTGGGCAACATGGGCCCTGACGACTGGCGCTACCATTTCTACGACACGATCAAGGGGTCGGACTGGCTGGGCGACCAGGATGCGATCGAGTACATGTGTCGCGAGGCGATTCCCGCGATCATCGAACTCGAACACCAGGGCGTCCCGTTCTCGCGCACCGAGGATGGCCGCATCTACCAGCGTCCGTTCGGTGGCATGACCACCGAATACGGCAAGGGCACCGCGCAGCGTACCTGCGCCGCGGCCGACCGCACCGGTCACGCGATCCTGCACACGCTCTACCAGCAGTCGCTCAAGCACGACGCGCGCTTCTTCGTCGAATACTTCGCGCTCGACCTGATCATGGACAGCGACGGTGCCTGCCGCGGCGTGCTCGCGCTGGATATGTCCGAAGGCACGCTGCACCTGTTCCGCGCCCATGGCACGGTGCTGGCGACCGGTGGCTACGGCCGCGCGTATTTCTCCGCGACGTCCGCGCATACCTGCACCGGCGACGGCGGCGGCATGGCGCTGCGCGCGGGCCTGGGCCTGCAGGACATGGAATTCGTGCAGTTCCATCCGACCGGCGTCTACGGCGCCGGCGTGCTGATCACCGAAGGTGTGCGCGGGGAGGGCGGCATCCTGCGCAACGCGTCGGGCGAACGCTTCATGGAGCGCTATGCGCCCAATGCGAAGGATCTCGCGTCGCGCGACGTCGTCTCGCGTTCGATGACGATCGAGATCCGCGAAGGTCGCGGCGTCGGTCCGCACAAGGACCATATCCATCTCGACCTGACCCACCTGGATCCGAAGGACATCCACGAGAAGCTGCCGGGCATCGCCGAGAGCGCACGCATCTTCGCCAACGTGGACGTCACGCGGCAGCCGATCCCGGTGCTGCCGACCGTGCACTACAACATGGGCGGCATCCCGACCAATTACCACGGTGAAGTCGTCCAGCTGAAGAACGGCAATCCGGACGAAGTCGTGCCGGGCCTGTATGCCATCGGCGAGGCGGCCTGCGTGTCGGTGCACGGCGCCAACCGGCTGGGGTCGAACTCGCTGCTCGATCTGGTCGTGTTCGGCCGCGCGGTGGCCAACCGCTGCGGCGAGACGATCCGCTCCGGCCAGTCGCACAAGACGTTGCCGACGGACGCGTGCGACGCGGCACTGTCCAACCTCGACCGCCTGCGCAACGCGAACGGCGGCACGCCGACGGCCGTGATCCGCGACAAGATGCAGCGGACCATGCAGCTGGACGCGGCGGTGTTCCGCACCGGCGAAACGCTCGCAGAAGGCGTGCACAAGATCCGCGACATCCACGCGTCGTTCGCCGATGTGCGCGTGTCCGATCGTTCGCTGGTGTGGAATTCGGACCTGGTCGAAACGTTCGAATTGCAGAACCTGCTCGGCCAGGCACTGGCGACGATCGTGTCCGCGGAGAACCGCAAGGAATCGCGCGGCGCGCATGCGCGCGAGGATTTCCCTGAGCGCGATGACGCCAACTGGATGAAGCACAGCCTGTGCTGGGTCGGCGACGATGGCGCCACCCGCATCGATTACCGCCCGGTGCACCTGTACACGCTCGACGACGACGTCGCCGTCGTGCCCCCCAAGCCGCGCGTTTACTGAGCGGACGCTCCCACGAAGTCACGCTCCCACAAGGCATCGAAGACAGTGGCCGAATTCACGCTTCCCAAGAACTCGAAGATCCAGCCGGGCCGGCACTTCCCCGCGGCCGCCGGAAGCACGCGCGTGCGCAGCTTCAAGGTGTATCGATGGAATCCGGAAGATGGCCGCAACCCCAGCGTCGATACCTACGACGTCGACCTCGACAGCTGCGGCCCGATGGTCCTGGACGCCCTGATCAAGATCAAGAACGAGATCGATCCGACGCTGACGTTCCGCCGTTCCTGCCGCGAAGGCATCTGCGGCTCGTGCGCGATGAACATCGACGGCACCAACACGCTCGCCTGCACCAAGGCGATCGCCGACTGCGGCAAGGCTGAAGTTCCGATCTATCCGCTGCCGCACATGCCGGTGGTCAAGGACCTGGTGCCGGACCTCACGCATTTCTACGCTCAGTACGCGTCGATCAAGCCATGGATCCGCACCCAGAGTGCGCCGCCGCCGGATCGCGAACGACTGCAGTCCAAGGAAGATCGCGCCAAACTCGACGGGCTCTACGAGTGCATCCTGTGCGCGTGTTGCAGCACGAGCTGCCCGAGCTACTGGTGGAACGGCGATCGCTATCTCGGCCCGGCGATCCTGCTGCAGGCGCATCGGTGGATCCTCGACTCGCGTGACGAAGACACCGGCGCGCGCCTGGACGATCTCGAGGACCCGTTCAAGCTCTATCGCTGCCACACGATCATGAACTGCACGCGGACCTGCCCGAAGGGACTGAATCCGGCCAAGGCGATCGGCGAGATCAAGCAGTTGATGCTCGCCAGGCGTGGGTGAAGTCTCAAGCCCCTCTGCCGCTTGCGGCATACGCCAGCCGCGCTATCCCTGGAGGAGCCAATGCCGCAACGCCTGATGTTCCTTCCCGCGCTGGCAATGATCGCGCTCACGATTGCCGTGTGGCTGCGGATGTTCTTCACCCGCGTCGGCGAGATGAAGCGCGAGCGCATCCAGATGCAGGACGTCGCACTGTCCGCGCAGGCGGCTACGCGATTCTCCGACACGCGTGCCGCGGACAATTTCCGCAACCTGTTCGAGCTGCCGGTACTGTTCTACCTGGCCGTGGTCGTCGCGGTGCTCACCGGGCAGGTCACGATGGTCACCGTTACCCTCGCGTGGGCGTTCGTCGTCCTCCGCATCGTGCATAGCACCATCCACTGCGGCTACAACAGGGTCAGCCACCGGTTCCGCGCCTACTTCGCGGCCGGCGTGGCGCTGTGGTCGTTGTGGATCGTGCTGGCGATCGGGCTGCTGCGTGGATGAGCGTGGCGATGCCGCGGAGCTGCGACGACTGCGATGGCGGTGCCGCCGCGGAATGCGCGAACTGGATCAATTGCTGACACGCTGGCTCGATCGCGAATGGGCAATGGCCTCCGACGCCCGGCGCGGCGATTTCCTACGATTGCTGGATTGCGAAGACGATAGGCTCTGGCGCTGGTTCCTCGGCCACGAAACCGCATCCGATGCCGCACTCGATTCGCTCGTCCAGCGCATCCGCACCTTGCCGCCTTGATTGGCGCCCGTCGCGCTGGCTCGCCATCGCGCTGTGCCTGCTCGGCGTCCTGGCCGCATTGTCGGCACTGGCCAGCGAACTGCCGCCCGTTGCGGCGTGGCCGCTTGCGTTGCTCGCGGTCGGCGAGGGCATCCGTCTGACGCGTGGCACGTTGCGCTCGCCACGTCGGACGCTGGTCTGGCCATTCGACGGTATTCCGACACTGGATGGCGTCGCCTTGGGCGAGCCGAAACTGCACTGGCGTGGACCGCTCGCATTCCTGCGCTGGCGCGATGCAGGCGGCCGCGTGCGGCGACTGACCTGGTGGCCGGACGTCCTTCCTGCCGCTGCACGGCGTGAACTGCGACTGGCTGCACTGGAAGGTTCCGGTGCGGCGACGGTCGCATCGATGGCACCATAGCCGCTGCCTCGCGGAACCAAGCAGGATTGCCCGGCCGCATGTTCAAGCCCATCCCAGTCGCCATCGGCCTGCGCTACCTGCGCGCCAAACGCCGCAATGGTTTCATCTCCTTCATCTCGATGGCGTCCATCCTCGGCATCGCCATTGGCGTCGCGGCGCTGATCACCACGCTGGCGGTAATGAGCGGCTTCCAGCGCGAGATCCGCGATCGCATGCTGCAGATGGCAGCGCATGCGACGGTGAGCGCCGACGGCGACGTGATGCGGAACTGGCGAGAGGCCGTGTTCCAAGCCGGCCGCGACCCACGCATCGCCGGCGCCGCGCCCTACATCGAGACCGAGGCATTGCTCAGCGGCCCGAGACGGCAGCCGGCCATCGTCCGGGGCGTGATGCCGGCGGAAGAGGGCAAGGTGTCCGTACTCGCGCAGAAGATGGTGCGCGGCAGACTCGACCAGTTGACGCCCGGCAGCTTCAACATCGTCCTGGGGCAGGAACTCGCCCTGTGGCTGGGGGTCAACGTCGGTGACGGTGTCATCGTCACCACGGACTTCCAGACTTCGCCCGTGGGTGCGATCCCGCAGCTGAAGCGATTCACCGTCAGCGGCATCTTCGAGGCGGGATACCAGGAATACGACAAGGGCCTGGCAGTCACGAACCTGCAGGACCTGCAACGGGTGTTGCGCATGGGTGATGGCGTCACCGGCGTGCGCCTGCGCCTGCACGACATGGACCTGGCGTTCGACGTCGCGCGCGATCTCGCGTTGCGGCTCAAGGGCCCGTACCGCGTCAGCGACTGGACCAGCGAGAACGCGAACATGTTCCGCGCGCTGAAGCTCGAGAAGACGATGATGGCCATCCTGCTGTCGCTGATCATCGCGATGGGCGCGTTCAACCTGGTGTCCTCGCAGGTCATGCTGGTGACCGACAAGCAGGCCGACATCGCCATCCTCCGCACGCTCGGGCTCACGCCCCGAGGCGTGATGCAGGTGTTCATGGTGCAGGGCTCGATGATCGGCGTGATCGGCACCGCACTCGGCGTCGTCGGTGGCGTCGTGCTGACGCTGAACCTGGATCGCATCCTGCGCGCGATCGAGTCGATCCTCGGCGTGCAGCTGATGCCGGAGGATGTCTACTACATCACCGGCCTGCCGACGCAACTCGAACCCAGCGACGTCACGATCATCGCCCTGGTCGCGCTGGCGATGGCATTCCTCGCCACGATCTATCCCGCCTGGCGCGCTGCGCGCACGGCGCCGGCGGAGGCGCTGCGTTATGAGTAACTGGGAATCGGCATTCCGGAACGGCGAATCGGACGGCCAGGTCCACGAAGGCGAAGTGGTCCGTGCGCATGAGCTGGCGAAGACGTATGCCGAAGGCAAGCTGCACACGCCGGTGTTCGACGGCCTGGATTTCAGCGTGCATGCCGGCGAAACCGTCGCCATCCTCGGCGCCTCGGGGGCGGGCAAGAGCACCTTGCTGCACCTGCTCGGCGGGCTCGACACGCCCACCGCGGGCGAAGTGTTCGTCGCCGGGCAACGGATGAGCGCGTTGTCCGACGCGGCGCGAGGACAACTGCGCAATCGCGCGCTGGGGTTCGTCTACCAGTTCCACCACCTGCTGCCGGAGTTCACCGCGCTGGAGAACGTCATGTTGCCGGTGCTGCTCAACGGCACCAGCGTGGCCGATGCCTCCGGGCGCGCCCGGTCGCTGCTGGAGTCGGTGGGGTTGGGCCATCGCCTCGAACACAAGCCGGGAGAACTGTCCGGTGGCGAGCGCCAGCGGGCGGCGGTCGCGCGCGCGCTGGTCAATGCGCCTGGTTGCGTGCTCGGTGACGAACCGACCGGCAACCTCGATGAAAAGACCGCGGCAAACGTGTTCGAGTTGATGCTCGAGCTCAACCGCGCCAAGCGAACGAGCCTGGTGTTGGTGACGCACGACCGGCGCCTCGCGCGACGGCTCGATCGCGTGCTGGAATTGCACGAAGGCCGGCTCAGGGAATTGCGAACCGACGAGGTCTAGGACGATGGAACACGCGGCAAGGATGCCGCCCGAACCCGAAACACGCGAACTCCCGCTGCTGGCATTGGCCTTGCTGGCCGGTGTGGGCGGGTGCCTGCTGGTGCCACGGCTGCTGCCATGGCCGTGCCTGGGGCTGTTGTTTTCGGTCGGATTCGGGTTGTGGATACGCAGGGGACGCTGGCAGTTGGTCGGCGTGTTCGCCTGCGGCTTCGGGCTCGCGGGCCTGCATGCGGCGTCGACCCTGGCCCAGCAGTTGCCCAGGGCGCTCGAACAACACGAGCTCGTGGTCGAAGGCCGGGTGCTCGACCTGCCGCAGCGCGAACCGCGGCGCACCCGGTTCGACTTCCGGGTCGATGCGACTTCGACGCAACCGTCGGCCTTGCGCCACAAACGGCTTCAGTTGGCGTGGTACGACGACTTCAAGATGCTTTCCGGCACGCAAGCTCCGCGTGATCGGCTGCAGGCGGGAAGTCGCTGGCGCCTGTGCGTGAAACTTCGCGCGCCGCGCGGACTGCGGAATCCGGGCGGCTTCGACGGCGAAAAGCAGGCATTGGCCGATCGCATCGCCGCCACCGGATACCTGTGCAACACCTCCGCAGCAACCCGGCTGGCATCGGCGAGCGGGATCGATGGATGGCGCGAAGCCATGTCCGGGCGCATCGCACGGGGCGTGCCGACGCCGACCTCGCGTTTCATCCGCGCGCTTGCGCTTGGCGATACCAGTGCCATTGACGATACCGACTGGGAAACGCTGCGCGCGGTTGGTGTCACCCACCTCATCGCGATTTCCGGTTTCCACGTCGGCATCGTGGCCGGATTCTTCGCGATGCTGGCCTCGCTCGCGTGGCGGATGGTTCCGCGACTCGGTCGACGGGTTCCGCGCCAGCATGCAGCCGCGATTGCCGCCATCGCCGGCGCGCTCGCCTATGCCGCGATCGCCGGCTTTGCATTGCCGACCGTGCGGACCGTGCTGATGATCGCGGTCGTCGTGGCGGCCCGGCTGATGCGTCGCGCGCAACGCACCAGCGACGTACTGGCGCTGTCCGCAATCGCGATCCTGCTGGTCGACCCACTTTCGCTGCTCGCCGCTGGGTTCTGGCTGAGCTTCGCCGGCGTGGCCTGGCTGCTGTGGTGCCTGCCGCGCAATCCGGACACATCCTGGCGCGCGCTGTTGGGTGGGTTCGTTGGCGCGCAGGCGGTGGCGACCATCGGGTTGCTGCCGTTGAGCGTGGCGTTGTTCGGGCAGGCGTCGCTCGCGGGGCCGCTCGCGAACCTGGTCGCGATCCCGTGGTGGAGTTTCGTCGTCGTGCCGCTCTCGCTGCTCGGGACGGGTCTCGAAGCACTGCATTTCGGACTGGGCGCATGGAGCTGGCGCCTGGCGGCACGACTCTTCGATTGGTCTTGGCCGATCTTCGAGCATCTGGCGCATGGTCCCCTGGCCCTGTGGTGGCTACCGGAAGCGGGCTGGTACGCGGCGCCGCTCGCATTGGTGGGCGCGTTCTGGCTGCTCCTGCCGCGCGGTGTCCCCGGCAAGCCGCTCGCGCTGCTGCTGTGGCTGCCGCTGCTGCTGCCCAGTCGCGATCTTCCGCGTGCGGGTGAGGCGGACCTCACCGTCATCGACGTCGGTCAGGGCCTGTCCGTCCTGGTCCGCACGGCGCACCACGTATTGCTGTACGACATGGGTCCGGCGATTCCGGACGGGTTCGACGCTGGCGAGCGCGTCGATGTTCCCGCGCTGCATGCCCTCGGCGTCCGCCGTCTGGACATGGCGATCGTCAGTCACGGGGACAACGACCACGCCGGCGGATTTCCGGCCGTGGCGCGCGCATTCCCGCCCGCGATGGCGCTCACGCCCGAGGGTGCACCGCCGCTGCCCAATGGCCATCCATGCCTGGCCGGCAACGGGTGGCAGTGGGATGGCGTGCGGTTCCGGCTCCTGCATCCGCCGCGTTTCTTCCCATATCTGGGCAACGATGCTGGCTGCGTTCTGCGGATCGAAACGCTGCATGGCGCTGCACTGCTGACTGCCGACATCGACCAGGTCGTGGAACGCGACCTGGTTCGGCGCGATGCGCGGTCGTTGCGCGCTGACGTGGTGGTCGTCGCACACCACGGCAGCAACGGTTCCTCGGATCCGGCGTTCATCGCGGCGACCGGAGCCCGCTACGCCCTGATCTCGGCCGGGTACGGCAACCGTTTCCACCATCCACGCCCCGAGGCCGTGGAGCGCTGGCATTCGGCCGGCTCCAAGGTCCTGGTCACCATGGATACCGGCTCGCAGCAGGTACGGCTGACGCCACGGGGCATGGTCGTCACACAGCGTCGGCTGGCGCTGCCACGGCTCTGGGACGCGGCGCGCGGGCAATGAATGGACCCGTCAGCCGGGCGGGGCTGCCGTCCTGCGGACCCGGTCAAGTTGCGTCGTGTGCGGATCCGCGTCGCGCGGATATCCTAGCGGTCGGAATGGCGCGCCCCCGCAGCCGTTCCGATACCTGGAGGTTACGCGTGCTGGAACTGGTCAAAGCCGGCGGATGGCCGATGATCCCGCTGCTGCTGTTGTCGGCGATCGGCCTGGCGATCATCGTCGAACGGTTCTGGACGCTGCGCCGGAAGACCGTGCTCCCGCCCAGGCTCGGTGAAGAGGTCCGTGCATGGGCGGCGCGTGGAAAGCTCGATCCGTCCCACATCGAATCCCTGCGCGGCAATTCGCCGCTGGGTGCGTTGCTGGCGGCGGCGCTGGATGTTCGCGAGCGGCCACGCGACCAGGTCCGCGAGCGCATCGAGGATGTCGGGCGCCATCTCGTTCACCGGATGGAGCGCTACCTCAACACGCTCGGCACGATCGCCGCGGCCGGGCCGTTGCTCGGCTTGTTCGGCACCGTCGTCGGCATGATCCAGATGTTCCTCGGCATCCTCGAGCACGGCCTGGGCGATGTGAGCCAGCTGGCCGGCGGCATCGGCAAGGCGTTGGTCTGCACCGCGACCGGCATGATCGTCGCCATCCCGGCACTGATGTTCCACCGCTATTTCCGCGGGCGCATCGCCGGCTACATCGTCGACATGGAGCACGAGGCGATCCAGTTGCTCGACACCCTCGACACCCGCCCGGCATCGGCGCGCGTCGCGCCGGGTTCGCACGGCATCACCCCGCCGCTCGCGGCCAGCTGATGCGCATCCGCGATCACCGCAAGGACGACGAACCGGAGATCAACCTGATCCCGCTCATCGACGTCGTACTTTGCCTGATCATTTTCTTCGTGATCACGACGACCTTCGATGCGCGCTCGGTGCTCAAGCTGCAGTTGCCGCGCGCCGACGGGCAGCCAACGGAAGCGCAGTCGAAGGCGCTCAACGTGCTGGTGAATGCCGACGGGCGCTATTTCATCGGCGATCGCGAAGTGCTGCGCACCGACATCGATTCGCTCAAGCGCACGATCGCCGAAGTGGCCGGCGATGACCGCGACCGTGGCGTGCTGCTGCGCGCCGATGCACGCACGCCGCACCAGGCGGTGGTGACCGCCCTCGATGCGCTCGGCCAACTTGGTTTCCGTCGCATCGCCATTGGCACAGCGCCCGAGAGCAAGGCGCCGGAGCCGCGACGTTGAGTCGCCCGGAAGTGGTCGCGCAACAGTCGCGCGCGTGGCCGATCTACAGGCGGCTGCTTGGCCTGTCCGCCCGGTATTGGCCGCTGCTGCTCGTGGCGAGCATCGGCATGATCGTCGAGGCATTGGCCGGCGGCACGTTCGTGCAGCTGATGAAGCCGCTGGTCAACGATGGATTCGTCCATCCGAAGCCGCGCATGGCGGTGCTGCTGCCGCTGGCGATCGTCGGATTGTTCGTGCTGCGCGGCATCGCGACCTTCGTGACCGACTACGGCATGGCACGCGCCGGACGAAGCGTCGTGCGCGACCTGCGCGAACAGCTTCTGGGCAAGTATCTCCGGCTGCCGAGCACGCACTTCGACACCGAATCGGTACCGGCAATGGTCAGCCGGCTGAACTTCGATACCGAACAGGTGACGCAGGCCAGTACCGACGCGGCGAAGACGCTCGTGACGGACGGCCTGACGATCGCCTACCTGCTCGGGATCATGCTGTGGGTGAGCGTCAAGGTGACGCTCGCGATGGTGCTGATCGCACCCCTGATCGGCGTGCTCGTGTGGGCGGTGGGCAAGCGCTATCGCAAGATCAGCGGCGGCATCCAGGAAGGCATGGGCGCGCTGGCACAGTCGGCCGAGCAGTCGCTCGCCGCGCAGCAGGACGTCAAGGTCTACGGGGCGCAGTCGTTCGAACAGGCGCGCTACTCGAAGCTCGCCAACCGCATGTTGCGGCTGAACATGAAGGTCGAGGCGACGCGGGCGAGCAGTTCGGCGCTGGTGCAGATGCTGGCCGCGTTCGCGCTCGCCGCGATCGTCTGGGTGGCGACGCGTGAAGCGCTGCAGGGCCGATTGAATGCCGGCGAATTCGTGCAGCTGATGACGGCGATGATGGGCATCATTCCCTCGCTGCGGCGCATCACCAACGTGCAGAGCGTCGTCGGTCGCGGCGTCGCGGCGGCCGAGCGCCTGTTCCTGGTGCTGGACGACAACGAGGAACCGGATCGCGGCTCGATGGCTCTGCAACGCGCGCGTGGCGAACTCGTCTTCGATCGCGTCTCGCTGGCCTATCCCGGGCACGAAACGCCCGCGCTGCACGACATCAGCTTTCGCGCCCGTCCCGGAACGGTCACCGCGATCGTCGGCCGCTCGGGCAGCGGGAAGACCAGCCTGGTGCGGCTGGTCCCGCGCTTCTACGAGCCGACCGGGGGGGCGATCACGCTCGACGGCGTGCCGATCGACGATTACCGGCTCTCCGACCTGCGCCGGCAGATCGCGCTGGTCGGGCAGCGCGTGATGCTGTTCGACGACAGCATTGCCGCCAACATCGCCTACGCCAGCGACGCCGATCCCGCGCGCTTACGGGCCGCGGCCGAAGCAGCGAACGCATGGGAGTTCATCGCACGGCTGCCGAACCAGTTGGACACACCCGTCGGTGAAAACGGTGCGCTGCTGTCGGGTGGCCAGCGGCAACGATTGGCCATCGCACGCGCAATCCTGCGTGATGCGCCCATCCTGATCCTCGACGAGGCGACCGCGGCACTGGATACCGAATCCGAGCGGCTGGTGCAGGACGCGCTGAACCGGTTGATGCCCGAACGCACGACGCTGGTCATCGCACATCGGCTGTCGACGATCGAACACGCCGACCAGGTGCTCGTCCTCGACCACGGCCAACTGGTGGAGCAGGGCACGCATGCCGAACTGCTGGCGCGCGGTGGCCTGTATGCGCACCTGCATCGCATGCAATTCCGCGAAACGGGCGAGGCATGAGTCCTACGTCGCGCAAGCCGCCGTCGTGGTGGTACGCCGACGCTGCGCCGCCAGTCGCCGCGCGATGGGTTTCCAGCATCTACGGCGGCGTCATCGCGTCGCGCGCAGCGCTTTACGAACGCGGCTGGTTGCGCCGGGTCCGCGTCGATGCGCCGGTCGTGGTCGTCGGCAACCTCATTGCCGGGGGTAGCGGCAAGACCCCGTTGACGATCGCGCTGGTCGAGCGCCTGGTCGGCGAGGGCTGGACTCCTGGTATCGCGACCCGCGGCTACGGTCGCACCGACGAACCGAATGCGCTCTGGATCACCCCGGAGACCGACCCGCTCGTCGGGGGCGACGAACCCGTGCTTCTGGCTCGCAGGACGGGCGTGCCCGTGAGGGCGGATGCGAATCGAGCCGCTGCCGCCAATGCGCTCGTGGCGGCGGGTTGCGACATCGTGCTGTGCGACGACGGGCTGCAGCATTACCGCCTGCAGCGCGACATCGAGATCGAAGTCATCGACGGCCGCCGTCGCTACGGCAACGGCTTGCTGCTGCCCGCAGGGCCGCTGCGCGAACCCGTCGCACGGGGGGCGCGCTGTGATTTCCGCGTCGTCAACCTGCCGCCGACCGGGCCGGATGCGAGCGGCGCGGGCTTCGGCGAGTGGGCGATGCACCTGCGGGTCGAACGTGCGGTTCCGGTCGCCGGCGGGCGCGCGCAGGCGTTGTCCACGTTCATCGGCCAACGGGTGCACGCGGTAGCCGGGATCGGTGATCCGGAGCGGTTCTTTGCGATGCTTCGCGGCGTCGGGATCGCGGTCGTCCCGCATGCATTCGCCGACCACCATCGCTACAGGGATACGGATTTCCAGTTCGGCAGCGACCTTCCGGTATTGATGACGGAAAAGGATGCCGTGAAGTGCGCCGCGTTCGCCACGGCGCGGCACTTCAGTCTGCCGGTCAACGCGGAGTTGCCTGAGGCCTTCTGGGTGGGACTGCTCGAGCGGCTATCGACCTTGCGGAACTCGAAATGATCGCCGTCCACCCAGCCGATCCCGATTTCGTCGTCGCGATTCCCGCGCGTTACGCGGCCACGCGCCTGCCCGGAAAACCGTTGCGCCTGCTCGCTGGCGAACCGCTCGTGCTGCATGTCGCGCGTCGCGCGCTCGCAGCCGGTGCGCGCGAGGTGTGGGTTGCCGCCGACGACGAGCGCATCGCGGATGCGCTCCACGGCAGTGGCGTACGGGTGGCGATGACCTCCACCGCGCACGCGTCGGGCAGCGACCGGCTTGCCGAATGCGCATCGATCGCCGGCTGGCCGGACGACGTCATCGTGGTCAATCTGCAGGGCGACGAACCGTTCGCCCCGGCCGAGGGCATTCGTGCGGTTGCGATCGCCCTGCAGCAATCCGGCGCCCCCATGAGCACGCTTGCGACGTCGATCAGGGACGCCGCGCAGCTGTTCGATCCGAACACGGTGAAACTCGTGCGCTCCGCGAGCGGCGATGCGCTGTATTTCAGCCGCGCGCCGATTCCGTGGGACCGCGATGCGTTCGCGCTGGATCGCGAATCGCTGCCTGAGCAGTCCGTCTTCCTGCGGCATATTGGAATCTACGGATATCGCGCGGGGTTCCTGAAGCGGTTCGCCGCGATGCCGCCGGGACGGCTGGAACGCATCGAATCGCTCGAACAGTTGCGCGCGCTCGAAGCCGGAGTCCGCATCCGGGTGGAATTGACGCCGGTGGAGTTCCCTCCCGGCGTGGACACCGAAGAGGATCTCGCGCAGGCGGAGCGACACCTGCGCGGCACGGCCTGATGAGCGGTCGTGCGATGGCATAATCCGGGCATCCTTCGTGCCCCGGATGGTGGATCGCTCATGGATGCCGCCACAGTTCCGACGACCCGCCCGGCGCCGGAGCTCCCACCCAGCCTCGAATGGCTGAATGTCGCCGGACCGCTGCAGCTGGCGTCGTTCCGCGGAGGCGTCTGCGCGCTGGTCTTCTTCAATCTCGGCTCGACCTGGTCGCTGCAACGTCTCGACGACCTGGCGCAGCTGCAGGCACGCAACCCCGGCAGGCTGCAGGTGCTGGCGCTCCATGTGCCGCGATTCGACCACGAACGCGACGGTCGCAGCGTGATGCAGGGCCTGTCGCGACGCGACTACGGCTTTCCCATCGCCCAGGACGCCGCATGGATCGCCTGGCAGCAATATGGCATCGAGGCATGGCCGACCGTGGTGTTGATCGACCACGCCGGGCACGAAGCCGAACGCATCGTCGGTGCCGGCACGCGGCGCCTCCTCGAGGCGCGCGTCAACGATCTCCTGGACGATGTCGATTCCGCCGTTGACGAGGGCGCACTTGCATTGCGGGCGCATGTCGAACCGGCCATGCCATTGCGGTTCCCGACCGGAATCGCGGCCGACAGCAAATACCTGTACGTCGCCGACAGCGGCCATCACCGCGTGCTGGAGTGCGATCACGCCGGTCGCCTGCTGCGGGAATTCGGCACCGGACGGCGCAGCTTCCTGGACGGTCCGGCCGACACGGCGGCGTTCGACCGGCCCGAGGGCCTGGGTCTCCAGCGCGGCTGCCTGTACGTCGCCGACGCCGGCAACCACGCGATTCGCCGCATCGACCTGCGCAGCGGCGAAGTAACGACCATCCTGGGCTCGGGACGTCCGGGCCCGACGCGGGAAGGCACGGTCAGCGATCCGTCAGCCATCACGCTGGATCATCCCCGCGGCCTGGCGCTGTCCGGCGATGCGTTGCTGGTCGCGTGTTCCGGAGACAACCGGGTCTGGCTGTTCGATCTAGGGACACGCCAGCTGCAGTTGGCGGCAGGTTCGGGAGAATTGGCGGTCCACGATGGCAATGGTGACGGCGCCGCATTCGCCGAGCCGGTCGCGCTGGCGGCGGTGCAGCAACTGGTCTACGTCTGCGACGGCGTTGGCTCGGCGATCCGCAGCCTCAACGTACGCAACCGGCAGGTGACCACGCTGGTGGGTTGCGATCCGTGGAACCACGGGCAGGCCGACGGCGCGCGCAGCGATGCGCGGTTGCAGCGACCCCAGGCGATTGCGCTGGATCCCGACTCGCCGGTGCTGTGGATCGCCGACAGTGGCAACAACCTTTTGCGTACGCTGCGCCTGGGCGGCGGTACGCTGGAAACCTATGCATTGCCGCAAGCGCTGCACGGCCCGGGAGGGCTGGCGGTCGAGGACGGCGTCGTCTGGATCGCCGACACCGACGCCCACGCCGTCCTGCGGCTGGAAACGCGCAGCGGCGCACTGCACCACATCCCCATCGGCGAATGAGCGAAGTCCCGGCAGACACCAACCTACCTGCGTTCGACGGCAAGGCATTCGTCCGTGGCCTGAGCACCGCGCCCGGGGTGTACCGCATGTTCGCCGCCGACGGCAGTCCGCTGTACGTGGGCAAGGCGGGCGCGTTGCGTAAGCGCGTGGCGAGTTACTTCAGCGCCACGCCAAAGTCGGCCCGGACGATGGCGATGCTGTCGCAGGTCGCGCGCATGGAAGTCGTCGTCACGCGCACCGAAGCCGAAGCGCTGTTGCTGGAAAACCAGCTGATCAAGTCGACGCATCCGCGCTACAACGTGCTGCTGCGCGACGACAAGAGCTATCCGTTCGTCCTGCTCACGCAGGAACCCTGGCCGCGTCTGGCCATGCATCGCGGCGCGCGCGCGATTCCGGGCCGCTATTTCGGCCCCTATCCGAGCGTGGGCGCGATCCGCGAGACGCTCAATCTGATGCACCGGCTGTTCCGCCTGCGCAGCTGCGAGGACAGTGTCTTCCGCAACCGCTCGCGCCCATGCCTGCAGTACCAGATCGGACGTTGCAGCGCTCCCTGCGTCGGGCTGGTGCAGGCACGCGATTACGCCGAATCCGTGCGCCGCGTCGGATTGTTCCTCGACGGCCGCAGCGACGAGCTCACGCGCGAATTGGACGACACGATGGCCGCCTCCAGCGCGCGCCTTGATTTCGAGGAGGCCGCGCGCATCCGCGACCTGATCGGCGCCATCCGCAAGCTGCAGGCGCGGCAATACGTCGATGGCCGTGCCGCAGACCTGGACGTGCTCGCCTGCGCCATGAAGGGGAGCTCTGCCTGCGTGCTGCTGCTCGCGTTCCGCGACGGTCGCAACCTGGGCACGCGCGCGTTCTTCCCCAAGACCAACGGCGCGGAGAACCCCGCCGAAGTGCTGGCGGCGTTCGTGTCGCAGTACTACGCCGAGCAGCCCGCGCCCGGCGAGATCGTGCTCGATCGCGACATCGAAGACCGCGAACTGCTGCAGGAAGCGTTTTCGCTGGGTGCGGGCAAGCGCGTGGTCATCAAGTGCAGCGTGCGCGCCGAGCGCGCCGGCTATCTCGATCTGGCAAGCCGCAACGCGGAGCTGGCGCTGGCCACCGAACTGGGCAGCCACGCGTCGCAGCAGGCACGGCTGGAATCGCTGCGCGACCTGCTTGGCCTTGTGGCGCAGCCCTCGCGAATCGAGTGCTTCGACATCAGCCACACGATGGGCGAGGCCACGGTGGCGTCCTGCGTCGTATTCGATGCCAACGGTCCGGCGCGCGGACAATACCGTCGTTACAACATCGCCGGCATCGAGCCGGGCGACGATTACGCGGCGATGCACCAGGCGCTCGAGCGCCGGTTCCGCAAGGCGGTCGAGGAAAACGGCATGCTGCCCGACGTCCTGTTGATCGATGGCGGGGCGGGGCAGGTCGCTCAGGCGCGCGGGGTGCTCGCGGATCTGGGTATCGACGGAATCGCGCTGGTCGGCGTGGCCAAGGGCGAGGCACGCCGCGCCGGGCATGAAACGCTGCTGCTTCCCGACGGCAGGAACGTCCGGCCGGGGCCGGAATCGCCGGGCCTCCAGCTGGTGCAGCAGGTTCGCGACGAAGCGCACCGTTTCGCGATCACAGGCCACCGCGGGCGCAGGCAGAAGGCGCGGAATACAAGCCGCCTGGAGGACATTCCCGGCATCGGACCGCGCCGACGCGCTAACCTGTTGCGGCATTTCGGCGGACTCGGCGGGCTGAAGGCCGCCGGCGCCGAGGAAATCGCGCGAGTGGAAGGCATCAACGCCGCGCTCGCCGAACGGATCTACGCCAGCCTGCACGGATTGCCCGGCGCGGGGGCAGGAAGCAACCCGGAAAGGCGGAGCGCCGAGTGAAGTTGACGATACCCACCATGCTGACCCTGGCTCGGATCGTGATGATCCCGGTGCTGGTGGTGGTCTTCTACCTGCCTTACGCATGGACCAGCTTTGCCGCCGCGGCCGTATTCGGCCTCGCCGCGATCACCGACTGGCTCGACGGCTGGATTGCGAGACGCTACGGGCAGTTTTCGGCGTTCGGTGCATTCCTGGACCCGGTCGCCGACAAGCTCATGGTCGCCACCGCGCTGTTCCTGATCGTTCAGGGCCATCCGACGGCATGGATGGCGTTGTGGGCGGCGGTGATCGTGGGGCGCGAAATCGCGGTTTCGGCGCTGCGGGAATGGATGGCCGAGCTCGGCCAGCGCGCCCGGGTCGCGGTCGCGACGGTCGGCAAGATCAAGACGATCGCGCAGATGCTGGCGTTGCTGTGCCTGCTGTACGCAGTCAATCCGGCAAAGCCACCGCACCCGATGCCATGGATGGGGACCGTCGTTTTCCACGTCGGCGACTGGCTGCTGGCGATCGCGGCGCTGCTGACGCTCTGGTCCGGATACGAGTACCTGCGCGCGGCGTGGCCCGTGTTGCGCTCGGGCGAGGCCCAAGCGGTTGACACGTCCGCGACAGACAGTAAAATTACCGGCTCATTGCGGGAATAGCTCAGTTGGTAGAGCACGACCTTGCCAAGGTCGGGGTCGCGAGTTCGAGTCTCGTTTCCCGCTCCAGGTTTTCCGACAACCCCGGTTTACCGGGGTTTGTCTTTTCCGGAGGACCGGATCGCTGTGCACTGCCGCAGCGATATGGAACAATCCGAACGTCACCGGCCGGGTGGCAGAGTGGTTATGCAGCGGACTGCAAATCCGCGTACGCCGGTTCAATTCCGACCTCGGCCTCCAGCTTCAGATCCAAGCCCCGCCTAGCTTTTTGCTACGCGGGGCTTTTTGTTTCTGAAGGCCCGGATTCGCGTTGTCCAACAATTGTCCAACTGGCGCCGCAGCCGCACGCGAATGGAAGGTTCGGACTGCCGCTAGTTCACGGCAAGGCCGGGGACTATGGCCGATGACAACCCGCCAGTAGTGGGCGTACATCCTGCGGCAGCGATCCGCAGGCTGATACGTGGATCGGGTCTAGTTCTTGAACACGCAGTCGCAGGCGAAGCGACACGGGGCGCCACACTTGCGCCATGCGACCGAAGGGAAATCACGACCCTCACCTGGGGCTCGTTTGGTGAGTGGCGCCGACCGTCGGCTTCGAACTCGCCATTCCCGACTTCCAGCAGCCGCTGGGATACAGCGGCAACCGTCGCCATTAACGACGAAGGCCGGCATGGCCGGCCTTCGCGCGCGCGAGATTCAATCAACCGGCTTGAGGTAATGCGCCGTGACGAAATGCGCGACCCGCGTTGCGCTCTTGGCTCCGGCGATGCAGCCACTGCGGAAGTGGATGCCGGCGTAGACACGCGCGTTGATTGCCTCGTGGGTCGCGGCCGACAGCGAATTGAAGTGACGGGTGATGGTCTTGACCGGCAGCGGTTCCAGCGGTGCCGGCAGGGGCAGGATGGGCGCATCGAAGGTTTGGTCGAATGCGATGGCATCGGTTCCGAAGTAATCGCGCAGCACACCGTTGCTCGCGCCGACGGCCGTCGGCAACGCGCACGGATAGTCCGGGTACGGAGGCGTCGTCAGGAACGGCCGCCAGCTGAAGTCAGGAACGGTGTCCGGATTGCCGTCGTGGGCCCAGCGGATCGCAGTCACGGGACGCCAGAAGTTGTAGGTGTACTTGGCGCCCATGGTGGTAATGAACGCATCGGCCGTGGCGATGTTCAGCAGGGCGAAGAGCTGCGCGTGCTGCCAGCGGTCGAGGTTGCGTCCGCTGACCAGGGTCCGCGCGGTCAGGTTCGTGTTGGAACCGCCGCCCGGCCAGAAGCGGGCGATGTCGCTGCGCTCGGAGTTCGGCTGGATGCCACGCACCAGCGCATCGCCGACGCGCTTGACCTCGTTGTATTCGCGCGCGTAGGCGGGGCCGAGCTTGAGGATTTCAGCCGGACCAGGCCGGAACTGCTCGGCATCGCGTATCGCGAACGGTGTGACTTGCCCCCAGAGCCCGAAGGCAGGCACGACCACGTCGGGAAACTCGGGGTTGGGTGTCGGCTGGTAGACACCGGGGCCGGGCAGCAACAGGTAGGGCGTGCTCGGCGTCGCCGACCCATCGTTGCGCCGGCGCGCAAGGATTGCGCTGGCCGCGGCCTGTCCGGCAGCGATGCCCAGCAGTTTGTTGTTGTTGTACGGCTGCGGTCCGAGCGTCGCACGATATGCATCCTGCACCGCGGCGAACGCGGCGGCTTTTTCCGGGGACTCTGGCAGCGGCGCAAGTATTGAGAACACGACCCGCCGCGCCGCGGCGGCAACCGCCGCGTCCGGGTTCGCGCTGGCGTTCGCGGTCGGCACGACGTCATAAGTCTCATAGCGTCGATCGATCGAATTGAGCGCGTCATGTACCGCGATCTGGACCATCGCCACGGCCCGCGATATTTGCTGCGGCCCACCGAACCGGGGCGCAACCTGCGGTCCAGTCACGACGGCGTTCCAGTCGGTGACGACATCGGCCCGCGCCTGTCCGGCCAGGACGAGAGCGAGCGCACATGCGAGCGGCAGGCATCGGGGAAGGGACGGCACCGCGCGGCGACGGTGTGCGAGGGTGAGGTTCATGGGGGACTCCCGTGCGGATGCGCCGGTCGGTGGGCGCGTGCGCCGCGGATTGCGGCGAAGGTTTATACGGGACGACTGGACAGAAACGGCCCCCAGCGGCAGACCTACGCGACACCACGCCCGCGTGACGCCTCCTGCCAACCGCCGCGGCGCCGGTCACCTCAGCGATCGCATCGCTGCCTTTGGTGGGCGGCAGATCGCTGCCCGCGGCGATCGTCTTGAATACGGGCCGCCCTTGGCCGTCGCCGGCGTTATTTTCTTCTCGTCGGCGTTTTTTGGCGGCGCTGTGGCGTTTGCGAACGGTCGATGGCGCACCGTGGTACGCGCGCCTGGTAGGCCGAACCAGGGCGCCACGGCGGCGAATCTGCAACAGGCGCGCCTATGGCTGACAAAATGGGCGACGCCGATCGCGTGGTGACATCGGCCTACCGTTTGTCACCCTGGCTTTTTTCGGTCTGGGCCATCGTCCGCGTCGTCAAGCGGCTTCGGCTTGATTCAATTGTTAGCCCGCATTCCGCAGCGTCAGGCTCAGGGCTTTTTCGCCGCAATGGCGCGAAGGTGTTCCATGATGTCCCGATTGTTGCCGGTCATGTCTACCAGGCGCGTTTCGAGGTCGGCAATACGCAGGCGCAGGTACGGGACGATGTTGGGATTGGTGCGAAGCGCTTTTGCGGATTGGGTGATGTCCTGCTCTGCCAGGCCGGTGCTGCATGGGTAATCGAGAATACCGTGGATGGCGGAGTAGTCCCCGGTGCGAATATTGTGGTCACCGCAGTGCTTGCCGAGGGCCCGCTGCGTGCCGTTCGACAGGCTCATACGGAAGGCCCCGCGATATCGCGACTGCATCCCTTCTCGCACCAGGTTATCGAACATAGGGGCGTTATAAAGTCGCATCGCGGTATCGCGCAGTGTCTGTTCGCGGATCAGCCCGATGGCGCCGGTCGAGATCAATTCGTCGTAGGTGGAGCGGCGGCGCGCACGCTGCTTGTACTGGGTTGCGCGGTACGCACTGACCAGAAGAGCTTCATCCGACAATGTAGCCTTGCCCTCCAGCGCGTTGACGGCTCGATTCGCGTTGGCCAACACCTCGCGGTTGTAGGCGATCAGGAACTGGTAAGCCCAGTCCTCCTCGCGCAGGTCGGCCTTCAGGCGCGCGGTGAAGGCTTCCGATTGCTGGTCGGTGGCGCGTTCCTGATTCCAGTTCGACGCCTGCATGCCGATGAACACGCCCAACACGACGATCACCAGCTCGACGCCGATGGTCGCCCAATGCTGCTTCTTAAGGTTCTCACCTATGCGTCGCCAGATCATGGCTCACTCATGGTTAGGGATATTGTCGGTCGTCAGAAATACGGCGGCCGACTGGCCTGCACGATGCCGTACTCGCGCATCGTCTCTGCCAGCTGCTCGTGCACAGCGTCCATGAGCTCAAGCGGGGAGCGGCTGAGGATAATTTCGTATTCGCGATTTACAGCGTCCACGCGGTCTAGTCCATCGGTGGATTCGCACAGCGCCGCCACGGTGGTTCGGAATCCACGCACTAGGTCGTCGACCATCCTTATGTCCGTACCGCTATCGTCTTGCACCGCTCCGAAAATTCGAGTCTCGGGCGGCATTTCGGCCTGAGTCAAACGGGAGAAATTCCGATCG
>Ga0207691_10001099_pt1 | contig 26879 bp, 16 predicted proteins | sample KBSM13metaG_FD_184327 | JGI IMG/M metagenome (GOLD analysis project Ga0207691, IMG submission 184327) | Miscanthus rhizosphere microbial communities from Kellogg Biological Station, Michigan, USA - KBS M1-3 metaG (SPAdes) (version 2) | ecosystem: Host-associated > Plants > Roots > Rhizosphere >...
GGCGATCGAGCGCAACAGGCGATCGCGGTAGTCACGGCTCGCTACATTACGCCGACGGATACGCCCGCCACCAATCATCTTTTTACAGCCCGGGCCGATTGGAACATCAACAAATCCCAAAATCTCACATACAGTTATCAGCTGGGCCGGTCGAACGATTTGCGAGCTTTCAGCGGTACGAACAGAATTGCTGATTCATTGATAGGGCGTATACGAAATACAGATGCGCACAATGTGACACATAACTGGATCATCTCGAATGCTGCGGTAAATCAATTTCGATTTCAATATTCCACGCTGAGGCCTCGCTCTGCACAGGATGCCGGGCCATTAACCGCAGCGGTACTCGTGACATTTACAGGTCCCACTGGACAAGGTGGAACTCAGGTTTTCGGCTCGACGACCAATTCCAGTGATAGAACCGAAGATCGCTGGCAGTTTCAGGACACTTTTAACCTTGTGACGGGCAACCATACCCTTCGCTTTGGCGGAGATTTTCAGCGGGTCAACACGGTTTTTACCGACCGTTTCGACGCTACCGGAACATATACTTTCAGTAACTTTGGTTTCTTTGTTCAAAACTCGGTTTCACGTTACCAGCAAAACTTTAATAACACTTCGGAAGTGAAAAATAATTACACCGGTGTGTTCTTTCAAGACGACTGGCGGCTAAGGCCAAACCTTACGTTAGCGATGGGACTGCGATACGAACGCGAGACTGTTGTTAACGACACAAACAACTTCGGTCCGCGTTTTGCTATCGCATGGAATCCCTTCCCAGGAAGTTCGAAATCAGTTATCCGATTTGGAGCCGGTATATTTTATAACCGCGTTTTATTACGGACGATCGATGACTATACAGCGGATTCGCAGGCTCTGAGATTGGATACAAATCGGTTCAATTTGCCTGCCGGAGTCACACCGGATGCGACCTATTGGCGAACTTTTTTGAGCAGCCAGTTTCCTAATGGGATCACTGCGGACACCGTGATCCCGATCAACGCAACCAATAGTTTTACAGCAGCCCAATTGGCGTTTCCGAGCACTGTGTTCAGGAGCTTTTCGCCGGACGTAGTCATTCCAGAAAGCTATCAGCTCAACGTGGGCTTTGAGCGTGAAATTTCTAAAGGTCTAGTATTTGAGACGAACGTCACTTATAACCGGACCGTTCATCTTTGGCGTGAAACAAATCCAAATGCTCCGGTTATTCCTGGTGGAACGACCGATCTGAATCATGACGGGCAGGTAACATTGACGGATTACTTGCTTGGTATAACGACCGGGCCAAACCGATTCTTTAATGGCCCCTATGGTGATGGCGCGCCGCTACTTACAAATGGCAGCGGTGCCGGAACGCACACTTCGCCAGATGTAACCGCCCCAAACTGCGGAACGGGCACAGCCATTTGTTACGTAAATGTCAACAGCACCAGCAGTAATTCGAGCACAAGCTGTTCGACCACCACAACCACCAACACACCGGTGTGCCGTGCCTTTGCAGCCGTAAATAATCTGCGTCCGTTTTTCAGTCAAGTTGGCGCAACTCAGTTGGAACAGGTCGCGTCTATCGGCAACAGCCGGTACATCGGAGCGATATTTGAACTGAGAACCCGGACCAGACACTTCAAGAATGGGTTTGGCGGGTCTGTGCGGCTTGTCTACACGCTCTCGCGTCTTTGGGATGACGGCATCGTTAATACGTCGGATCCGACAGTACCATTTGATTTCTCCCGAGAGTGGTCAAGGAGCCTTGCTGATCGACTTCATAGAATCAATTTCACAGGAAGTTTCGATACCCCCTACTGGCTTGGCAAGCTGCGAGTTTCCCCGCTTGTCCGGTGGGGTTCAAGCGCTCCATTCAATCTTTCGGCCGGCGGCATCGACCGTAACCTTGATGACGTCAGTAATGATCGTCCGAGTTTCGCTGGTGACCCAAATGATATCGAATGGCGAGTTTTCGGTTCACAGCCGTTTCCGCAGGACATCGCCAATCGGCTTACGGTTGCACCTATAGGTTCGCCGGGCAATCTACCAAGGAACGCCGGACACGGACCACAGCTTTTTCAATTTAATTTGAGCGTGACGCGGGATTTCAGATTTGGTGAGAGATTTCATTTAAGGCCTGTCGTCGAAGTTACAAATATCTTCAACGCCACGGTCTATAGTTTTGGATCAAATTTCATCAATCTCGAAGATCTCACAACCCAAACCGGCCAAGATGGCTTTTTGGCACCGACGCGCACCGGGATACCGAGACGATTTCGGTTTGGAATGAGATTTGACTTTTAGTATCGGTCAAATTGATCGGATGGTAGGCCTCGAAGTAAAAAGCGAGGCCTTTTTCGTACTTGTCGTGCAGTTTTTCTAGTGACGTTATCTAACGAATATGATAATTTAATAATGTTGAACAAGTTTGTTCAATCCCGCCGATTATGACCGAAACAGCATTAAATGCGAGCGTCCCGTTTACAGAGGTCTCACTCGAATCGGTCCTGCTGGATGCCGATCTGTTTGTAAAATACAGCTCGCCGGAAAAGGCCTTTACGCTGCTGCGTGAATCTCTGGACCGCAGCCCGCGGTCGATCCCTCTGAGGGAAAAGATGCGGGACATATGCGTCAAACAGCGGAACCTGGACGAGGCTGCCCGCCAGTGCCTTGCCCTCGTCAGCCTTTACATCGGCCGTGAAGAATTTGACCTGGCGTACGACCGCCTGCAGGAGGCAAAGCTGCTCGATCCGCGGATATCGGTGGCACCCGGCCTGGAAGCGATCCGCCGTGCACGCCGGCCCGACTTTGCGATGACGCGTGACCGCACTCCGCAAAAGGTTCGGACGGATTGTACCTTTGCCGGCAACCTCGGTTACGTCAGCATCTTTGACGCCGTCCAGGTGATCGAGAATGCAAAGATGACCGGGATACTGGTTTTGAAATCTGACATGCACCTCGGCAATGTTTCATTCAACGAGGGCAAGATCGTGGACGCCGAGTGCAACGGGCGAAACGGCCAGGGAGCGTTTCGCGATATCATCGAGCTGGACACCGGCACGTTTGAGTTCAACACTTCGGAAAACGAATTCCCGGTCGTCATCGCTGTATCGAGCAACACCAATTTCCTTTTGGACGTGTTGACCGAGCTCGACAACGAACGTGCCGAACGCGACGGTTTGCGTCAGCCCGAAGGCGAAAAATGGTAGCCGCCGAGGGGTACTGAACGTTCGCTGAACACCACATTTTATTTGACTTCCAATCTCATCTACAACAAAATATAGTGCTGTCCGGGTTCTCCTTGCACTATATAAATGTTCAAACTCCAACGCCTGGAGATAACAGGCTTTAAATCGTTCGCCGATTATACCGAGATAGTTTTCACCGGTAGCGGGATAACTGCGGTTGTCGGCCCTAACGGCTGCGGCAAGTCCAATGTGTCCGACGCTATCTCGTGGGTGCTCGGCGAGCAGCGGGCCAAACAGCTTCGCGGCAGCGACATGAAGGACGTCGTCTTTCAGGGAACCCGCGACCGAAAGCCTTCGGGTATGGCCGAGGTCGTCCTGCATCTCGTTCGGGACGAAGAGCTGTATGACACCGAGGACCAGGAGCTTGAGGACATAGACGAAACCCTCGCGGAACTCGACGACCATGTGATCGACCTTGATGAAGTTTCGCCGGAAGCTGAAACCGAGCCCGCTCTCGCTGACGCCGTCGCAGAAGTTTCTATTGACGCTAACGCCGAAGGCAACGGATTTCATTCGGAAGAGTCGGACACTGAGTTGGTACAGGCCGCACAGGCCGGTTCCACGCAGGTTGTACAGAAAGCCGTCAAGACAAAACGCCACTGGCGGCCGAGGGCCTTTGCTCTTGATTTTGCCCCGGGCGAGGCAGTTTCGGTCGGCCGGCGTTTATACCTCTCAGGCGAAAGCGAATATACGCTCAACGGGCGAACCTGCCGTTTGCGTGACATACAAGATCTTTTTGCCGGCACCGGGCTTTCCGGTTCGCATTACGCGATCATCGAACAAGGCCGCATCGGCCAAATTCTTTCGGCAAAACCCGCAGATCGCCGAAACCTTATCGAAGAGGCAGCCGGGATCTCAAAATTCCGTACCCGCCAGCGAGCCGCCGAGGCCCGTCTTGAAGGTGCAAAGGGCAACCTCGCCAGGATCTATGACATAGTTTCCGAGATAGAAAAACAGGTAAATTCGCTTCGCCGCCAGGCTGCTAAAACTCGCCGGTACAAGATCCTGCAGGAAGAATATCGCGTACTGATGCGGCATTTCTTTGCTGCCGAGGGTAAGTTTCTTTCCGGGCTTATCACTGAGCTCGATTCGCAGCTCAAAAGTGCTGTCGAGAGGGAACACCAGCTTGCCGCTGAGCTGGAGGAAAAAGAAGCGGCGGTGCGAACGGCGACACAGCACGCCCGCGAACGCGAAGACGCCCTTTCGGAAATACGCCAGCGGCATTCTGCTAACGCACTTGACCGTGACCGGGCCGAGCGAGAACATCGTTACCAGGCAGAACAGATCGTAGCTCTGAATCACCGCGTCGACACGCTCTTAGGCGAGATCGCCGCAACCAAGCAGCGGCAGGGAATGATCGCAGACGAGATCCAGCGGCTCGAGGCTGAAGACCGTCAAGAGCGTGAGCTTGCGAGCCAGACGGAGTTAGCACTTCGCGAAGCAGAGTCAGACTATCAATCCCATCTGGACATCGTCGCGATCGTTGAAAAGGAAGCCGACGCTGCCAACAGTGAGTTCGTCAATCACACCGCTGCTGCCGAAAGGTTTGCAGAAGTAGGCCGGCAGCTTACGGCCAATCTAGAGAAGCTCAGCCAGCGGATCGAAGGCCTAAAGCGTGAGGCAGAGCGTGCCGAAACCATTTTTGGCGAACACCAGGTGGAAGCTCAGTCGCTCGTGACCACGCTCCAGGCTGAAGCTGCAAAGCTCGCCGGTTATCAGGAAGAAAAACAAGGCATTGTTGCCGCGTCATCGGAGGCAAGGGAAGCTCTTCATCGTGTCGAGTCTGAACTGAGCACGATAAAAGAAGAATACAGCCGGAAACGCAATCGGCTGGAGACGCTTCAGGAACTTGAAGAAAAGCGTGTAGTTTATGCTCCGCCGGTTCAGAAACTATTTGCGGCACAGGACGAGATCGGTGTGCGGCTTTCCGGTGTTCTCGCTGATCGGTTTCGCGTTCAGCCGAAATGGGAAAGGGCGGTCGAAACTCTTTTTGGCCCGCTCCTGCAGACCGTCATCGTAGAGAATTTTGCCGATGCAAACCGCACATCAGAATGGCTCCGTGCGAATGAGATCGGACGAAATGCGATATTGATCGTTCCGACAGAGAATGATGGTTTCGATCTTTTTGGTAACCAGCCCAACGCACTCGAACAGATACTCGGAATTGATCCGGCATTCGGGCAGCTGCTTCGAGAAGCGTTTCCGCAGCAGATGTCAGCGGAGCTCGTCGAGGCATTCGATGGCCGAGAGTCTAGTGCTGGAAAAGTGCTTGTTGATCCGGCCGGAAACATTCTTTACGGCAGCCGTCTGATGATCAGCGGCAATCCGTCCGCCGATGCAAAAAACTCGTCTCTTTTGGCATTCAAGCGGGAGCTGCTTGAGTTGGATCAGGAAGCTGAGCGGCTCTCGGCCGAGATCATTTTTGCCGAGACAAACGTAGACAGAGCACGAGTTGAACTTGCCGAAAGAGAAGAGCGTGTTGTCGACCTTCAATCGCTGATCATTAAGGTCGAGCGAGGTCTTCACGGGCTTGAGATCCAGGAGCGTTCCGCTCGACAAGAGATCGACCGTGCCGAGCGTCACCGAAAGGTTGTCGCAGAAGAGATCGAACAGGCAAAGCAGGAACGCATCGATATCGAGCGAAAGATCGATGAGGCAAACGCCAGTAAGATTGCGGCGGACGAGCAGCGAATTGCTTCGAACGATACGTTGGAACAGATCCGCCAGAGGCTTGCGACCGCACGTGCTGATGCTGAGAGCCACGCCGCTATCCTTAATGAAAAGAGAATGACGGCCGCTACGTCCGTTGAACGCTCGCGATCGGCCCAGTCCGCACTCAGAAGGGCAGAAAATGAAAACAAAGAACTGTTATCAAGACTGGCCGCACAGGAATTAGAGATCAGTGAAACGGAAGCGAAGGTGGCTGCTCTGCGTGATTCTATTTACATGATCGCGGACAAGATCGCCTCAGCGGAAACCGAAATAACTCGTGAACGTGAAGAGATAGCACAGGGAGCTGAAGTTCTGGCAAATGCTCGTGCAGCTGCCGACAGAATGAACGAGGAGCTAAGCGAGCTTAACCATGTTGCCGCGGAAGCTCGAGATCAGCGAGGCGAGATCGAGATCAAACAGGCCGAAGCTCAAACACGCCTTGAGAACATCGGCGAACGATGTGCTCAAGAGCTTCATATTCTGCTGCCGCAGCTGATCGAGACTGAGGAACTTCCCGAAGACTTTGATCTGGATTCATCGAGAACCGCTGCAGATGATCTGCGTGAACGGCTCGAGAATTTCGGTGCAGTAAACATGTTGGCTGTAGACGAACTCGCTGAGGCGGAGGAGCGACACCTTTTTCTTACCTCGCAGCAGCAGGACATCATCGATTCGATCGCGACTGCCGAAGAAGCATTACGTGAGATCAAGGAGCGTTCTCGTGAGAGATTTAGACAGGCGTTCGAAGCTATAAATTCCAACTTCACGGAATTCTTCCAGGAACTGTTCGGCGGCGGCCGCGGCGAAATGACGCTCCTCGAGGCAGACGACATTCTTGAGGCAGGCATCGAGGTAGTTGCCCAACCACCCGGAAAACGCCTGCAAAATATTCTGTTGCTCTCGGGCGGTGAAAAGGCGATGGCCGCGATCGCTCTGGTCATGTCGATATTCAGGTACAGGCCTTCACCCTTCTGTTTGCTTGATGAGGTCGATGCTCCTCTTGACGAGGCCAATGTCGGTCGATTTGTGAACAAGATCGCCGACATGGCGGAAAAGACGCAATTCATCGTTATCACTCATAACAAGCGGACCATGGAAGCCGCTCGTGCCCTTTACGGGGTGACAATGCAGGAACCCGGAGTATCAAAGATCGTCTCAGTAAAATTCGAGTAAAAAACAGATCTGCATCCAAAAGTCTCGCTTCAGGTCTGAGCTTGCCGCCGCGTTGATCGAATTCTGCGGAAATTTATTGATTAATTGCGGTCTATGGCTATAATTATACGTTTGCAGAAGATAGCTCACCCTTGAAGGTAGGCAGTAAAAAAACTAAAATTGACCGTTGTATCGTTGCAAAAACGTCTCCTTAAACGGTCTTAGTATAAGCGTAGGTCCCGGCCCTGGTGGCTCCGGAGTGTGGTTCGAGCCAGTAAATGCGAGAGTGTCAGCTTTGTAAATCCTGTTTTACGGACGACGTGAATACTTGTCCGAACGATGGAATGCCAACCGCGCATACCATCGACGGTCCGCCTGTTCTTGAGGGTAAATATCATCTTGACTCTCGATTAGGCCAGGGTGGAATGGGCGTCGTCTATAAAGCCCGCCACGCGTATCTCAAAACCCTTCACGCCATAAAGATCATTCTCCCCGACTTGGTCGGAAACGACCCTCAGCTCGTCACCCGTTTTCGGCAAGAGGCTCTCGCTGCTGCTGCTATCCGCCACCAAAACGTCGTCAATACGACGGACTACGGCGTTATAAACGGAAACATTCCATTTTTGGTAATGGAATATGTCGAGGGCGAATCGCTTCATGATTTACTCGCTCGAGAAAAGAAACTGGATCCTGAAAAGGCATTTGAGCTGATCTCAGCGATCTGTGCCGGTGTCGGGGCGGCCCACCATCAGGGAATTGTTCATCGAGATCTGAAGCCACTTAACATCATGATCTGCAAGGACAAGCCAAGCTTGTCACAGGCAGTTAAGATTCTCGATTTCGGATTAGCAAAGATCAAATCAGGTGAGTTGCTAGGTTCGTTCATTCAGGCCCAAACGACGGGATTGATGGGTTCGCCATACTATATGGCTCCGGAACAGTGGTCGGACGATGATCCGGATTCACGTTCTGACATTTACAGCCTCGGCGTAATGCTCTTTCAAATGCTGACGGGTGATGTCCCTTTCAAGGGTTCGTCGATCCCGGCGATCATGAAAAAGCATATCTCAGATCCGCCGCCGTCTTTTTCCGAGATAGGAATGGATGTTTCGCCGGAACTGGAACAGGCCATACGTCATTCTCTTCAAAAAGAGCCTGACAAGCGTACGCCGTCGGTCGAGGTAATGGTCGACGAGCTGCGAAACGCAGTGTATCCACCGTCGATCGGCATTCATACCACTGGTGGCCGAAACACATTGCCCGTGTCGTCTCTAACTGTACGCACTGAACCGCCTAAATCTTTTGTCTTTGTGGACAATGTCGCAGTAGGCCCGACACGTGACGATGGATTTTTGCTGTTAGAGGGAATTCAGAGTGGCAATCATCATCTTCGGATCAGCCACGACGGCTTTGATGATTGGCAGGCTGATGTTGTCTGCGATGGCAAACCTCAGCGGGTTATTGCTGAGCTTCGGGCACGCGGGGCGAGTGCTCCCAGCGGCGTTCCCTACCCAGGCGGAGTTTCGCTTCCAAAAATCAATACCTCGCCGCCGGCTCCAACGCGTGGGTTCGCCAATACAGGTTCACATGACGAACCTGACAAAACGATCATTCAAAGTTGGGGCGGGCAAACCGGGAATCAGAGTATTTTTACCCAGTCGCAGCCGCCAAAGCGTTCGTTCTTTTCGCCCGTGGTGATAACTGGTTTGGCTGTCGTTGTGCTCTTTCTGCTTGGAGCTGCAGGTTTAGGCGGTGCATACATGCTTGGCTTGTTTGGCCGGCCTGCGACGTCGAACAAGCCCCCGGTCAACGGCACTGTTGCTCCTTCACCATCGCCCGGTTTATCTCCCGTATCAACTGTCAAACCCGATATGGTGAGTGTGCCCGGCGGTACATTCATGATGGGGCGTAACGACGGTTCCAGGCCGCTGGAAAAACCTGAGCATCAGTTTACAGTCAACTCATTCTTGATGGACCGGAACGAGATCACGAACGAAGAGTACCTGGCTTTTGTCACGGAAACGGGTTACCAGCCGCTGCCTGCCCATTGGGTCAATGGAAAGCCGATCTCTGGCCAGGAGAAAATGCCGGTGCGGTTTGTGAATATGGATGATGTAAATGCATTCACCGCATGGCGGTCCAAGCGAGATGGCGTTACTTACCGGCTTCCGACGGAGGAGGAATGGGAATATGCAGCGCGTAATGGCAGCAAGGGCAATCTTTACCCGTGGGGAGATAAGTACGATCCAAAATGCGCGGTACTCGAGGATCCGAGCAACGAACCAAAAGTTGTTGGAACACGAAGCTGTCCGGATGATTACGGAATAAAGGATCTGATCGGTAATGTCTTTGAATGGACCAGTTCGCCTCCGTCTCTATATCCGGGAAACCCTGGAACTATGAAAGAGCTTAGCGAGCCTTTTCAGATGATACGCGGCGGTTCGTTTTTTCAGAAATCGACCGGCCCGCAGGCGATCAGTTCAACGTACAGAGTCGAGATCCTAGCAAGTAAACGAAGCGCAGAATTGGGATTTCGATTGGTAACATCAAGCTGATTCTGAAAGTGCTCTTTGTTTTGCCGGCGTAGGAAAATAAAATTTCTACGCTTTTATTTTTCCTTCGTAACGTAAACCAGCACTGTTTTGCTGGATCGGTTGAACATGAAACTGGTCATTTCAGATGATTCTGGCGTTGGCGGAGCGCAAAATGAACGAACCTTCGAAGATCGTTCGATATTGATCGGCCGGGACGCCTTTGAATGTGATATCGCCTTTGACCGGGACCGATTTCCGATGGTCTCGCGACGCCATGCCGAGATTCGACTTCAAAACGAGCGTTATTATCTTGTCGATTTAAATTCAAGCTACGGGACATTTCTCGACGGGATGCAGGTAACAGAGCCTGTCGAGCTTTCTTCTAACAGCCGAGTGACGATCGGAGCAAGTGGCCCCTCACTACGGGTTGTTTTCGACGGGGCGGTGGCACCGGTTCATTCTCCATCGGTATTTGGCCAAACTTCTCTATCGGCTACGGAAAAGTCTGCTTCGGCGAAAGCGATTTCATTCTCCACCGAACAAACAGAGGTCATGCATAATGAGCGAAATGGTGCTCGTCTGTTTTTCATTTCGGAAAGTTCACGAGAACCCATTAGCCTCTCGATGCAAGAGATCTGTCTCGGACGCGACCCTTCATGCGACGTTATATTCGAAGCATCGGCCGTGATGGTTTCGCGCAAACACGCTTTCATCCGTAATCATTCCGGCGACTTGGTCCTCGACGATAACAACAGCTTCAATGGCACGCTTTTGAATGGTCAGCGTATTTCTGCATCAACTCCGCTTTATAATGACGATCAGATCCAGCTTGGGCTTGGTGGGCCTATCGTCAGGATCGACGCTCCCGCCCGGATCGCTCCTTCCGGTGCAAGTCTAGCTGGTCAGCGTTCAATCTCAATAAATCAAGTCATAGGCCGATCATCGACCAATCCGATTTCCTCTCAAACGATGGTGTTTCAAATGGACCGTGATAGTCGGTCCGCTCGGTCTGAGGTTGCGCCGCAGCTGTTGATGTCGCTCAATTTCGGTGACAAAACGGAGTTGTCGATCGGCCGTGGTGACACCAACGATATAAAACTCGACGGCCTGCAGATATCCACCCGTCATGCGCGGCTGATAAGATCCGATTCCGATATCATGGCCGACGATCTCGGCTCGACAAACGGAATCTACGTAAATGGATCACGTGTGTCGCGTCATTCAATATCGGAGCAAGATGCGCTGCAGATCGGCTCTTTTATAATTCGAGTCGATTCCGTAGGAAATGTCGGCGTCTTCGACACGAGATCCAAGACCCGAATTGATGCTGTAAACCTATGCCGTGATGTAAAAAGCAAATTTGGCGAAGGGCGGATAACGCTGTTGGATTCGGTTTCCTTATCGATTCAGCCAAATGAGTTCGTTGGTCTGCTTGGCCCTTCCGGCTCGGGAAAATCGACACTTATCGATGCACTCAACGGCGTTCGGCCGGCTCGCGGCGGAAACGTTCTAATAAACGATCTCGATCTCTATAGACATTTCGATTCGCTGAAGCAATCGATCGGTTACGTCCCACAGGATGATGTTATCCATCGGGAGTTGACCGTCTATCGCACACTTTATTACACAGCGCGTCTGAGGCTCTCGCGCGACGTCTCCAAGTCTGAGATCAATCAAACGATCAATGAAATATTAGATGTTACGGGATTGGCCGAAAGACGAAATGTGCCTGTGAACCAGCTTTCAGGCGGCCAGAGAAAGCGGGTTTCGATCGCCGTTGAGTTGATCACCAAGCCGTCGGTGATCTTTCTGGATGAGCCCACCTCAGGCCTCGACCCGGCGACAGAGGAAAAGATAATGAAGCTTTTCCGCCAGATCGCTGAATCGGGCCGAACCGTGATCATGACGACCCACGCGATGGAAAACGTTCGGTTGTTCGACAAAGTGGTCGTCCTGATGCGGGGTAAACTGGCTTTTTACGGAACGCCTGCAGAGGCCCTGAAACATTTCGGCGTAAAGACGTACAAAGAGCTTTACGACAAGCTGGATGAACCCGTTGAACGCGAAGTTTCAAAACATGGCGAAGCGAGCCGCCGTGAAATTACAGAGCACGTTGCGAACGAATGGAAGCAAAAGTTCTTACAAACGCCGCAGTACCAGAACAATATCGAGTCGCCCCTAGCCTCGATCGGTACGCTGCAGCATTCGACAGTTTATAAAAAACGAAGGCTTGGTCTCGTCGGAGCGATTCGACAGGGGCTGACACTTTCTCGACGATACGTCGAAGTTTTGACGAAGGACAAACTCAATCTTTTTATACTTTTTGTCCAAGCCCCTCTGATAGCTTTAATGACATTCTTGGTAATGGGAAGCGACCTGGCACGGGATTTCGTATATTTTGTCTTATCTTTAGTTGCCATCTGGTTTGGTACGAGTGTGGCCGCTCGCGAGATCATTCGCGAGCGTCCGGTCTTTCGCCGTGAAAGAATGGTGAATCTCGGTCTCATGCCCTACCTCGTGTCTAAGCTTTTCGTTTTGGGGGTTATCGTTGCGGTTCAATGCTTATTGCTCTTCGTTCCGCTTAAACTGTTAGATCTTGCGGGAATAATGGCAATGCCCGGCGAGCTGGTTGGTCTGCCGCAGCTTTGGGCAATGCTTCTGACTGCCGGCCTGGGAATAGGGCTGGGACTTTTTATTTCGGCACTGGTTCGAACGTCGGAAATGGCAACCAGCCTTGTGCCGCTCATTCTGATTCCTCAAATTCTCTTTTCAGGCCTATTCGGCGTACCGACCGGTTTGAATAAGGTCGTTGGACTAACGATGCCCGCGGCATGGTCGTTCGACACAATGAAGCGTTTTTCGACTCTCGATACATTGGAACCTGAAGGTGCTGAGCCTAACGGGCCGACGCAAGGAAAAGGCCTTTATCAGTACACAAAAGATGAAAATGCAAAGATCATCGACAATGCTCGTAAGTCGATAGAGATTTATAAAAAGGACGCTGAGACAAAATTTCGTGAATACGATCGACAAATTCGCAATGGTGAAACACCTGCTATTCCGCATCCTGATGAACCATCTGCCATCCCGGACCCAAAACAGGTGCCTTCGAATCTGAGCCATTACATTGTGTTCCTTCATCCATGGATGAACGAAGTTTTAAATCAGATCGTACTAATGCTAATGTTTGGATTATTGGTCATTGCAACGTTGATAGTCCTAAAACTGCAGGACGTCGGGTGACCTTGAGGTTCAATGAAAGCAATTATTTGGAATGTTTTGTTATTTGTAGGCCTTACGTTCGCGATGTCGGCACTGACCGGCTGTGGGGGCAGCAGTAACACCGCCATTAATAACTCGGTCGTCAACGTTAATTCAAATTCCGGCAATGCTGCGACCGAGCAACCCGTCGCGGAAATAAACCATTCGCAATATCCACCGCTTGTGTCAGCGGTCGCCCAGGCAGATCTCAAGACGATGGATGGGTCGGTATTTAAGATCGCTGATAAAAAAGGCAGTGTCTTATTGATCAACATGTGGGCTACATGGTGTGGACCGTGCCTAGCTGAAATGCCTTCGTTCGTTAAAATGAAGGAAAAATATGGCCCGAGCGGCTTCGAAATAATCGGCCTCGATACTGATGATGAGTCCGAATCGCTGATGGACGACGTCAGCAAGGTAATAAAGGAAAAGAATATTAATTATCCGGTCGTGTTTAGCGATATGCAGACACAGGCTGCCCTTTTGAATATCAGTAAATTCAACGGGATACCCCAGAGTTTCTTAGTTGATGCGGACGGAAATCTTCGCGGGGTTTTTAAGGGTGCAAACAAAGAAAACGTGGTGAAAATCGAAGAAATGGTGGCGGGAATGGTCGGCGGCGAAAAGAATTCTTCGGCAATGAGCTCGGAAACCTCCGCTGCGGATGTGTCTAACGCAGAAAAGAAAGAATAGTTTCCATAAGCGAAATAAACAAATGTCGCCGTTTGGATATATTCAAACGGCGTTTTTCTTTCCCGGCAAAACCACCATCAATTCAATTTCCGGTCGATCGCGGTCGGTATTGTCGGCTCAACCAGGATAGTTTTGAAACTAGCGAGCCTGACTAAACCTGGAGCAGCACCTTTTGGCTTATTGACGAATTTCTTTTGGGTGTAGTGAACGGCTGCTTTCGGCTGCGATTTGCCGCTTGAGTAAAACGCAGCTAATTGTGCAGCCTCGATGAGCGTGCGGTTTGGCACATCTTTTCGATTCGGATTCCGGATAATTACATGCGAGCCGGGATAATCTGCCGCATGAAGCCAGGTGTCGAGCGAGCCTGCAACACGAAATGTAAGATGATCATTATCCGTTGCTTTTTTCCCGACGTAAATTTCAAACCCATCTGACGACATGAATTGTCTGGCACCGTTAAAACGAGCCTTTTCCTTCTTGACGGATCTCGCAGACTTAACAGGCTCGGATGGAGCGAAGTAACTTTCATCTCGAGCTTCGATCGCCCGCTCAAGTTCAGCCAATTGAGCCTTAAGCCTGGATAGTTCTTTTTCGACGCTGCCTTTCCGACGTTCGATCTCAACGGCGGCATTTGTGGCCTTTGTATAACGCCTGAAATAACTCTGGGCCGCATCAGTCAACGACATGTTTTCGTCAGCTTCTATCGAAAGCTCGGGAGCAGCCTCGTCAAAATAGTCGGAAACTATAACAGTGTCGCCTTGCCGCCTTGCCGTAGAAAGATTTGCTAATAGAAGGTCGCCGTACCGTTTCCATTTTTCTGCATTTCCGTGGTTGGTTAGGTCTTCCGAGAGCCGGTCGATCAATCGCATTCTTTTCGATATCTCTCGCGATATCGCCCGCTTTGCTGTTTCAGCACGCGAACTGAAATTTTGGTTAGCCTGACGCTCGGTAAATAAACGGTCGAGAGCTTTTGAGGCTGATCCGTTGTCTTCAGGACGAATTTCGATATCAGCCGCATCATCATCCGTCTTGGTTTGGAGAGGCCTGTCTGGAACGTGGTAAGTTTCACCAATTCGCTGTCCGGCGACATCCTTATCAACCAGCGAACCGATGATACGCCGGTCACTGTTTAACAAAAACAAATTGCTCGACCGACCGGTCAGTTGGGCCACCAATGCGGGTGAACCGGCCTCTCCTGCTTCGGTCGTTGCATCGAATTTGATAATTATGACTCGCTCGTTTGGAATTTTATCGACAGCACCGACTACGGCTCCAGTTAGATGTTTTTTTAATAGAAGGTGAAAGTTTTGAGGACTTTGCGAAGACCGTTCAAGCTCTTTGAATTTGCGGGAAATCAAATATATTGCGGGAGACGCTGGTTCTGTCGTAATGAAAAGATAATTTGAGTCCGAAAGCCGAAAATCGATTGCCAACGACCTTTTTGACAAAGGAAAGATCCGGCCGAGCAGCGTGCCCGACAATGCGTTTGCGATCTCAGTGCTGACCAGCTCCAGTGAGGCGTTATTCACGAGTCAAGTTTACGTGCACAAACAAAAAGTCCAAAACGAGGCCTCTCGCTTTGGACTTTTTGAAAATTGAACCTCTGGTTAGAACTCTGCGACGATGATCGTTCCCGCAGCCAAGTCATGAGCGGCCCGCTGCTCTTCGTTAAAGATTATCGGCAGAAAGCCGATGCCAAGAAAAGGCAGGGATAAAAGAAACACCGCCGAATGCACAGCTGCCTGATGGAACGTGGGATAGTCGTTTTCCTCGGCATCAACGAGTTCAAGACCGAACATCCGCATTCCCAGAGTTTTGCCGTACATTCCGATCGACAATGTCATATAAATAAACATCGTCGTGGCCCAAATCCCAGCAAATGCCGCTATACCGGACAGGGAAAACCATGCTCCACCCAACAAAATAATTGGCGAAAGTAAAACAAAGCTTCCGAACGCCCCAATTATCAGGTCAAACAATGCCGAATTGAAGCGCATAGAGATAGGAGCGAGATCTTCGATTTCATCGACGTCCGCCAATGGCTGTGCCTCGGCATCCGGCTCGGTGACATGAATGCTAATATCGGGTTTTGTCGGAACAAAGTTCGTCGATGGCGTATCTATCACCGGCAGGGAATCTAATTTCTCACCCGCTTCTATCTCGGAGGCGATCGGTGGCAGTTTGTTGGTGTCAAACTTTTTCTTCTCGATTTTAAAGGTTGGAACCAGTGTCGGTCTCGGTGATTCGTTAACAACTGGTTTACCACTTTGTGGTTTCGACGGAGAGGGCTGGCTCTTCGCAATAACGTTAAATGGATAGTTGCGCGAGGCTGCTGACGGTTTAGTCTCTTTCTTTTTGGCAACCTCGGGTGAAAAAGTCTTCCGAGATTCGTCGATGCGCTTCAATGCATTTGCGACCTTAGCGTTTGTTGTCGGTAATTTGGTTTCGGGTAAAGTCACCTCCTCAACCTGCTCAACCTTTAGAGCATTGGCGCCATTTGTTACCAGGCGCGTCTGTCTTTGATCTGACACCGCCTCTGTTCGTTGAGTCGGGCCACCTTTCCGCTGGCGAACAGAATTTTGAAGCTGAAGGCGCCAGTCGGGCATGGTTGCATTCTTATTCTGAAATTCGACGAGAGTCGGGCTGGTCTTAGGACCGTTTAATGGATTTGTCTCTCGCTTGAGCGGCGGGGACGGCCGCGGAATTTCTTTTTTGACCGGCGCTGCAGGCGTCGCAACTATGGGCGCTGAAGTTTTCGACACAGGAATTTCGGCGTTTTCCGGTTCACCGTATTCCATGGCTACATTTCTCATCGGCGGTCCGCTGAGTCGGGCAGACGGCGATACTATCTTTGTTTCCAACTCTTCGCGGACAGAGTCATTGACCATTGCGCCGCATGCAAAACAGATGGACAGAGTAGGTGCAAGACTACGTTTGCAGACAGGACAATTCATAGATAATTGGGGAACCAGGCTTCGGAAATTTTAAACCCAGGAACGATTCGGGTGAATCAAGACGGATGGTATCAGAATTTACTTTAAGTGGTCAATAGTAAACTTAAGTAAAAATTAAGTTTGCGGCGTTCGGAAATAATTCACCGCCTGTGGAAATTTCTCTATAAAAAAGAGTTAAGGCTGTGGAAAATCTTTTAATTTTTGTCGTCCGGCAAATCCTCCTTCGACTTCGTGCCACCATTCGATCTCTTCCTGTTCACCTAACTGCCAGCACAGCAAAACGACTCGACCACCGAGTAAGCAAGGAAAATCTATCAGGCCGCGTCTCTCGTCCTTGACCTGAATGCCCTTATCATTTAAGTCTGCCATTATTTGCTGGATGTCTTCGAGTGACCTGACATAGATCGAACCGCCCTGCATCCCTCCGCCGAATTCATTCGCAGCTGCAGCAGCTTTAACCTGATCGCCGAGCGCACCAATTTGAACGTAGAGGTTTTTTAGACGTTCAAGCTCGGGCCGAATCAGCGGAAGAACTTCATTTGCTTCATGTAACGTGAAAAATTTCATCGGTCGTCACGAACCCGAACAAAACCAGGCCTGTCACTTTCGTTCGGGTCGACAGCCGGCTCGGCTGGTGGCGTGGAGCGGTGAATACGGCCCCCGCCATCGGCTGCTGCACGATTCGCGCGCGGCAACGTTTCTTCGGGAGGTACAAATGAGGGAATTTCGTATTCGCCTCCCTGACCGACATCTTTTCTGATCAGCTCAGCAATATCGCCCAGATCAATGAAAAAGTCGGCAACGTCGATCAGCCGCGGAGCAGAGTTTGATCGAAAGCCGGCGACCTCAACACGACAGCCTTTATAAGCGACAGCGTTTATGGCATAAACGAAGTCCTCGTCGCCTGAAACCAAAACAGCCGTATCGTATCGCCCCGCCAAGCTGAGCATATCCACAGCGATCTCGACATCTAGGTTCGCCTTCCGCGTGCCGTCGTAAAAAGTTTTCAGCTCCTTTTGGACTACGCGAAATCCGTTTCGCCGCATCCACAAAAGAAATCCCTGTTGCCTCTCCGCTCCGACGTCGACGCCGGTGTAAAAGAACGCACGGAGCAGCCTGCCATCACCAAGCAATACCCGAAGCAGCTTGTTGTAATCGATATCTATGTTATGGAACCGAGCGGCGTGAAACAGGTTGTTGCCGTCAATAAAAACAGCTACTCGCCCGCGATGTCCGAACTGCCACGACGAACTCGTCTTTGTATCGAACTGCATGTTAATTAACCCCGCCTTAGATGAATCTAATCCGGATACAAAATGCAGCGAACGATGTAGGGATGGGCCGCAAAAACCAATATTTCAAAATCTCGAGGCCTATTCAATGGATTTAATAATTGAAAAACTACTTAAGATTCTTTCAAAAAATGAGTTTTTAAAATATAAAACGCGCCCGTTTAATATCCTTCGCTAACAAAATTATCGGTCGTCTTTTAGTTTGCTACTTAGCTCGTGAGGGGTCAAGCCAATTTAGCGGCTGCATGTTAACATCAGAAGAATTATGGCGGACCGTCCGGTTGAAACCATCGAGGAAGCGTCGAATTCCGAAAAGATCTCCGATCTGATACTAACTGAGAACCCTTCTGGTTTTGCACCGAGTGATTTGATCGAATGTCGAAAATGCGGAAGGAAAAACCCTCCGGATAGGACAGGATGCCTTTACTGTGGACATGATTTCGAAAACGGGCTGCTCAACACCACCGTCGCCCGGGTAAGCTATAAAAGGCCCGAGCCATGGGAAGACGGATTTAGTATTGTATTTGCTGGAGATAGGAAGCAGGAAGATCTTGATCTTTCGGTTGCGGCTGACCTGCTTCGGCTTAACGAATCGTCACTAAAGGAAATGCTTTCGATCGGGTGTCCGATCCCGCTAATATATCTTCGTTCATTAAACGACGCCCAGCTTCTTGGCTCACGATTGTCCGAAGCGGGTTTTGATTGTGCAGTAGTCGGAGATGATCTCTTGCAATCGAGTACGCCTCCTACTCGGCTTAGAACGATCACCTTCAGTGAGCAAAACGCAGTCTTTGTAGATTTCAATACCTTAAAGCAATTTGATATTGATTTGGATGAACGGATTCTGATAGTTATTGGCTCTATTACCAGGACATCGATGGAGCGAAGCGGGAAAGTCAAAAAACGTGCGTTCACGACGTCTACGGAAGTTCATTCCGTCTTCGATGAAACGGTAATTGATCTTTATCCGAAGTCGGACGTGTTTGGATTTCGACTGCGAGCTTCCGGCTTCGATTTTTCGGGGCTTGAAGATCGAATGAAACAATTCGCTTCCTCGAATGTCGCTGAAATGTTGGATCAGTTAAGAGTTCGGTTTAGATCGGCCGTATTTATCGATGGATTTCGAGCAACCAGTCCTTTGATAACTGACATATGGCCACCGGATGAAACACAAAAGGCCACCGAGGTTTCACGCGGGACATTGGGGGGCGTACACAAGCGAAGCCTGAATGTTATGGACAATACAAAGCAATTTACCAGGTTCTCACGGCTACAGCGTCACTTTATATGAAACGACCTTTCGACCGGGACCGCCGATCAAACAAAGGCGGTCCAGATCTCAGATCGGTAAAATCCGACCCGAACCCTTCCGTCGTTTACGGAGTGCTGCCAGTGCTGGAGTTGCTGCGAGCCGGTGTGAGAGTTACGAACCGGATCCTTGTCGCCGATGGTATAAAGCCGGAACGTTTGTCTGAGATCTATGAACTTGCCGGTGTAAAAGGAATACCGGTTGAAACTGTTCCAAAACAACAACTATCTAAGTTGGCGGGCGAGAATGGGCTTCATCAGGGTGTTGTCGCTTTCACCAAGGCTGCTGCATATTCGGATGCAGATGAGATCCTGTCACAGATCTCCGACACTTCTTTATTGCTTATATTGGATGGTGTGGAGGATCCGCGAAATTTCGGCGCCATCCTGCGGACAGCCGAATGCGCCGGCGTACATGGCACATTCATTCCCGAACACCGGTCTGTTGGATTGAACGAAACAGTCGCTAAATCATCAGCCGGAGCTGCAGAGCATGCAAAGATCGCAAAGGTTACTAATCTGAACAGGTTAATCGAGGAATTAAAGCAAAAAAACGTCTGGGTCGTTGGAACTGCTGCCGAGGCGGAAAGCAACTATAGCGAGTGGGACTGGACCCGCCCATCGGCGCTTGTTCTCGGCAGCGAGGGAAAAGGGCTTCATCGCCTTGTTGCGGAGAACTGTGATGTTTTGGTCAAAATTCCGATGTATGGAAAAATACAGTCTCTGAACGTTTCGGTGGCCGCCGGCGTTATACTCTTTGAGGCCCAGCGGCAAAGAGAAATATCTGCTAACAGTTTAAGCTAGGTGTAGTTATATGTTTTGTCCGAAATGCGGAACGCAAAATCCCGAAACTGGCAAATTTTGCCGTAGCTGCGGTACTGACTTGGGTAATGTCTCGCAGGCGTTAAGCGGACAACTTCCGCCGCCACCGGCGCCGTTACTTGATCACAAAGGCAAGCCGGTCAGTATCGAGCGTGCGGTCGTAAAAGTTTTTACGGGCCTTGCATTCATTGCGGTGGCCGTCGCGCTGATGGTTACGGGCAACGGTAGGGGTTGGTGGTTTTGGATGCTAATTCCGGCGTTCACGAGCATTGGGGCAGGGGTAGCTCAATACTTGCATATCCTTTCAGCACGAAAAGACTCGCATGCTTACAATCCGACCCCTTCGAATCAACAGTTGTACGGGCAACAGCCATCTGTATTACCGCCGAATCAAACTACCTATATCGAACCTGAGTCACGGTTTAAAACGGGAGATCTGGTCCCGCCGAGCGTGACCGATGCTACCACGCGGCATTTAGACCTCGATTCTGAAGGCAAAACGATGACACTTCCTAAAAAATAAGCTGCTATTTTCGCGCTATTGCGCGAGCATTTCCGGAATTTCCGTTTACGTCGAAAACCCGCAAGGTCACAACATACTCACCAGGACTAGCAATGGGAATCTGGACGCTATACGTCTCAGAAGGCGAATCGGAGATCCCGTCGTCGGCATAGACCGCCTGCCATTCCCCACCATTTACGCTGAATTCAGCCTTGGTCAGATAGCTTGATTTGTCGACGGCCGAAAAAGTCATGCGCGCTAGATTTCCGTTCATAACAGGTTGGCCCTGTGCAGCGACAGTTGGAGGCGTGTTGTCGATATCGACGGGCTCGCTGATGCGCTCACCAGTTTGAGCTAGCCCGGCCGGGTTCGATGGTGTGTCTTTTGCAACGATCTTGAAGATATATCTGCCATCGGCCAGCGATTGGCCGTCAATACTCATAAATGTTTCGTCAATATCATGTCGCAGCACGCGAAACGATGATTCATTGACCTCTTTATAAAGCACATCGTAAATAAGCTTGTCACCGTTACGATCCTCGGCGGTCCATTGAAGCGAGGTAGCGCCGCGTTGGTAAACGCGTCTTGGGGCAACTGTAATAGACGGCAATCCAAACACGCTGGGATCTAGACCAGACAGAGCGATATTTGGATCGATCTGAACGGCAGGGTTTGAGGCGAGTCCAACGTTTGTGGGCAAGATTTGGATATTCAACACTTCGGGGGCAATGTTTCGCGGCTGAAATGCAACGCTCACTTCGCTGAGTGTCGCTGGAGCGATGCCGTTGCGAAGGATGGCCCGCCATTGCAAGTATCTTGCTTTGGGACTTGGGACAGCTGAATTTGCTCCCACTGGCGACCAAACGCTCCATGTCTCATCAGGCTTGTTGGTATTTCCACTGCGGGTTTCGACTTGAACTCCGCCAGTCGACTGCCACCAAATTCTCCCCCAGCTGGCTGAACCTTTTGCATCCAGTACCGATGATTCATAGCTTCCCTCAGCGTTCGGATCGCCACCGAGCCTGAAAAGAGAGCCTTGATTGCTTGACGTCACGAACAATTGATTACCCGCTGAGCCAATGGTAGATATCTGATTTGCGTCCGTTTGGACGGCAAGTGTTTCACGGCCCTCGTTTGTGACGTAGTAGATCCTGCCCTTGTCGGAAGTTCCGACCAGTACGCCGTTGCCGCTTTGATGAGCATAAAGTGAAAAGGCCGAGACGCTCTGCGATGCCCAGATGAGATCGTTTCCTCCGTCGGAAGAAATCCGATAAACCGCGGATTTCGCATTGGAAATGTCATATCGACTTTTTGCCGGCGGTTCCGGAGTCGCGGTCGTAACGGTCTTCGCGTCGGTCGTAGAACTTGCCGGAGTCTCGGACGGCTTTGCAGCGGCCGATTCGCCAAGACCCAACGCATACAGGCTCCCATCATTTCCCAGTGCCAATGAATGAATCTCTCGCACGCCGGAATCGAGCAATGCAAACGGCTTGCCGTCTGGGCCAAATCTCAGCACTAAGCCGCCGGGATCGGTGCCCGCGTACAGGTTTCCAGATTTATCGGACACGAGCGAGACGATATTCGTTTCGCTTGTGTCAAATACCAGAGACGCCGATGGATCGGCATTAGCCGATCGAACACGATAGATCCGTCCGTTATCACCTGTACCGACAGCGACACTACCATCCGGCAAAATCGCCAACGCCCATATATATTTCTGCTTTGGATCAAAGTAAACCGTATATTTTCCGGACGCGTCTATTCGATAAACCTTCCCATCCGGTGACGTTGCAGCATAAAACTCTCCGCCACGTCCAAAAGCCATCGCGGTAACGTTCAATTCCGGTAGGTCGACATACATCCAACCACGTCCTGAGACGTTGACTTGAAATATCTTTCCATCGCTTCCGGTTCCGAGAAATATATTTCCAGATGGATCTACTGCGCTCGACCAGATATATGGCTGGTCAGTTTTCAGCACTTCATTAAGTCTTGGCGCAAGTCTTATCACACCTGAGTCGTCGATCGAGACTCCCCGAGCGTCGCCTCGCATGACCTCAGACTTTGAATTGACGGACCAAATTGACGGTCCTATGGCAAACGAAAAGGTACAAAAACCTAGAACAAAGGAAAGTGCAGATAATAGCTTTATCATTAGGGTTTGGGTCGAAGTAACTATGGCTAAATATAAGCACAATTCCAAACAAAATGACACCGTCTAACAAGCGAGAACGGTGTCAATTGTTGTGAAATTTCAGTTCTTAGGCTTTGCCGGCGGCCCTGTCAACTTTTTTTAAATTTAGCTTGTCGACAGCGGCAACGGCTGTGGGGCCGGCAATAAAAGCGAGGGCGTCTTTCAGCTCATCAGCACCGCCCGTTATCAAACGGGCGCTTCGCTCGCGCGTGAGATATGCCCATGCCCAATCAAACATAACTGCAAAGCGATTTCGAAAACCGATGAGCAATAGTACATGCAGGAAGGTCCACATCAACCATGCAATAAAACCGGAAAATTTCCAGCCACGAATGTCAGCGATCGCGCGCCGTCGTCCGATCGTTGCCATCGTACCCTTATCCACATAGTTGAAATCGCGCCGTGGCTTTCCTTTCTGGTCGGCCAGTACCATAGCCGCTGCAAAACTTCCCATTTGCATTGCTGCCGGAGCTAAACCGGGAACAGGTTCACCATTTTTTTGTTTGATCGATGCCATATCGCCGATCACAAAGATGTTTTCGTTATCAGGCAATGACAGATCGGGCGAAACATGAACGCGGCCCGCCCGGTCCGTCTCGCCAAGCATTCTACCCAGACTCGATGCTGCAACGCCGGTTGCCCAAAGTACGACATCACAATCGATCCACCTGTCGGCAACTTTGACCTTTCCAGGCTGGATATCAGTCACCAGGCTGTTTAGATGAACTTCGACACCGAGGTCCTCAAGCTGCTTTTTTGCGCTTTCAGACAGATCTTTAGGAAAAGTGCCGAGCACGCGATCAGAGCCCTCAAATAGCAACACATGGGACTTTGTCGTATCGATCGCCATGAAGTCTTTCGATAACGCCTGTCTGGCAATATCAGCGATGGCTCCGGCGAGTTCGACGCCGGTGGGGCCGCCGCCCACTACAACGAAATTTATCTCTTTATGATTGCCGGTTAGGTATGTTCGTCGTTCGGCTAGCTCAAAGGTCAATAAAATGCGTCGCCGCATGTCGACAGCGTCCTCTACTGTCTTCAAGCCAGGAGCGAGCATTTCCCATTCGTCATGGCCAAAATATGAATGCCGTGCTCCGGCCGCGACGATCAAATAATCGAAATTAACAAGAGTTCCAGTTTCCAGTTCAACCGTCCTGGCGTTTTTATCGATCGACACGATCTCACCAAGGATCACCTCTGTATTACGATTCTTCGAAAGGATCCGGCGTATTGGCGAAGCGATCTCACCCGGACTTAGTACCGCCGTTGCTACCTGGTACAAAAGCGGCTGGAAAGTATGATGATTTTTTCGGTCAATGACCGTAACATCGACCGGTTTGTTTGCCAGGGCTTTTGCCGCCCACAGCCCGCCAAAACCCGCCCCAATGATCACTACTCGTGGTCGGTCTGTCATATCTCGTCCATCCTGTAACAACGCAAAAGCGGAACTAAAGAATGTAATTGTTCGAATGTTGACCTATATTCCTAATTACGAAAAAAAACAATGAGTTGTTCCGCTTAGGTCCCCACGTATTTTGCGTAGATCGAGCGGGCGGCAGCAACATCATCCGTTCCTTTTATGATCGCGCGTGCATCCTTAAAAAGCGTAACTTCGTGACCGGCAACCTCAAAACGCACCAGATATTCATTCTGCTTCACGGGCGTTGATGAATTAAGTCGGCTGGCGAACGAAGCGAGATCTAAATCAGTAGGTCGCGGCGGCGCTATCTGGACAGCATTACGACCACAAAGAACAGCCGAGAACTCTTGCACTTCGGCGTTGAGAAATTCAAATTCTCGATGACCGCAGCATTTACAGTCTGGGTTAGGACTCGCAAGCTTGATTCGATGCCAGTCGTTCGACCAAACATCGATCTGCATTAACGAACAATGCAAAGCGGTGTCATCACCTACAAGAAGTTTGATCGCTTCAGTAACCTGCACAGCCGACACACTGGCGATTATCGGCATGATCACACCAGAAGTGTCGCACGTCGGGGAACTTCCGGCATCGGGCATGTCTTCGAAGATGCACCGCAAACACGGTGTGCGGCCGGGAATGATCGTCATCGTGGTGCCGTAGCTCGACACAGCGGCACCATAGATCCAGGTTTTGCCGTTTTTTACACAAGCATCATTCACGAGGTAGCGAACGAGGAAATTGTCGGTTCCATCGATGATCAGATCGCACCCTTGGATCAACGACTCTACATTTGAGTTATTAACATCGGCGACAATGGCTTCAACAGCAACTTCACTGTTGATATCGGCGATCCGTTTTTTGGCTGCAGCAGCCTTAGGCATTCGCTGTTCGGCGTCTTCTTCCTTAAACAGCGTCTGGCGCTGCAGATTGGTGAATTCAACAAAGTCGCGGTCGACGATTCGCAAAGTTCCGACGCCCGCACGAGAAAGCATTTCAGAGTGTGACGCTCCAAGAGCGCCGCAGCCAACGATCAGAACGCGCGAATTCAGGAGCTTTTCCTGGCCCTCGAGGCCGATCTCACGAAATAGAATTTGTCGGCTATATCGTTCGTTCACTTAATCAAATAATTTGCGAATAAACTGGCCGATGCTGGTTTGCTCATCAACATCCCAAGCATGTCTCGGTCCAAGACGCTGATCATCTTTCAACTTTTCGTGCTCAGCCTCAAGCTCCATTCGTTCTTTCTCGCGGGCCAGTTCCATACCGCCGCGTTGTATGAAATCGATGATCTTTGGCAACTCATCTGCGTCGAACCAAACACCATGCTGTTTACATACGTCAATTATAACGCCGGAGGAATGAGCAAAATTGCTGCGATTCATTAGTTGACCGCAATCGGGACAGGGAACATAGCTGATCTTTGGCCGTCCTTCCTGGATAGGATTTTTTTTACCGACAAAGAACAGGACCGCTGACTGTTTTTCGCGGTCAGTACATATCGTTTCAAATGTTGCAACGTTCGACCACATTCCGTCGCAGCGGTCGCACTGCCGTAATTCATTTGCGGCGATATCGAGCTTCAAGAGCTCGATCTGACAACGCGGGCATTTACCCAACTCTTTCGTACGTGAGGTTTTTGCGACAGTTGCTTCGGCACCACAACGACCGCAAAACTTATTGCCAAAAAACATTAGCCCGAGGCAATTCGTACAAGCAACGGTCTTGAGCCGGGTCCGGCAAAACTCGCACTGAGTGTGATCGCTTTCGACACCGGCGCCGCAGTTTGAACAATTCAATGTTTCAACGTTCATCGATCTTTTGTCTCGCCGCACCCCGCATTTCAGCGGCAGGCGGCTTCTGGCCAGTCCAGATTTCAAACTGTAGCTTTGCTTGGGCGATCAGCATTTCAAAACCGCCCAGCGTGTCGGCACCGGCCTGTTTTGCTTCATGAAGAAGGCGCGTTTCATCCGGATTGTAAACAAGATCGTAAACAAGCTTGACACCTCGGAGCTGCTGCTTTTCAGCGATAGAAGACTTGATAGCTCCACCCTTGGTGCCCAGCGGCGTCGTATTTACTACAACATCAAAATTCGAAAAGTCTGTGACCGATCTCGAATCTTCGGTTTCGAGATTTTGAATATCGACATCAAAATCTTCGGACAAAGTCCGAGACTTACTCGCGTCGCGAGCGAATACGGTCACATCAGCCCCATTAGTTTTTAAGGAATACGTACAAGCTCTCGCTGCGCCGCCGGCGCCGACCACTGCAACACGTGCGTTTTTGAGGTCCGGAAATTTTCTCGTGAGTGCCGCAATGAAACCGTGCGCATCTGTGTTGAAACCCGAAAGTTTGCCGCTCTCTATCTTTACCGTGTTGACCGCGCCGATCTTAGCGGCCGAATCATCGACCGAATCGAGATGCCGTATTATCGCTTGTTTATGTGGATTAGTTACCGAAAAACCATGAAAATTTAGCCCGACCTCGCGGCTTTGCGGCTTAACCATTCGGGTTATAAAAGCGTCGAGGTCATTGACCTGAAAGGGAACAAATACGGCGTTCATTCCAGCTGTTTTGAACGCGGCGTTATGAATGTACGGTGACATCGAATAACTTGTATCACCCGCAATAATGCCATATACCTCGGTTTGCTCGTCCAGATCCTTTACACGAAAGACGTCGTTCATTTCACGAACAGTGATCTGTCCCGGTGCCGTTTCATCTCGAGGGTCTAGCGATGCATATGTGAGATATGCGCCGTAAGCGAGACCCAATATACGCGTCAACTTTCCCGCCTCTCC
>Ga0207691_10001104_pt1 | contig 26843 bp, 25 predicted proteins | sample KBSM13metaG_FD_184327 | JGI IMG/M metagenome (GOLD analysis project Ga0207691, IMG submission 184327) | Miscanthus rhizosphere microbial communities from Kellogg Biological Station, Michigan, USA - KBS M1-3 metaG (SPAdes) (version 2) | ecosystem: Host-associated > Plants > Roots > Rhizosphere >...
CTCGCGACATTGGCGACCTTGCCACCCGACGTCTACGAAGCCGCTCGCCTCGACCGCGCCGGCGCCTGGCAGCGCTTCACCCACATCACGCTGCCGCTGATCCGGCCCGCGATCGTGATGGTCGTGATCCTGCGGACGATGACGGCGCTGTCCGCCTTCGCGGCTATCTTCGCGGCCACCGGTGGCGGGCCAGGCTCGGCCACCGAGATCCTGAACCTCTATGCCTACCGGACTTCCTTTACCGAGCTCAATCTCGGCTATGGCGCGTCGCTCGCGGTCGTGCTCTTGTCGATCACGCTGGCGATTTCTTGGCTGATGTTCAGGCTGCGGCGGAAGCGCGCATGACGATCGGTCCTGCGAACGGCTGCACGTGGCTCACAGAGGGTCAGCGCGGCAAAGCCGCATTCGGGCAGGCCACGGCATGCGACCTCGGCGGTCGACGCATTCGCGCCGACTTCCCTGCGATGCTCGGGCTCGTGGCCCGCCGCAGAACTCGCTGCGTTCGCTTCGCTCACTGCGCTCAGACAGCCGCGGCAAGTCAGATGACGAAGCGCGCTGCGCGCGCGGCCACAAGCCCTGCGCTTCTCGGCGCCTTACACGCATGCCGTGGCCTGCCCGAACGCGTCTTTGCCGAACTCGCCGTGGTTCGCGCAACGGGTTCACGCATCGGTCGGGCGCGCTCGACGGTTCAGCTTCGCGGCAGGCGGTCTTCGGCCGGGGCGATCTCTGCGGCGACGAGCAGCGCAGGCCCGGGGTCGGCGCGTGCGCAGCACGCGCTTCGTCATCTGACTCATCGCGGCTGTCTGAACGAAGCGAGTTCTGCGATGCGACCTCGGGTCGAGCAGCGCAGTGGAGTCGATGCGCAGCATCGACCGCCGCAGTGTGAGCCCTTGCCGGAGACCGCCTGCCGCGAAGCGCGCGCTGTCCGGTTCGGCGCCAACAAGTGGAACTCTCTTCAATGAGTCCTTCCACCTCGCGCTCATCGATCCGCCACATCGCGCTCTACGCGATCGCCGGCGTCGGCCTCGCCGTCTGGGCGTTTCCGGTGATCTGGGGCCTGCTGACGTCGTTCAAGACGGAGCGCGACGTCCTCGCTTACCCGCCGAAGTTCATCTTCGAGCCGACGCTCGCGAACTACCGCGAAGTCATCTTCGGCGCGTCGTCAATCGTCCCGAACCTGTGGTCGAGCTTCGTGGTTTCGACCGCGGCGACGTTGCTGACGATGCTGTTCGCGGTGCCCGCGGCGTATGCGCTGGCGCGGCTGCGCTATCCGGCCAAGCGCGCCTCCGGGTTCTATGTGCTGGCGACGCAGATGCTGCCGCCGGTCGGCTTGATCATTCCGTACTACCTGGTGCTGCAGAAGATTGGCGGGCTCGACACCTATGGCGGGCTGACTGCGATCTACCTGACGTTCTCGTTGCCGTTCGCGATCTGGCTGATGGTGTCGTACTTCGAGGATGTGCCGTACGAGATGGAAGAGGCCGCGCTGCTCGATCGCGCAGGACGGTTGCGCGCGCTCTGGCACGTGATCCTGCCGCAGGTGCGCGGCGGCATCGCGGTGACGACGATCTTCGTGTTCCTGAACGCGTGGAACGAGTTCATGTTCGCGGTGGTGCTCGGCGGCAATCGCGTCCGTCCGGTCACGGTCGCGATGTTCAATTTCATTTCGGTCGAGCAGACGCAATGGGCGAAGCTCGCCGCCGGCGCGATGCTCGCGATGGCGCCGGTCATCCTGATCGGCATCTTCGCGCAGCGCCACATCGTGAAAGGGTTGACCGTGGGTGCAGTGAAGGGCGGAGGGCGGCGAGGATGAGCCGAGTCTCTGAGACGGCAATGCCCGTGAGCTCGGGCTTCCCCGGCAGTGGCACTGGCGAGGCACGGCCTGGCAGCGTGCGCCTCGAAGGCGTCGTCAAGCGCCACGGCGCGACGACCGTGCTGCATGGCGTCGACCTCGCCATCGAGCCGGGCGAATTCTTCGTGCTGCTCGGCCCGTCCGGTTCGGGCAAGACGACGACGCTGCGCATCCTCGCCGGCCTCGAGACGGTGAGCGCGGGCCGGGTGCTGATGGACGGCGCCGATGTGACGACCCTGGAGCCGGGCGAGCGCGACGTCGCGATGGTGTTCCAGAGCTACGCGCTCTATCCGCACATGACGGTTGCGCAGAACATCGGCTTCCCGCTGAAGATGGTCGGCACGCCGGTCGCAGAGATCGAGCGCGCGGTCGCCGATGCCGCCGCCAAGGTCGAAATCGGCCACCTGCTGCAGCGCACGCCCGGCCAGCTTTCGGGTGGCCAGCAGCAGCGATGCGCGCTGGCGCGCGCGATCGTGCGCCAGCCGCGGCTCTTCCTGCTCGACGAGCCGCTGTCGAACCTCGATGCGAAGCTGCGCCTTGAGACGCGCCTCGGCCTGCACAAGCTGCAGCGCTCGCTCGGCGCGACCACCGTCTACGTCACGCACGATCAGGAAGAGGCGATGACCCTGGCCGATCGCATCGCGGTCTTCATGGACGGCCGCATCGTCCAGGTCGGCACGCCGCGCGAGATTTTTTCGACGCCGCAGACGGTCGCGGTCGCCGGCTTCATCGGCACGCCGCCGATGAACCTGCTGCGCGGCACCTTGCAAGGCGGCGCTGTCACGGTGTCCGGCAGCCGCCTGCCAGTGGCCGGCGCGCCCTCGTCATCACCGGCCGCGGTGATCGCCGGCAGCGCGGCGCGCGAGGTCACGCTCGGCGTTCGCCCTGGCGATCTGCGCATCGCGCCGATCGGTCTGCCGGCGAAGGTGGAGCGCGTCGAAGACCTCGGCGACAGCAGCATCGTCAGCTTCGTCGCCGGCGAGCAGCTGCTGAAGGCAAAGAGCGATCGCGCGCCCACGGTCCGCGAAGGCGAGCACGTGTACCTCGCGTTCGATCCGACAGCGGCCCACCTGTTCGATCCGCAGAGCGGTGCGCGGCTCGGTGCCGGCACTCCCGACTCCTCGAAGGAACGTCACGGATGAAGAAGACAACCCGCAAACCGAACGTCGTGCTGATCCTCAACGACGACATGGGCTACTCCGACATCGGCTGCTACGGCGGCGAAGTCGAGACGCCGAATCTCGATCGTCTCGCCGCGAACGGACTTCGCTTCAGTTCGTTCTACAACACCGCGCGTTGCAGCCCGTCGCGAGCGTCGATGCTGACCGGCCTGCATCCGCACCAGACCGGCGTGGGCATCCTGACCTACGACTCCGGCCCCGAGGGCTACGCCGGCAACCTGAACGAGCGCTGCGTGACGATCCCGCAGGTGCTGAAGGCGAACGGCTACCGCACCTACATGAGCGGCAAGTGGCACGTCGCCTCGAGCCTGACGAAGCCGACCGACACCTGGCCGCTGCAGCGCGGGTTCGACTCTTTCTACGGCACCATCATCGGCGCCGGCAGCTTCTACGACCCGAACACGCTGACCCGCGGCAACGACAACGTCGAGCACGAGGCGCACGCCGACGGCTTCTTCTACACGGATGCGATCAGCGACCAGGCCGTCGAGGACATCGACGCACACGCGAAGGAGCATGCCGGCACACCGTTCTTCGAATACGTGGCCTACACCGCGCCGCACTGGCCGTTGCATGCGCACGAGGAAGACATCGCCAAGTACAAGGGCCGTTTCGACGCCGGCTGGGACGCATTGCGCGAAGCGCGCCTCGAGAAGCTTGTCGCCTCTGGCATCCTGAAGGATCACTGGAAGCTGACCGACCGCGACCCCACTCAGCCGCCGTGGACCGAGGCGCAGAAGGACGAGCAGTTTCGCGCCTGGACCTTGCGCTGCATGGAGGTTTACGCCGCGCAGATCGACCGCATGGACCAGGGCATCGGCCGCATCCTCGCGGCGCTCGAGCGCACCGGCCAGCTCGACGACACGCTCGTGATCTTCCTCGCCGACAACGGCGCGTGCGCCGAGGACATCCCCGAGGACGTGACGATCGACGAGCTGGTGAACAAGCTGATGATCGCGCGCCGCAACACGCGCAGCGGCGAGCCGGTTCACTTCGGCAACGACATCCACCGGATGCCCGGGCCCGAGAACACCTACCAGAGCTACGGCACGGCCTGGGCCAACCTGTCGAACGCGCCCTTCCGCCTCTACAAGCACTGGATCCACGAGGGCGGCATCTCGACCCCACTGATCGCGCATTGGCCGAACGGCATCGATCGAAGCGAGAACGGCGGCATCCGCCATGCGCCCGGCTACCTGCCTGACATCATGGCGACGATCGTCGAGGCGACCGGCGCGACCTACCCGTCGACGTTCGACGGCCGCCCGGTCGATCCGCTCGAAGGGCAGTCGCTGCTGCCGGTGTTCGCGAAGGACGGCCTCGACGACCGCAAGCCGATGTTCTGGGAGCACGAGGGCAACGCCGCCGTGCGCATCGGCAAGTGGAAGCTCGTCAAGCGCTATCCGCGCGATTGGGAGCTCTACGACATGGACGCCGACCGCACCGAGCTGCACGACCTCGCCGCGCAGCAGCCGGCGCGCGTCAAGGACATGGCCGCGCAGTACGAGGCGTGGGCCGAGCGCTGCGGCGTGATCCCCCGCGAGAAGATCGTCGCGCTGATGAGCAGCCAGGGCGTGACGCGGGCGTTCTGGGAGAAGGACGAGGTGTAGGCAAACGGTTCACTGTCGGCACTCGATGGAAAAGCATTCTGTCTTGGCAAACTTTGCCAACAGAGGTACGCTTCCAACATGACCACGATGAACATTTCGCTGCCCGACGAGCTCAAGCAGTTCGTCGACGAGCAAGTGGCGACCAGAGGCTTCCGTACGAGTAGCGAGTACATGCGCGACTTGCTCCGCCGCGAGCAGGACCGGCAGCATCTGCGCCAGCTGGTTCTGGATGGCATCGCTTCGGGTCGAGAGCGCGTGCCCGATGCGCGTTACTTCGAGTCGCTCAGGGAAAAGGTCCGTCAGCGACCCCGCGCGCAAGCCTCTACGGCGAAAGGCGCGCGGCGCGGCTGAAGCACTGTGGCGTCGCGAAAGCCCGTCGTCGCCAGCGGTCAGGCGCTCCGCGACATCGAAGAAGCCATCGATCACTATCTGCGCGAAGCCGACGTCGAGGTCGCACAACGCTTCGTCGACGCCGTGGAAGCCGCGTTCGATCTCATCGGGCGCCAGCCCGGCATCGGCTCACCCCGCTATGCGCACGAGCTCCAGATCCCGGATTTGCGCACCTGGCCTCTGACCGATTTCCCGCAGCTTCTGTTCTACCTCGTGGCTGACGACGCCGTGACGTGGTGCGGGTGCTTCATGGCGCGCGCGATATCCCGTCGACGCTATCGAACGCAGACGCGGATTGACTCGTCCAGGTCAGTGCGCACGCCGGCTCACAATCTACTCATGGACGACACCGCAAGCGACCGCCTCGCGCTCCGCGACCTGATCGAAAGCTGGGCCGTCTGGCGCGACGCCGGTGACTGGGAGCGCTTTCGCACCGTCTGGCACGACGATGGCGTGATGATGGCGACGTGGTTCCAGGGCCCGGCCGACGAGTTCATCCGCGTCACGACGGAGGGCTGGGCGAAAGGCGTCAGCATCCTGCACTTTCTCGGCGGCATGTCGATCGACGTCGCCTCGGACCGCGCCATCGCGCAGACGAAGATGACGATCTCGCAGCGCGGCGAGGTCGAGGGCGTGCTCTGCGATGTGGTCTGCACCGGCCGCTTCTACGACTTCTTCGAGCGCCGCGCCGGCCGCTGGGGCCTAGTGCTGCGCCAGCCGATCTACGAGAAGGACCGCATCGATCCGGTCGACCCGCAGGCACGGCTCGCGCTCGATCAGGCCAAGCTGGCCCAGCTGCCGAAGGGCTACCGGCACCTCGCCTACATCCAGCAGCGCATCGGCTACACCGTCAAGCTCGACATGCCGCAGCTCACCGGCCCCGAGGTTGAGCGCCTGTACGCGCGCGGCGCGTCATGGCTCAAGGGCGGCTCGCTCGATTGACCCTCGGGCCGCGTTCTCCGCCAGCCTGACGTTGCGGCCATCACGCGCCGACCTCATCCACGAACAAACGAACGACACGAAAGGAGGCCGCCGATGGCCCTGCCGCCGCTCCAGACAACGCTCTATGAAGTCGAAGATGGCATCGCAACCATCACGCTGAACCGCCCCGAAAAGCTCAACGCCTACAACGGGCAGATGCGCGTCGAGCTCGGCCTGCTGTTCGACGAGACCGACGCCGACGATGCCGTGCGCGCGGTGATCGTCACCGGCGCCGGCCGCGCGTTCTGCGCCGGCGCCGACCTCGCATCGGGCGGCGACACGTTCGACCGCAAGGCGCCGCAGCACCAGCCCTACCTCGAGAAGCTGAAGGTCGGCGACGTCTACCGCGACGGCGGCGGCACCAACACACTGCGCATCTACGAGAGCCTGAAGCCCGTGATCGGCGCGATCAACGGCGCCGCCGTTGGCATCGGCGCGACGCTGCAGCTGCCGATGGACATCCGCCTCGCGTCGACCGCCGCGCGCTTCGGCTTCGTCTTCGCGCGCCGCGGCATCACGCCCGAGGCCGCGTCGTCGTGGTTCCTGCCGCGCCTGGTCGGCATGCAGACGGCGCTCGAGTGGTGCATGACCGGCCGCGTCTTCAACGCCGAAGAGGCGCACGCGCGCGGCCTCGTGCGCTCGCTGCACGCGCCCGACGAGCTGCTGCCCGCCGCGCGCACGCTCGCCCGCGAGATCGCCGACAACGCGGCGCCGGTCTCGGTCGCGCTCGCGCGCCAGATGCTGTGGCGGCTGTCGGCCGCGCCGCATCCGATGTTCGCGCACCGGATCGACAGTCGGTCGATCCAGTCACGTGGGCAATCGGCGGATGTGCGCGAGGGGGTGGGCGCTTTCTTGGAAAAGCGGAAGGCGGCGTTTCCGGATCGGGTTTCAGCGGATATGCCGAGGTTCTTCCCTTGGTGGGATGAGCCGGAATTCGAGTGATACGGTCGCCGCTGCTAAGTGAAGGTGGCTAGAAGCTTTTTGCCGTGCGCGATGCCTTCCATGGCTTCTTGGTCGCTCGCCAGCTTCTCCTTGTTGAACTCGGACTGCTCCTTCTTGATCGCTTGAATCACGTCGGAAAGACTGTCGTGCATATAGTCCTTGTCGATGTGATCAAAGCCCTGGCTGATCAGCTCATCGATGCGCTTACCAACCTTCCTGAACGTGTCGAGCACCATCTGACAGGAAGTGATCTGAAGCTCCACTGCATTCGCGGATAGTCCAGCGTATTGAGGCGTCCACTTTTTCATGGTGGTGCCAGGATTCGTCTTGATCGACAACTCGCCCCGGGAAGCCTGTACCGCTTTCAAAACCTGCTCCAGGATCTTCTGATAGCCCGGCAAAATTTCCCAAGTCTGTTTCAACGATTGCTGGACGGCTACCGTGTCGATGTCGATCTTGTGCCCAAGCATCGAGATCGTCTTGCAGTCCAGCTCGATCTTGTCCATGAGCGCCTTGTGTTCGGTAAAGCGCTTTCCCAATCCCTCCTTCGCCTTGCCTTCGAGGTCATGGTCTTTGGCGATGCCCGCAGCGCCTGGCCCGCGAAAGAAGACGAGGTCCGAACGCAGGCTTTCCATGGCAGCAGTCGCCTTCATTGCCAGAGATGCCACCTCACCGGCTGCGATATTCAGCTTCTGGAGCCTTGCTTTTCCTTCGGACAGTGTCAGTTTGGCGCCGTTCTTCTTGACCTCAGCCGCCAGCGTTTGGACCGATTCGACCTGAGTCTTCAAAAGCTTCTTCAGACCATTGACGGTGCTTTGATAGTTCTCTGTGATTTCGAAAGCCTTGTCGCATACTTTGTTGGCCGCAGCCAGATTGGCGGCCTCCTGTTGGGCCTTCAGCTGATTCGCTGCTGCGATCCTTTGGACCTCGATCTGCATTCGGTTGTTGCTCTCGGTCGCGAGGGCCTTGGCGTACGCGTCCGTTTGCGTTTCCCAATCGTCGAGAAGATCTTTTGTCGCCTGATACTTCTTGTGCTTCTTGATTTTTTCCAACGCTTTCTGCGCAGTGGAAATTGCGGTTTGCAGTGCTTTGTTCTGGCTTCCTGCGTCAGCGAGTGCAACCGCATTGCCAAGTCGATTGACCGCGATGCAGGCCGCTCTCCACTTGTCAGCTGCTCCGCCCATTCCCGTGTCTTTGAGATCACTAGGGCGAATGTCCTGCCAGTTTGATTTGGAGATGTCGGTCATGGGTTCCACCACAGGGATTAGGGAAGCTTGAATGACCCGAGCGTTGTTCGGGCCGTTGCGTGCCAGTCGCCAACTCGTCGCTTCAGCGCATGCTGGTGCGCTCAATGACTTGTGTCTGAAGCGTCCTGTTTTGTACTTCTGGTAACAGGTTCGATTAGAGCAGGGTTCGCGGCTTGCAGGGCGCCGCTCAGCGAGTGACTCGTACGATCGCTTCAGCGCCGCGAATTGGCTGCTAAATGCTCCGCGATCGCCTGATAAGCCGGCAGCGACGTCGGATCGCTGAACGATTTCGCCGCCATCGGGACGACGCGTATCTCGCGATCATGGTCGGCGGGGCGGGTTGGGCCGGCGACCCCGATCGACACGGCGGCGATCAATGCGTCGACGGCGAGGGCCGCGGACTTCGACGGCAGGGCCATGAGCGATCTCCTTGGGCGTGCCCCGCCAGCGTCCTGCTGTCGCCGCGTATGCTCCTGCGAGCCAGTCCTTCCTAGGATGCGTCGATGAAGTGCGCGCATTGCCAGTTCGACGTCTCGGTCGGTTTCGCCTTCTGCCCGGGTTGCGGACAGAAGCTTGCTGCCGCGCCGGCGGCTCCGGTCGCCGCGCCCGACGCCGATCGCCGCACCGCCACCGTGCTGTTCGCCGACCTGTCCGGCTTCACCGCGATCTCCGAGCGCCTCGACCCGGAAGACGTGCGGCGCCTGCAGACCGACCTGTTCGCCGCGCTGCGCAGCGTGATCGACCGCTTCGACGCCTATCCGGAAAAGTTCATCGGCGACGCGGTCGTGGCCATCTTCGGCGCGCCGGTGGCGCACGAGGACGACCCGCAGCGTGCGTTGCGCGCGGCGCTCGAGATGCACGAATGCGCGGCCACGCTCAGCGAGCGCTGGCGCGATCAGCTCGGCGGTCCGCTCGCGCTGCACATCGGCATCAACACGGGCCGGGTCGTGGCCGGCAACATGGGCACGTCGGCCGATGCGGCCTACGCCGTGACCGGCGATGCCGTGAACACGGCGGCCCGCCTGCAGGCGGCAGCCGACGCGGCGCAGACACTCGTGAGCCAGGCCACGTACCAGCTGACGCAGCGCGAGTTCTTGTTCGAGCCTGCCGGCGCGTTGGCGCTGAAGGGCAAGGCCGAGCCGCTGCAGGTTCATCGGCTGCTCGGCGTCGACGCCGTCCGGCAGCACGACTTGCGCGGTCTGGCGGCGCATGGGCTCGAGGCGCCGCTGATCGGCCGCGACAGCGAGCTCGCCCACGTGCTCTCGGCCGCGCTGCGCGTCGCCGGGGGCGGTGCGCAGGTCGTGAGCCTGGTCGCCCAGGCGGGCGTCGGCAAGACGCGGCTGGTCGATGCCTTGCTGGAGCGCCTGAGCGGCGCCGCAGGGTTCGGCCACGCGTCGGTGCGCCGCGTCGTCTGCTCGTCGGTCGGGCCGCGGCCGTACGGCGTCACCGCGGGCCTGTTCCGCGAGGCGTACGGCATCGCTCCGGCCGATTCGCTCGACGCGGCGCGCCGCAAGGTCGAGGCGGGCCTGCGCGCGATCGGCGCTGCCGAGGTCGAAATCGAGCTGGTGGTGCCCGTGGTCGGCTACATCCTCGGCCTGCAGTCGGTCGAGCGGTCGAGCGAAATCGAGCCCGAGCGGCTCAAGCGCCAGATCTTCATGACGATGCGCACGGTGCTCGAGCGCCGCCTCGTCCAAGGGCCGCTGGTGCTGGTCCTCGAGGACCTGCAGTGGGCCGACGCGGCCTCGCTCGAAGGCATGCACACGCTGGCCGACTGGCTCTGCGAGCGCCCGCTGCTGGTGGTGATGACAGGCCGGCCGCCGTTCGATCCGGTCGGCTTCGACTTCGGCCGTGCCCCGCACACCGTGCTGCGGCTCGAGCCGCTTGCCGACGCCGCGATCGACGCGCTGCTGGCCGCGTTCTTCGGCGCCGGCGCCGACTCTCCGCTCGAGCGTGCGCTGCACGAGCGCATCGTTCGCCAGGCCGGCGGCAATCCGCTGTACCTCGAGGAAGTCGTTCGCGGGCTCATCGCGAACGGGGTGCTGACCCGGAGCACCGACGGTAGCTGGCGATGCGAGTCAGCGGCCGGCACCGTGGAGGTGCCGTCGTCGATCGAGGGTCTGCTGTTGTCGCGGATCGATCGCCTGCCGCCGCCGGCCCGCCACACGCTGCAGAGCGCCGCCATCCTCGGGCCGCTGTTCGAGTCGGCGCTGTTGAGTGCCGTCGATGAAGCGGCCGGCGATCCGGCCCTGCTCGCGATACTGTGCGAGGCCGAGCTGCTGGTGCCGGTGGCGACTGCGGATGCGAAGGCGCCGTCGCATCCTGCCGCGCGCTATCGCTTCGCCAGCACGATGGCGCACGACGTGGCTTACCAGAACCTGCTGCTGCGCCGGCGCACCGAGCTGCATCAGCGCGCTGGCACGGTGCTCGAAGGCTTGCACGGCACCCACCCGGCGCGGCTCGAGGACCTCGAGGCGCTCTGTCACCACTTCAGCCAAGGCGAGGACCGGGTGCGCGGCGCGCGCTATCTGGCCAGCGCCGGCGACTGGGCGCGCGGCATCTACGCCAACGAGGACGCGCTGCGCTACTACGCCCGCGCGCTCGACATCCTGCAGAGCGCCCGTCCGCGTGACGACGCGGCAATTGCCGATGTTTGCGAGCACATGGGCGACCTGCTCGGTCCGATCGGCCGCCGCGACAAGGCGCGCGCGCAGTTCGATGCCGTCCTCGCGTTGGCCCGCGCCGGCGCGAACCCGGTGCACGAGGCGCGCGTGCAGCGCAAGCTCGCCGGCCTGCATTGGGACGCCGGCGAGCGCGAGCGCAGCTTCGCCTGCCTGCGCGAAGGGCTGCAGCTGCTCGGCGGCGACAGCGAAGCCGTCGCGATCGACATCGACACCGGCATCGAGCTCGCGCATCTTTGCCAGGAGATGGGACGGCTTTCGTTTCGGACCGGCGACAACCAGGGGGCGGTCGACTGGAGCGGGCGCGCGCTGCAGCAGGCCGAGCGCGCGGCCGGTCTCGGCCAGGACGACGCGATCCATCGCCGTGCTGCCGCCGCCGCCATCTCGCACGCGCACAACACGCTGGGCGCCGCGCTGGCCCGGCTCGACCGCTCCGCCGAGGCCGTCACCCACATCGAGCGCAGCGTCACGGTGGCGCAGGAAGCCGGGCTGTTGCAGGCCGCCTGCCGCAGCTACGCCAATCTCGGGGTGCTGTACGCGACGCTCGACCCGGGGCGGGCGGTCCAGACCTGCCGGCTCGGCCTCGAGACCGCGCAGAAGATCGGCGACCTCGGCTTCCAGTCGCGCCTGTACGCGAATCTCGCGGTCGCCTACTGCGCGCTCACGCAGCGCTGCGACGACGATGGCCTGAGCGCGGCGCAATCGGCGATCGACCTCGATCGGCAGCTCGGCCAGATCGACCACCTGGCGGTGCCGCTGATCGTGCTCGGCCAGATCCACCAGTGCCACGGCAACGCCGACCTGGCGCTGCGCTACTACGAGGAAGCGCGCGGGCTCGCCGAAGAGATGGGCGAGCCGCAGCTGATGTTCCCGTGCTACGAAGGCATGGCGACGGTGTACCTCGACCAGGGCGACGACGCGCGCGCCGAGCAGTACTTCATCCGCGCCGACGAGGTCTGCGCGAAGGCCGGCGTCGACCGCGATTCGCTGGTCGTGCTGCCGTTTCTCTGCTGACGCTTTTGGTCAGTGGCGCAAGCCGTTGACCGCGGCGATCAGCTCGGCCGGCGTCGGGAAGGTGCCGATGCTGTTCGGCCCGTCGGCCGCCTCGATCTGGGCCCACGCGACCTTGCCCTGCGCATCGACCAGGAAGTGCCCGGCGAGCTGCGCGAAGTGGGTCTCCAAGATCGCGTGATCGGCCGGTTCCATCTCGAAGCCCTGCTTGGCGTTGAGCACGGCGTTGGTCTCGATCGGCTGCAGGGGTTCGTCGAGCTCGCCGGTCGGGTTGACGCGGGCCGCCATGAATTCGGCCATGTTCGCGCGGTACGGCCACTCCGCCCGCTCGCTGCTGCCCTCGGGCTGGAAAGCAATGTGCGGCACGCCGAAAGCCCGATGCGTGACGCAATCGGGATCGCTGAGCAGCGTGGCCGGCGTCGGCCGATGGCGAAAGTACATCCGGGCGCGCTCGACCGGCGTGTTGACGACGGCGATCGTCTCGACGCCCGCCGCCTTCAGCGCCGGCTGGACGCTCGCGAGCTGCACGACCTGGCGGCGGCAGAACGGGCAGTGCAGGCCGCGAAAGAAGCCGATCAGGAACGGCTTGCCGCGCAAGTCGTTCAGCGAGAGGTTGCCTTCCCGGTTCGCCGACGGCAACGTGAACTCGGGCACTGGGTCGCCCGGCTGCAGCGGGCGTTTCTGTTCTCCCATCGGTGGCTCCTTCGTCGCGGTTGCTGCGGACCTTAGCAACTGTCGCTGCAAGGCGCAATGGCGCCAACGAGGCGCGTGCGCTATCCGGGTTCGCCCGCCGACAGTGCCCTGCGCGAGGCCGCATAGTCCGCCTATGGCCGGCACGGAGGCCGGGACGAGGAATGATCCGATGAAATCGAGCCTTCGCGCCGCGGCCACATTGGCCCTCTTGGCCGCACCGGCCTTCGCCCAGACCCCCGCCCCGGCGGCCGACCTCGCGGCCGGCAAGGCGCGCGTCGACGCCGTCTGCGCGGCCTGCCATGGCGCCAACGGGGTCAGCGTCTCCGACACGATCCCGAACCTCGCCGGCCAGCGCGTCGCGTACCTCGAGGCGCAGCTGCGCGCCTTCAGGTCGGGCACACGCAAGAACGCGCTGATGAACGCGATGGCGGCGCAGCTGAACAACAACGACGTCGCCAATGTCGCCGCCTACTTCAACAGCCTGCCGCCGGGCGTCGTGACGGCGCGCTCGGAGCCGTTGCCGGCGCTGGTGGCGACGCGGGTCACGTTCCCCGAGAACTACAAGTCGACGTTCACGATGTACCAGACGGTTAACCGTCCCGACATCAACCAGGTGCGCTACCTGTGGGCCAACCCGGTGGCCGTGCAGGCGGCGCGCGACGGCAAGCCGATGCCGCATGGCGCGGTGTTCGTTCTCGAGCAGCACGCGGCCAAGCTCGACGCCGAGCGCAAGCCCGTCACCGGCAGCGACGGCTTCTACGTGGCCGACAAGTTCCTCGCGTTCACCGTGATGGGCACCGGGCAGGGCTGGGGCGAGGCGTTCCCGGAGATGCTGCGCAACGGCGACTGGAACTACGCCGCCTTCAGCCCCGACATGAAGCTGCGCGCTGGCGTCAACCAGGCGGAATGCCTGGCCTGCCACAAGCCGCTCGACAAGATGAGCTTCCTGTTCTCGCTCGAGCCGTTGACGAAGGTCGCGAAGGCGCGCTGAACAAAAGGGGCGCCCCGCGCCTCACGCTCACTGCATCGGAATCGGCTCGCCGTTGACGGCCCAGCTGACGCCGAACTTGTCGGTGACCATCCCGAAGGTCTTGGCCCAGAACGTCGGGCTGAGCGGCATCGTCACGTTGCCGCCTTGCGAGAGGGCGTGAAACGCGCTCTGCGCCTGGTCGATGGTGTCGTACTGCAGCGCCATCATGGCGCCCTTGATGCCTTCGTACGGCAGGTGCGCCGGCTGATCGCCGGCCATCAACCGCGCGCCGCCGGGCAGCGCGAGGCAGGCGTGCATGATGCCGTCGCCGCTCGGCGCGCCGCCGCCTTCGCAGCCCTCGGCGGGCATCGGCATCTTCGGCATGTCGTTGAAGCTCATCATGGTTTCGATCTTGGCGCCGAGCGCCTGCTCGTAGAAGCGGAAGACCTCGCGGGTGTTGCCGTTGAACGCGAGATAGGGCGTGAGGGTGGTGGACATGCGTGCTCCTGATGGGTGAAGGTCGAGCCGAGGGGCCGGCACTCTGTCGACGAATCGCACCGGCCGGATTCGACAACGTAGCCGACTTTTTTTCGTTTGTCAGCAGGCGCCCTACCATCGCCGTACCGCCTCGCGCGTGCGAGCCTGTCGATGACCGCCCACCCTGATCACCTCGTGCCGACGCCTGGCGGCGAAGCGCTGCCGTCCTGTTGCGGCGTCGCATCGGCCGCCGCCGTTTCGCGGATGCCGGTCCGCTCTGACGCTACGGGCCCGGCCCGGCTGCAGCCCACGCCTCCCGCCGACGTCGCGCGCGCCTGGTGCGAGATCCCGGCCGGAACTTTCGCGATGGGCAACGACGGGCCGGACGCCGTGCCCGGCGACGGCGAAGGCCCGGTGCGCTCGGTCGCCCTCAGCGAATTCGCGATCGGCGCGACGACGGTGACCAACGCCGAATTCGCCGACTTCGTGCGCGCGACCCGCTACATCACCGAGGCCGAGCGCCACGGCAGCTCGTTCGTGTTCTACCTGCAGCTGCCCGAAGCGCAGCGCGCCACGGCGCCGCAGGTCGTGGCCGGCCTGCCCTGGTGGGTGCCGGTCGAACACGCATCGTGGCAGCGGCCCGAGGGCCCCGGCTCGCACGTGCGCGAGCGGCTCGGCCATCCGGTCGTGCACGTCTCGTGGAACGATGCGCAAGCGTACTGCGCCTGGTTGGGGACGCGGCTGCCGAGCGAAGCCGAGTGGGAACGCGCCGCGCGCGGCGCGCTCGAGGGCCGGCGCTTCGCGTGGGGTGACGACCTGTTCGATGCGGCCGGCGTGCCGCGTGCGAACGTCTTTCGCGGGCAGTTTCCGAATGCGCCGGCGCCTGGCTGGCAGCCCGGTCCGGTCGACGCGCGCAGCGGTGCGCCGAACGGCTTCGGCCTCTACAACGTCTGCGGCAACGTGTGGGAGTGGTGCGCCGATGCGTTCGATGCGGGCGTGCTGCCAAGCACCCGCACGGCCGATCCGGCAATCACGTCATCGGTTGGCCGCCGCGCGATGCGCGGCGGCTCGTTCCTCTGTCACGACTCGTACTGCAACCGCTACCGGGTCGCCGCACGCGGCTCGAACACGCCGGACAGCGCCGCCAGCAACATCGGCTTTCGGGTCGTGCGCTGAAGCGGTCTTTGGCAACGCCCGACCGGAAGCCGCGCGTCAATCGATCAGCACGCCGTTCTCATAGAACGGATACGGCCCCTCGAACGAGCCGCTCGCAGCAAGGTGGGTGACGAGCCGCCGCTCGGCCGGGTTCCATGCATGCACGCGAAACGCCGGCGGCTCGAGCGTCCATGCCGACACCGCATCGGGGTCGAGATCGAGGCACACCTGGTGCGCCGGGCCGGGCGCGGTCGACGCGATCGTGCCGCCGAAGCGCACGTCGATCGCGCGGTGCAGGTGGCCGCAGATCACGCGCTCGACGTTGCGATGGCGCGCGACGATCGCCTCGAGCTCGGCAGCGCCCGACAACAGCCCGATCTTGTCCATGTGGCCGATCAGCGTCTGGAACGGTGGGTGGTGCATCGCGATCACGACCGGCCGCTCGCGGCTCGCATCGAGTTCGGTCTCGAGCCAGCCGAGCCGCTCGGCGTCGAGTGCGCCGGCACTCTGCATCGGCACGCAGGTGTCGATCGCCAATAAGCGCAGCGGGCCGACGTCGACCGCGAACTGGATCACCGCGGTCGATGGCCCATCGCCGAGATGCGTGTGCGTCGGAAAGCTGCGCCGCATCTCGGCGCGGTCGTCGTGGTTGCCGGGCATCAGGTAGACCGGCAGGCCGGCCGCTTCTAGCGGCGCGATCTGCGCGGCGAGCGACGCGTACTCGGCGGGCCGGCCGAAGTCGGTCAGGTCGCCGCTGATCACGACGGCGTCGGCCCGCTGCTTCAGCGCGAGGACCGAGTCGACCAGCGCGCGAAAGTAGCGCGAGGTGTCGACGCGGCGATAGGCCAGCCGGCCGGGTTCGCGGATGTGCAGGTCGGTGAGCTGGACGAGGATCGTCGGGCTCGCAGCGATTGAGAGGTCGGCAGGCGTGGACATCGTGTTCATGCCGTTCATGCCGCCGTCTCCATCGACGCCATCAGCCGGTCGGGGGCGATCCACAGGCCGACCTCGTCCCCGACATTGAACGGGCTGTCGCGCGGCACGTCGGCCAGCAGCGGCTGCTGGCCCGCGGCTTCGACGCGCAAGTGGATGCGCTCGCCGAGAAAGGTGCGATGGCGCACCGTGGCTGCGGCCCAGTCGGGCCGGCGCGGACCGAGCTGCAGGTCCTCCGGACGCACGAGGACGCTGGCCGACGCAGTGCGGTTGGCGGCCGTTGCCAGCGGCGCGCAGGCCCACTCGACACCGCCGAGCCGGACCACGCCGCGCGCGACCGCGTCGGCATCGCGCTCGAGCCGGTTCACGCGGCCGAGGAACTCGGCGACGAACGCATGCGCCGGTGCGCGGTACAGCGCCTCGGCATCGCCGACCTGCACGATCGAGCCGGCGTGCATCACGGCCAGCCGGTCGGCGATCGCGAATGCCTCGTGCTGGTCGTGCGTGACATGGACCGCGGTGATGCCGAGCCGGCGCAGCAGCTCGGCGAGCTCGTCGCGCAATGACTCCTTCAGCTTCGCGTCGAGCGCGGCGAGCGGTTCGTCGAGCAGCAGCACGCGCGGCCGCACCGCAACGGCGCGGGCGAGCGCGACGCGCTGGCGCTGGCCGCCCGAGAGCTCGGCGGGCCGCTTGTTTTCGAGCCCGTTCAGGCGCACCAGATCGACCAGCTCGCCGACCGCACGCCGCCGCTCGGCCCCGTCGACGCCGCGCACCTTGAGGCCGTAGCCGATGTTGGCCGCGACCGTCATCTGCGGAAACAGCGCGTAGCTCTGGAACACCATGCCGACGCCGCGTTTCTCGACCGGCCGCGCGGTCACGTCCTGGTCGCCGAACAGGACGCGGCCGCCCGGGTCGGCCCCTTCGAGGCCGGCGAGCAGGCGCAGCAGGGTCGTCTTGCCGCACCCCGACGGGCCGAGCAGCGCGATGACCTCGCCGGGTTCGATCGTCAAGGTCGTCGGCCTGAGACCGCGTGTGCCGTCGGCATAGGTCTTTGCACAGTCGACGATCTCGATGCGCGTGCGTTCGAGCTGCATCAGGCGGGCTCCGTCATGTCAGGTTCCATAGCGTTTCTGCAAGGTGGCCGCGAGCGCCTGCAGCGCCCACAGCACCGGCAGGATCACGGCCAGGAAGACGAGCGTGTAGGCCGAGCCGATCTCGAGCCGCATCGACGCGTAGCTGTCGGCCAGGCCGACCGGCAACGTGCGGGTCAGCGGCGTGTGCAGCATCCAGGTCAGGTTGAACTCGCCGATCGACAAGGTGAAGACCATCAGGCAGCCGGCGACGATGGCCGGCAGCACCGCCGGCACCAGCACGCCGAGAAAGCGCTGCGCGAAGCTCGCGCCGAGCGTGCGCGCGGCCTCCTCGAGCGCGCGCAGCTCGTCGCGCTGGAATGCGGCGGCGACCGTGCGCACCATGAACGGCAGCGTGAAGACGATGTGGCCGACCAGGATGAAGCCGAAGCTCTGCCGGAACGACGCCATCTGCCCGTAGACGAGGATCAGCGCGAGCGCGGTTGCGAGTCCCGGCACCGCGACCGGCAAGGTGAGCACTTCCTCGAACACGCGCGCGGCGCGCGACCGGCTGCGCGCCAGCATGTAGGCGCACGGCACGCCGAGCACGACGGTCGCGGCGACGCAGGCGAGGCCGATGCCGATCGAGGCGCCGACGGTGCTGCCGTAGTTCTCCCACACCTCGCCGAGCCAGCGCAAGGTGAAGCCGCTCTTCACGCCGACGCTGTAATTCCTGACCAGGCCGGCCAGCACCGAGAGGCCGATCGGCGCCAGCATGAAGACGCTGACGGCGAGCGTCACGACAAAGAGCAGCGGGGCGGGGGCGGTGGTCGGGCGCATGCCGTCGATCGTCCGGATCAGGCGGTGCGCGCATCGGCGCCGAGCACACGCGCGGCGAACAGCACGGCCCAGGTCACCAGGCCGAGCGCGATCGACAGCGATGCGGCGAGCGCGAAGTTCGCGTAGTTGGTGAACTCGTTGTAGATCGTGATCGGCACGACCTCGTACTGGCTCGCCAACGTGAACGCCGTGCCGAAGGCGCCCATCGCGGTCGCGAACAGGATCGCGCCGGTCGCCAGCGTGGTCGGCGCGAGCTGCGGCAGCCAGACGTCGCGCGTGATGCGAATGCGTGAAGCACCGAGCGCGCGCGCTGCTTCCTCGAGCTGCATGTCCATCGCCTCGGCGGCCGCGGTGTAGGTCGCGATCGCGCGCGGCAGCGAGAAGTACAGGTACGCGAGAAAGAGGCCGAGCAGGCCGTACGCGAAGGTCAGCCCCGACAGGCCGATGCTCGCGCCGAGGCTCGGGATCAGACCCTGGCGCCCGCCGAGCAGGATCACGAAGAAGCCGACGATCACGCCGGGAAACGACAGCGGCAGCGTTAGCAGCGAGATCAGCACGCCGCGGCCGGTAAAGCGGCGGCGCGCCAGATAGATGCCGACCGCGCCGCCGAGCACCAGCGTCACCGCGGTGACGACAAGCGACAGGGTCAGCGTGTTCAGCATGCTCTGCGCGTAGCGCGCATCGGTCAGCACGACGAAGTAGGTCCGCCAGCCCTTGTCGCCGGGCAGCGCGACGAGGCGCGCGACCGGCAGCAGCCAGAACGCCGAGAAGAACACCAACGCCGGCGCGGCCAGCGCCGGCAGCAGCCAGCGCGGCGTGCCGAACGCGGCGCTTGCGCTCAGCGCACTTCCTTCAGATAGCGCTCCGAGAACGCGCGCTGCGCCTCGGCCATCGCGCCGTAGTCGACCGCCTTCGCACGCGCGTACTCGGTCGCCGGCAGGAACTTGGCCTGCACGTCCTTCGGCATCGCGCTGGCGCGCACCGGTCGCAGGAAGGCGTTGGCCCAGATCGCCTGGCCTTCGTCCGACAGCACGAAGTCGAGGGCCTTCTTGCCGTTGTCAGCGTGCGGCGCCTTCGCGACCAGGCTCATCACGTATGGGACGACCAGCGTGCCCTCGGTCGGGATCACGAACGCGACGTTGGCACCGTCCTTGTACTTGGCGCGGTACGCGTTGAAGTCGTAGTCGAGCAGGATCGCGATCTCGCCCGACAGCACGCGCGCGTACGAGGTCTGCTTCGGCACGATCGGCTCGTTCTTCAGCAGCTGCTTGAAGTACTCGATGCCGGGCCCGAAGTCGGCGAGCGTGCCGCCACGCGCCTGGTTGACCGCGACCGCACCGACATAGCCGACGAACGCCGAGGCCGGATCGAGATAGCCGACCAGGCCCTTGTATTCGGGCTTCAGCAGGTCGGCCCACGACTTCGGGACCGGCTTCCCCTTCAGCGCGTCGACGTTGACCATGAAGCCGAGCGTGCCGGAGTGGATCGTGAACCAGTTGCCCTGCGGATCCTTCAGCCCGTCGGGGATGTCGTTCCAGGCCGCCGGCTTGTACGGCTGCACGACGCCGTCCTTCTGTGCCTGGATCGCGAACGTCACGCCGAGGTAGGTGACGTCGGCGACCGGACTCGCCTTCTCAGCGACGAGCTGGGCCAGCGACTGGCCCGAGTTCTTGTTGTCGGGCGGGATCGTGATGCCGGTCTTGGCCTTGATGGCCTTCAGCTGCGTGCCCCAGTCGGCCCATTCGGTCGGACAGTTGTAGCAAATCGCGTTCTGCGCGAATGCCGATGCGGCGACGAGGCCGAGCGCGGCAACGCCGGTGCGGAGGGTGAGAGAAAGGATGCGTGACATGCGATGTCTCCTGGTTTCGTTCGATGAGCGGGAAGAACGCGGGTCGCGGGTGGTGATCGGAATCAGTGCGCGTCAGCGCGGCGGTGGCGCGCACGACTCGCCGATGCGAAAGCCGTGCGGCAGCGAGACGCTGCTCTTCGCCTCGAGCGCGCGGTCATCGGCAAGTGCGCCGATCAGCAGCTCCGCGCTGCGCCTGCCGATCTCGTGGTTCGGTTGCGTGATCGTGCTGAGCGCCGGAGTCAGGTCCTCGCCGAGCGCGATGCCGTCGAAGCCGACGACGCTGAGGTCGCGCGGCACGGCGAGGCCGCACAGGTGCGCCGCGCGCATCGCGCGGATCGCGAGCAGGTCGTTCGAGCAGAACAGCGCGGTCGGGCGCCGCGCCGCGCGCAGCGCAGCGGCGATCTGCTCGACCGCCGCCTCGACGAACGGCACCTCGATCAGCGGCAGCGGCTTCAGTCCGGCTGCCTTCATGCCTTGCAGGAAGCCGTCGTGGCGAAGCTGCGCGCGGTCGCTCGCAGTGCGCTGCCCGCTGACCATTGCGATGCGTCGATGGCCGAGCGCGGCGAGCCGCGCGACCGCCGCGGCCAGCGCCTCGATGCCGTCGACCGAGACGCACGGATGGCGCGCATGCCGGTTGTAGGCGAGCACATAGCGGATGCGATCGGCGCGCAGCTGGCGCAGCGCGACCGAGGTGGCCGGGTTCGAGACGACGAGGACGACGCCGTCGACGCTCGCTGCGCGCAGCGCACCGACCGCGCTCAGCTCGGCGTCGAGCCGGTACTCGGTCGTCATGGGCACGATCGCGTAGCCGCCGGCCGCGGCGGCCTCGGCGATGCCGTGCAGGCACTCCGCGAAGACCGGGTTCAGCAGGGTCGGCAGCACGACACCGAGGACCCGGCTCCGCTGCGTGCGCAAGGTGCGCGCGCTCGCATTCGGCCGGTAGTCGACGCGGTGCGCCGCCTGGGTGACGCGCCGGCGCGTCTCCTCGCGCACGGTCTCCGGGCGGTTGAACGCGCGCGACACGGTCGCCACCGACACGCCGGCCTCGCGTGCGACATGCAGGATGCTCATGGCACGAACGGAAAACGGGCACGCGCCTTCGCGCCGGCCGCGCCGCTGGCCCGCACGAAGCGGCGGCTGTCATCGCGCGTCGCCTGGAAGCTCCAGTCGGGTGCGACCCCGCTCGCGGCCTGCGCCTGCTTCAGGAACAGGCGCCGGCGCTGACTCGCAAGCACGTCGCGCTGCACCGCATCGCCATCCCAGCCGTCGAGCACGGCCGCATGCAGCGCGGCTTCGACGTCCGCGAGCGCCGGATCGCCGGCGCGGTTGCTCAGCTCGAGCGGGTCATCGGAAAGGTCGAAGAGCTGCGCCGGATGGCCGTGCGTGTAGAGGTACTTGTACCGGCCATCGCGCACCATCCGGCACGGCGCGATCACGCCCATGTCGGTGTACTCCGAGATCACGCGGCGCGGCACGGGCGCCTCGCCACGCAGCTTCGGCACGAGCGACGCGCCATCCGTCGGCTCGGGCCACGCGACATTCGTGTCGGCGAGATCGAGCAAGGTCGGCAGCAGGTCGACGAGCGATACCGGCGCGGCGACGCGGCGCGCAGCGAACCGCGTCGGCGCGTGCACGATCAGCGGCACCCGCACCGACGGTTCGAAGAAGCACTGCTTGTAGAACATGCCACGCTCGCCGAGCATCTCGCCGTGGTCGGCGGTGAAGACGACGACCGTGTCGTCGGCGAAGCCGCAGGCGGCGAGCGTCTCCATCAGCCGGCCGACCTTGTCGTCGACGTACGAGACCATCGCGTAGTAGGCGTGGCGCGCGGCCCGCACCTGGGCGGCGCTGACCGGCTGGCGATCGGCGTCGTGCGAGACGTGCAGCCATTGGCTCTGGATATCGCGTTGCTCGACCGGGATCGGCGCGACCGCGGGGTCATCGATCTCGTCGTCGGTGTAGCGGTCCCAGTGCGCCTGACTTGCCGTGTACGGCGGGTGCGGGTGGCTGAACGAAACCGTCAGGAAGAAGGGCTTGCGCGTCGGCTCCGGCTCGCGCGCCAGGTCGTACAGGCGCTGCACCGCGAAGTGGTCGACTTCGTCGTCGTAGTCGATCTGCAGGCTGCGCACGCACGGCCCGGCCTGCAGCACGTTGTTCATGCTGATGCCGGACGGCTTGTCGCGCGGGCCGGCGGCCCAGTTCGGCGTCCACGCGAAGTCGGCTGGGTAGATGTCGGTGGTCAGTCGCTCGCTGTAGCCGTGCAGTTGATCCGGACCGATGAAGTGCATCTTGCCGGCGAGGATCGTGCGATAGCCGGCCGCATCGAGCGCATGCGCGAGGGTCGGCACCGAGGCCGGCAGCTCGCTCGCGTTGTCGTACGCGCCGATCGAGGTCGGCAGGCGCCCGCTCAGCATCGAGAAGCGCGACGGCGCGCAGATCGGCGAGTTGCAATAGGCGGCGTCGAACACCACGCCGCGTTCGGCGAGCGCCTGCAGGTTCGGCGCCTTCACGACCTTGCCGCCGTAGCACGGCAGCGGTGCGGCCGCCATCTGGTCGGCCATCACGAAGAGGATGTTCGGCTGCCGCTTCATCGACGCGGTACCTCAGTCGACCTTAGCGCCCGAGGTGCGGATCACGTCGGCCCAGCGCGCGCGCTCCGTCCTCACCATCGCCGCGAATTCGGCCGGGCTCGACGTCACGACGTCGGCACCTTGCTTTGCAAAGAACTCGCGCACCTCGTTCGTCGCGAGCACCGCGAGCGTCTCCTTGTGCAGGCGCGCGATCACCGCATCGGGCGTGCCGGCCGGCGCCATCAATCCGTACCACGACTCGACGACGAAGCCCGGTACGCCGGCCTCCTGCATCGTCGGGAATTCGGGCGTCGCCGCCGAGCGCTTAGCGCCGGTCACCGCGAGTGCCTTCAGCTTGCCCGAGCGCACATGCGGCAAGGCGAGCGGCGTGTTGACGAATGCGAACGCGGTCTGCCCCGCCATCAGGTCGGTGACCGCCTGCGGTGCGCTCTTGTACGGCACATGGGCGACGTCGATGCCGGTCAGCGACTTCAGCATCTCGCCCGACAGGTGGTTCGACGCGCCGTTGCCGAACGACGCGAAGCTCAGCGCGCCCGGTTTGCTCTTTGCAAGAGCGACCAGCGCGGCGGCGCTGTCCACGCCGAGCGCCGGGTTGACGACGAGCAGGTTCGGGACCGATGCGATCAACGTGACCGGCTTGAAGTCGCGCTCGGCGTCGAACGGCAGCTTCGGATAGAGGCCGGGGTTGATCGTGTGCGTGCCGGTCGTCGCCATCACCAGCGTGTAGCCGTCGGCCGGCGCCTTCGCGACCGCGTCGACGCCGAGGTTGCCGCCGGCACCGGGCTTGTCGTCGACGATGACCTGCTGGCCGAGGCGCTCGCCGAGCGGCTGGGCGAGCGCGCGGGTCAGGATGTCGACCCCGCCGCCGGCCGCGAACGGGACAACGATGCGAACCGGTCGGCTCGGAAAGTCCTGAGCAAATGCGGGCGCGACGGCACCCGTCACTAAGGAGAGAACGGCGCAGACGGCTGCGCGACGACTGAGGGTTGGCATCGGAGGTCTCGTTGATGTAATGGATTACATTCTGATCCCCCGACTGTGACACCCGCGTGACCGTGCGGCCACCGGACGAACCCGATGTCGCGGTCTTGCGCTACCGCCGGTGGGGCCCGACGGATTGAATGGGAAGTGGGGGTCTCAGCTCTCGCCGGCGCGGCTCAGGCGTGCAGCGCGAAGTAGTCGCAGGTCAGCTGCGCCAGCGCGCGCACCCCAACCCCGAAGGCGCGTTCATCCGCGAAGAAGCGCGGCGAATGGTTCGAGTAAGCCTTGGCCGGATCGGTCCCGGGCGGCGTCACGCCGACGAAGAAGAACAGCCCCGGCACGACCTGCTGGAAGAACGAGAAGTCCTCGGAGCCGGTCACTTTCGGCACCAGCTTCAGCGCATCGGGCCCGGCAACGCGCTGCAAGGTCGGCAGCATCGTCTCGGTCAGCGCCGGGTCGTTGACGGTCACCGGGTAGTTCTTGTCGATGCAGACCTTGCAGCCGGCGCGCGAGCCGCGCGCGATGGCCTCGGCCAGCGTGGTCACTCGCTCGTGGATGTCGTCGCGCATCTCCTCGTCGAAGGTGCGGACGGTGCCGCGCATCTCGACGCTGTCGGGAATGATGTTCTCGCGCACGCCGCCCTTGATCATGCCGACCGTCACGACCGCCGGTTCGCGCGTGATGTCGACACCGCGGCTGACGATGGTCTGCAGGCCGAGCACGACCTGCGCCGCGGTGACGATCGGGTCGACGCCGAGCCACGGCGCCGCACCGTGCGTCTGCTTGCCGTGCACGGTGATGCTGAAGCGGTCCGAACTCGCCATCGTCGCACCCGGCCGGTAGCCGACAACGCCGGTCGGCAGACGTGACGTGACGTGCAGGCCGAAGATCGCGTCGGGCACCGGGTTCTGCAGCACGCCCTGCTTGACCATCAGCCGCGCGCCACCTTCTTCGCCCTGCGGCGGCATCTCTTCGGCCGGCTGGAAGATGAACTTCACCGAGCCGTGCAGCTGCGCGCGCAGGCCGACCAGGATCTCGGCGACGCCCATCAGGATCGCCGTGTGGCAGTCGTGGCCGCACGCGTGCATCACGCCGACCTCCTCGCCGTTCCAGGTCGTGCGCACCTTCGAGGCGAACGGCACGTCGACGTCCTCGGTGACCGGCAGCGCATCCATGTCGGCACGCAGCGCGACGACCGGGCCCGGGAACGCGCCCTTCAGCAATCCGACGACACCGGTGTGGGCGACGCCGCCCTGCACCTCGTCGAGGCCGATCGCGCGCAGGTGGGCCTGCACGATGTCGGCGGTGCGGAACTCGCGGTTGCCGAGCTCGGGATGCGCATGCAGGTCACGCCGCCACGCGATCACGCGGGGCTCGATCGCGACTGCTGCCGCATCGATCTGTTCGGCCAGCGTGCTGGCAGTGAGCAAACGGTCGTTCATCGGAGCCTCGCGGATGAGTAGTCACGCCTTGATGCGGCCACCCTATCACAGCGACTTCGAGCGGGGTACGGTCGCCCTTACAGCTCCTTCAGCGCATCGAGCCTCACCGGTCCGTCGTCGCTGGCGAAGCGGATCGCGTTCTCGCGGCCCTGCGACTGGTCGAACCCGTTGATCCGGGTCGCGCCGGTGTCGAACAGGCGCACCTTGCCGCCCTTCTGCAGCGCGAGGCGGTGCTTCGCCGCGAAGAAGGCGTAGCGGGTGTCGTTGGCCGAGCCGGAGCTGTTCGGCTCGCCCAGATCGTCGGGCCACCAGCGCTCGGCGGCGGTCATCTTCTCCAGCGGCTTCATCGGCGCCATCGGCTTCATCGGTTCCATGCGGGTCTCTCGTGTTGTCATCGGAAGGCGAGCTCGCCCTCGATCGAGTCGTCGAGGGTCTTGCCGATCGCTGCGCCGACCAGCATCTTGATGCCGGCGACGGCGCTGCCGTGCTTGTTGTCCCAGTAGTAGCCGCCGGTCGGGCGGACGCCGATCACGGTGATGCGCGGGTCGTTTTCGCCTTCGGTGAACCAGACCTTCAGCACCGACTTCCAGAGGTCCTTGATGCGCTTGCGGTCGCGCGACACCGTGGCGGTGCCGGTGAGGGTCAGGAAGCCGGCGTGCTCCGAGCCCTGGAAGAACAGGCGCACAGCGGAGTCCTTCTCGAGCTCGCGGTTCTTGTGGCTGTCGCTCGCGCTCAGGAACCACAGCGTGCCGTCGTCGTCGACCTCCTGCACGCTCATCGGTCGGGTCGCGCCCGAGCCGCCGGCACTGACCGCCGTGCAGAAGAAGCAGCTCTCGGTCTGCTTGACGACGTCGCGGATGCGCTCGACGGCCTTCTTGCCGGTGAGGTCTTCGCGGTTCTCTTCGGGTTGGTTCTTGTTGATCGAGTCCATGGGTGGGCGTGTCCTGCGAGTGGAAGCGACGATGTTTCCGCAACCGCATCGATCCAACAGCCGGGCGACCGCGCGGCGGACGGTAGGTTCATTCCGACGTGCGACCGCGGCCGAAGCTGCCCGGTCGCACGGCGGGCCACCCGCGGCCCGCGAATGGTCTCGTGTCCCGTGCGACGATCATGCGATGCTGAAGACCCTGCGCGACCTGTTCGAGAGCCTGAGCCCGCTGCCCACGGGCGCCGACCCCCGCTCGGCGGAACACGCGCTGCAGCTCGCCACCGCGGTGATGCTGGTCGAGGTGATGCGTGCCGATGCGACGTTCCATGCGGGCGAGCGCGAGGCCGTGCACGCCGCGCTGCGCGAGAAGTTCGGCCTCGACGAGGACGAGGCGGCGCGGCTGTCCGAGCTCGCTCGCACGGCGGTGACGAACGCGACCGACCTGTTCTCGTTCACGTCGCACATCGACGAGGCGTTCGAGATGGCGCAGAAGGTCCGCATGATCGAGCTGATGTGGCGCGTCGCCTATGCCGACGGCCACCTGAGCGAGCACGAGCGCCACGTGATGTGGCGCATCGCCGACCTGCTGCATGTGCCGCAGGGCGCCTATGTGCATGCCCGGATGCGGGCGCAGAAGGAGGCCGGTGCGGGCTGATTCCAGCGAAGGAGAACGATCGATGTCCAAGCTCAAGGTGGCCTGCTTTTCGGTCTCGGCCGACGGCTTCGGCGCCGGTCCCGACCAGAGTCTCGAGAACCCGCTCGGCGTCGGCGGCGAGGCGCTGCACGAGTGGGTGTTTCCGACCCGCACCTTCCAGGCGATGCTCGGCAGCCCGGGCGGCTCGACCGGCGTCGACGACGAGTTCGCGGCCGCCGGCTTCGCGAACGTCGGCGCCTGGATCCTCGGCCGAAACATGTTCGGCCCGGTGCGCGGGGCGTGGCCCGACGAGACCTGGCGCGGCTGGTGGGGCGCGAGCCCGCCGTACCACGTGCCGGTCTTCGTGCTGACCCACCATGCGCGGGCG
>Ga0207691_10001106_pt1 | contig 26822 bp, 18 predicted proteins | sample KBSM13metaG_FD_184327 | JGI IMG/M metagenome (GOLD analysis project Ga0207691, IMG submission 184327) | Miscanthus rhizosphere microbial communities from Kellogg Biological Station, Michigan, USA - KBS M1-3 metaG (SPAdes) (version 2) | ecosystem: Host-associated > Plants > Roots > Rhizosphere >...
ACCACCCAGAGCGACGCGGGCGCCGGCGGCCACGGTCTTCTTCACGAGACCGTCGACTTCCTCGCGGATGGCGGGTGTGGCGAGCGGCCCGATATCGACCGAGGGGTCGAGCGGATCGCCGATCTTGAGGCTCGCCATCTTTTCGACGAACCGCTTCTCAAAGGCGTCGGCCACATCGCGATGGACGATGAATCGCTTGGCGGCGATGCAGGACTGGCCGTTGTTGATCGTGCGGGCCTTGACCGCCGTGGAGGCTGCGGCCTCGAGGTCGGCGCTCGGCATCACGATGAACGGGTCGCTCCCGCCGAGCTCCAGCACGCACTTCTTGATCTGGGCGCCCGCCGTACGACCGACCGAGACTCCCGCGCCCTCGCTGCCGGTCAGCGTGACGGCGGCGATCCGCGGATCCTCGATGAGCTTCGCGACGCGGTCGGAGCCGACGAGGAGGGTCTGGAAGGCGCCTTCCGGGAACCCGGCGTCGCGAAAGATCTCCTCGATCGCCAGCGCGCAGTCGGGAACGTTCGAGGCGTGCTTGAGCAGTCCCACGTTTCCCGCCGCCAGCGCCGGCGCCGCAAAACGGAAGACCTGCCAGAACGGGAAGTTCCAGGGCATCACGGCGAGGACCGGGCCGAGGGGGTCGTAGCGGACGTAACTCCGGCTCGCATCGGTTGGAGCGGGCTCGTCGGACAGGAATCGCTCGGCGTTCTCGGCGTAGAAGCGACAGGCCCAGGCGCACTTCTCGGCTTCCGCCACCGCCGAACCGACGGTCTTGCCCATCTCGAGCGTCATCCGCCGGCCCCACTCGGCCTTGCGGCTTTCGAGGATCCCGCCGGCGGCGGAAAGCCTCTCGGAGCGCTCTCGCCAGCTCGTCCGGCGCCAGGTCGAAAAGGTGCGCTGTGCGAGCGCGACGCGGCGCTCGACTTCGGTTTCGGAGTGCGGCTCGAACTCCTTGAGAACCTGGCCGGTCGCGGGGTTGACGGAAGAGATGGACATGTCAGCTCCAGTGCACGCGCATGTGGCGCCGTTCGAGCATGTCGAAGAAGAGCTCGGTTGGAACCGCGATCTCGGGGCAGAGAACTCCGGGCGTCCGGATCGTCCGGCTCGCGAGAAGCTGTCCGGCGATCGAGAGCGGCACGCCCGTGTCGAGAGAGCCGGCGGCGACTTTCCAGTCCGGGTGCGGGAGGACGACCATCTCGCCCCTCCGGCGTACGGTCGCGCCGTCCCGTCGTCCCTCGAGCTCCACGCGCAGTGCGTCGCAGTCCTGAGGCTCGCCCGGGGGAACGGTCTGGCGGGCCGCCAGCTCGAGGAGCATCTCACGAGGAGAAGTCCCCCCGACTTTCGCGCGCGACGCGAACCCGAGCTCCACGAGAAACGCGACCTTCCCGGTGAACTCCGGCTCGAAGGCCACCTTGAAGCTCGCCTCCTCGAGCCCCGGGAAGGAGCGCGGAAACATCGCGACCTCGGAGTGGAGCGTGTAGAGCGCCTCGACCCGGCCGACGGGCGGGGGGAAGTCGATCGCCTCCCGGCCGCTCATCGGGGCGACCGCTTCGGCCCGGCCGCCGCGGAAGACGATCGGCTCGAGCGAGAACTCGTCGAGGACCGTGTCGAGGGCGTACGGGACGGGAAGGGGACCCGACGCCGAGCGATCGAGGCAACCGACGCGGACGTGAATCGCGTCGACGGAATCGAGTCCGCGGGCGAGCTCGCCGGCCATGACGTTCGTGATTCCCGGAGTGGAGCCCATGCCGAGGAGCGCCGGGACCCCTGCCTTTTCGAAGTCGTCGTGCAGCGCGAATTGCTTCATCGAGCCGTGGTACAGGCCGCCCAGGTCCGCGTAGGGAACCCTTGCCGCCAGCGCCGCGCGCATGATCGGTACGTTGAAGTAATACGTGACGCAGTTCAGAACGGCGTCGTGACCCTCGAGCAACCGCGCCGTCGCCGTCTCGTCGCGAGCGTCGAGGGCTGCCGCCGTGACGCGACGATCCGGATGCGCCACCGGCTTCAAATCCGCCGCGGTGATCTCGACCGCCGGTACGAACTCGAGCAGGTCGCGGAGCACCACCCCGGCCATGGCCCCGGCGGCGCCGAGGACCGCGATCCGCATCAGGAGTCCTCGTCCTTCTGGATGTCCGGAGTGGCCTCGTCGACCTCCTTCAGCGTCTCTTCGAGGGCGCTCAGGACCTCGCCGATGAGCCGGTCCGGGATGTTGAGGGCCGGCTCGATCCGGACGACCTTGGAATTCGTGAGCGTGCCTGCGACCAGGACGCCGCGGCGGAACAGGCTCGAGACCACCTTGTAGCCGATCTCGGTGTTCACGAACTCGAGGCCGAGCAATAGCCCCCTGCCGCCGACGCGCTGGATCAGCCGGTCGAAGCGCATCTTCAGCCGGATGAGCTGGGCAAGGATGTAGTTGCCCTTGCGCGCCGCCTGGCCCGGCAGATCCTCGGCGAGAGTGACGTTGATCGCGGCGATGCCGGCGGCGCAGGCGAGGGGATTGCCGCCGAAGGTCGACGAGTGGATGAAGGGATTGTTCTCGAGGACCGCCCAGATCTTCGGAGTCGAGATGAAGGCCGAGAGCGGCATGACGCCGCCGCCGATCGCCTTGCCCAGACACATGATGTCGGGCACGACGCCCCAGTGGTCGACGCCGAACAGCTTTCCGGTCCGCCCGAGCCCCGTCTGGACCTCGTCTGCGATGAGCAGGGTGCCGTACTCGTCGCAGGCCTTGCGGATCCGTGGCCAGAAATCGTCGGGCGGCACGATGGCCCCGGCCTCGCCCTGGATCGGCTCCATGATCACGGCCGCGATGCCCTTGCCGGTCTGGTCCGCCTTGTAGAGCTCGTCCTCGACCGCTTCGGCGTCGCCGAACTCGACGAAGTGGATTCCGGGAAGCAGCGGCAGGAAAGGCTCGCGGTACTCCCAGCGGCCGAGCAGTGAGAGCGAGCCGCAGCTCTTGCCATGGAACCCGCGCAGCGAGCTGATGAAGTTGGTCTTGCCGGTGTAGACCCGGGCGAGTTTGATCGCGCCCTCCACGGCGTCGGTACCGTTGTTGATGAAGAACGAATACTGCAGGTCTCCCGGAGTGATCTCGCCGAGGAGCTCCGCGAGCGCGCCGCGGAGCGGGTCCAGGAGCTCCTGGCTCGAGAGCGGCATGCGCCGCAGCTGGTCCGCAACGGCCTGGACCACCTTGGGGTGCCGGATCCCGGCGCTGTAGATGCCGTAGCCGCCGAGGCAGTCGATGTAGGTGCGGCCGGAAAGGTCCTGGAACGTCGAGCCCTCGCCGGCCCACTCGAGAGCCGGGTCTTCGCGCATCTCGACCACCGACTTGCGGTATTCGAGGTAGCCCCGGTTGTAATAGAAGTTGAAGTTATCGACCGTGTCGGTCTGGATCCGGGCCTTCTGCTCCTCCGTGAGCTCGGGCGCGGAGATGATGTCGAGCCAACGTTGAGATTCCCGGATGAGCTCCTGCGTGTTCATTCGCCACCCCATTCCTCGTCATGGACAGGACTCGCGACGCGCCGCGAACACTTCGCGTGCGCGGCCGGGGGCGGCTAAGAGTCCCCGACGCAGAAGAGGTGTCTACGCGCTCTGCAGCGCTTTCTCGAGAACATCCAGACCTTCCGTCAGCTCGTCGTCGGTGACGACGAGCGGCATGAGCGTGCGAATGACGTTGCCGTAGGTCCCCGCGCCGACGAGCAGGAGGCCGTTTTCGTAGGCCTTGCGGAGGACCCGGTCCGTCCGGTCCTTGTCGGGCTCTTTGCTGCCCCGGTCCTTGACGAGCTCCAGCGCGCGCATCGCGCCCAGCCCCCGCGCGTCTCCCACGAACGGGAAGCGCTCGACGAAGCACTCGAACCGTCTTGCGATCTCCTCCCCGATCCGCGCGGCGCGCTCGGGCAACCGCTCCCGCTCGATCGTGTCGACCGCGGCGAGCGCCGCGGCGCACGAGACGGGATTTCCCGTGTACGTGCCGCCGAGGCCCCCGACGTGCGCGGCGTCCATCACTTCGGCCCGGCCGGTGATGGCCGAGAGGGGGAGGCCTCCCGCGAGCGACTTGGCCATCGTCATCACGTCCGGCGCCACACCGTAGTGCTCGGATGCAAACATGCGGCCCGTTCGACCGAAGCCGGTCTGGACCTCGTCGATGACGAGCAGGATGCCGTGGTCGCGGCAGAATCGAGCGAGCAAGTCGACCCATTCGGAGGGCGCCACGATGAACCCGCCTTCACCGGCCACGAGCTCGAGGACCACGCAGGCGACCTTCTCGGCGGCCACCTGGGTCTTGAAGAAGTCATCGAGCTCCCGCGCGGCGGCGGCCGGCCCGGCATAGTGGCCGCGGTACTCGTACGGATAGGGCAGGCGGTAAACCTCCGGGGCGAAGGGGCCGAAGCCGAACTTGTAGGGCCGGACCTTGGAAGTCATGCTCATCGTCAGGAGCGTCCGGCCGTGGAAGGCGTGCTCGAAGACGACGACCGCTTCCCGCCCGGTGGCGATGCGCGCGATCTTCACGGCGTTCTCGAGGGCCTCGGCGCCGCTGTTGGCGAGCATGGTCTTTTTCGGGAACGTCCCCGGCGTGATGCGGTTGAGCTTCTCGGCGAGAGCCACGTACCCTTCGTAGGGGGCGACCGAGAAACACGTGTGCGTCATCCGCGTGAGCTGCTCGGCCGCGGCGCGGACGACGTCGGCGTTGGAGTGGCCGACGTTGAGCGTCCCGATCCCGCCGGCAAAGTCGATGAAGACGTTGCCGTCGACGTCCGTGACGAGAGCGCCGCGCGCACTGCGAGCATAGACCGGGGTGGAGTGGGCGATTCCCCGGGGAACGGCCGCATCGCGCCGCGCGGCGAGCGCCCGGGACTCCGGGCCGGGGACGGCGGTCTTCAAGCGGATCGAAGCGGACATGACGAAAGTTCCTGGCTGGCTAGCGAGGCGGGCGCAGCCTATCACGCGGGGGTCCGCTCGAGCCTTCTCGGGCGGAGCTTGGAAGGGTCGGAAGTTATTGTGCATGAACATCTTGCGCTGATACGATCGGCGCAGCGAATGACCGACGGACAAATCGGGACGGCTTCGGCCGGGGCCGCTCCAGCCTCCGCGCCACACGGGCTCGCGCGCGTCCTCGGCCGCGCCGATCTCGTCCTCTTCACGGTCTGCGCAATTCTCACGATCGACACCCTGGCTTCGTCGGCCGCGATGGGGTTCTCGTGGTTCTCGTGGTGGATCATCACGATGACCGTCTTCTTCATTCCCTACGGCCTGATTACGGCCGAGCTCGGCTCCGCCTGGCCGGGGGAGGGCGGCGTCTACATCTGGGTCCGTGAGGCGTTCGGCCCGCGATGGGGCTCGACGGCGGCCTGGCTGTACTGGATCAACAACGCCACCTGGGCCCCGTCGGTCTATTTGATCTTCGCCGGCACTTTCGGGCAGATCTTCCTCAAGACGCACTCGCCCTGGCAGGAAGCCGGCATTGCGATCGTGCTGACCTGGCTCACGGTCCTCGTCGGGATCGTGCGTCTCGAGGTCTCGAAGTGGCTGCCGAACATCGGGGCCCTGGTCAAAGTGCTGATCTTCACGGCCCTCGGCGTTCTCGGCCTGTCGGCGGTGTTTCGCGGGCGGCCGCCGGCCAACGACTTCTCGCTGAAGCAGCTGCTCCCGAAGTGGAACGACTCTCTCGCGTACCTACCCGCTCTCCTCTATTCGACGTTCGGCTTCGAGCTCATGAGCTCCGCCGGCGAGGAAATGAAGAACCCGAAGCGCGACGTTCCGCGCGTGATTTTCTGGTCGGGGGCGCTGATCGCCGTCCTGTATTCGTTTGCGATCGGAGGAATTCTCTTCGCGGTTCCGATCGAGAAGCTCTCGATCGTCACGGGAACGTGGGATGCGCTGGTCGTGCTCGGCAAGCAGTGGGGGAGGGCGGGGGATACGGTCGTCTTCCTGCTCGGGATCGGGTTCCTGTACGCGTGTGTCGCGAACGTGGTGACGTGGAGCCTCGGCGCGAACCGCGTGGCGGCCGTCGCGGCCGAAGAAGGGATGCTCCCCGAGGCGCTCGGGCGGCTGCATCCGAGGTTCAAGACGCCGTATCTCGCATTCGTCTGGATGGGGATCGTGTCCACCGGCCTTCTGGTCGGCGGCGCGCTCCTGTCCAACAGCCAGTCCAACATCTTCTGGATGACGTTCCGGGTGACCGCCCTCTGCCTGCTGCTCTGCTACCTGCTGGTGTTTCCGGCCTTTCTCGTGCTGAGGAACCGCCGGCCCGACCAGCCGCGGCCGTACAGGCTTCCCGGCGGCCGGGGGGCGGCCGCGGTCGCGGCCTGGATTTGCACGCTCTACATCTTTGGAGCCTGCGTGCTCTTCTTCGTGCCGTCGCCGACGAGCCAGGAACCCGTCAAGGAGGGCATCATTCTCGCGCTGCTGACCCTGGCCACCCTCGTGGCGGGTTACCTGCTCATCCCGCGACGGGCCCGCATCGACCGTTCTGTATGATTCGGCGGCCGCGCGAGTCGCGGCCGACCCCCTCAGACGACAGGAGACACAGTCCATGGCTCAGAACCTGACCGGCGCGCGCGAAGAGTCCGCGTACGTCCTCGATCTCATCGGCAAGAAGATCCTTTCGCCTCCGGAGCAGGACAAGGTCATCGAGGACTCCGTGCGCTACTGGACGGACTACGTCAACCCGGGCTTTCTCGAGTACCGGAAGTCCGTGTCGACCGACTACACGGCCGTGGAGTGGGAAGACCACGGAGCGGTGTTTCGCGACGTCCGGGGCAAAGAGTTCATCGACATGCTCGGAGGGTTCGGGATCTACGTCACGGGCCACCGGCATCCGAAGGTCCTCAAGGCGGTCCAGGAGCAGCTCGAGCGTCAGGCCATCCATTCCCAGGAGCTGATCGACCCGCTGCGCACATACCTCGCGCGGCTGGTCTCGCTGATCACGCCCGGGGAGCTGCAGTACTCGTTCTTCACCAACTCCGGCACGGAATCGATCGAGGCCTGCCTCAAGATGTCGATGCTCACGACGGGGCGGCATCACTTCATCGGAACGATCGGCGCGTTCCACGGCAAGTCTCTCGGCTCGCTCGCCGGCACCTCGAAGGCGATGTTCCGGGAGCCTTTCCTGCCCCTGAAGCGCTGGACGCACGTGCCGTTCGGAGACGTCGACGCGCTTCGGATGATCGTGGCCTCGGGCGATTTTTCCGGGGACCGCGTGGCCGCCGTGGTCATCGAGCCGATCCAGGGCGAGGGCGGGATCAACGTCGCGCCTCCGGGCTACCTCGCCGCGGCGCGCGAGATCTGCGACAAGTATGGCGCTCTCCTCGTCTTCGACGAGGTCCAGTGCGGGATGGGCCGCAGCGGCAAGATGTTCTGCTGCGAGCACGATGGCGTGACTCCCGACCTGATGGCGCTCGGCAAGGGCTTCGGGGGAGGCGTGATGCCGATCGGCGCCTGCGTCGGGACCCCCAGGACCTGGGAGCGATACATCGAGAACCCGTTCCTCCACACGACCACGTTCGGCGGCAACCCCGTCTGCTGTGCCGCAGCGATCGCGACGATCAACGTGCTTCTCGAGGAGGATCTGCCGAGACAGGCGGGTGAGAAAGGGGAGTACCTGCTTCTCCGGATGAACGGCCTCGCGCAGAAGTACCCCAAGGTGCTGGCCGGAGCGCGGGGCCGCGGACTCATGCTCGGCATGGAGTTCCAGAACCACGACCTCGGCTACGCCGTCGCCAAGGCGCTCTTCGGCCGGGGCATCCTGATCTCGGGGACGTACATCAACGCCCAGGTCCTGCGGGTCGAACCCCCCCTGGTCATCAGCCAGGCGGAGATGGATCGATTCCTCGCGGCCCTCGAGGCGTCCCTGGGCGAGGTCTACAAGGAGCAGCGCCTCTAGGCTCTCGGATCGTCCATGACCCCGTCGCCGCCCGTCGAGGAGTCGTGCTTCTGGATGGCGCGGCGGCATGCCCGCCGGACTCCGGAGCCTCTTCAGGGCGTCGAAGAGGCGGACGTCGCCATCGTGGGCGGGGGCTACACGGGCCTCTGGACATCCCTCTTCCTGAAAGAGCTCGAGCCGCGGCGAAAGGTCGTCGTGCTCGAGCAGGAGCTCGTGGGCTACGGCGGCAGCGGCCGCAACGCCGGCATCGTCGGCGAGACGATCGACCACTCGCACGAGCTCGCGATCGCGCACTTCGGCCTCGACGAGGCGCGCCGGCTCGCCCGACTGGGCCGGGAGAACCTCGATGCGATGGAGACCTTCCTCCGCGAGCGAGGCATCGATGCCGGCTTCGAGCGCCGGGGCCAGCTCATCGTGGCGCTGCGTCCGGAGCACCTCGCGGCCCTCGATCAGGGACGCGAAGCCGCGGAGAGCGTGGGCTCGCCGGGTTGGCGGATCCTCTCCCGCGACGAGACGCGATCCGAGCTGGCAAGCCCGCTGTACGAGGGAGCGCTTCTGGCGCCGCGGAACGGCGTGGTCGATCCCGTGCGATTGACCGAGGGCCTGCGGTTTGTGGCGGTCCAGGCGGGCGTCCGCATTCACGAGCGGACGCGGGTGACCCGGTTGGCGTTTCGCGGCGACCGTGTCGAGATCTCGGCGGGAGCCGCCATGCTGCGTGCCCGCAAGCTCGTCCTCGCGACGAACGCGTACACGCATCATCTCCGCCGGTCCCTCGTCCGGCGTTTTCTGCCGCTCTACGACTACGTCCTCGTGAGTGATCCGCTCACGGCGGCCCAACGGAACGCGATCGGGTGGCGATCCCGCCGGGCGGTCGTCGACGTGCGCACGTTCTTCAACTACTACCGCCTGACGGACGATGGCCGGATCCTGTGGGGCACGAGCGAGGCGGCGTACTACCCCGGCAACCGGGTGGACTCCTCCTGCGACCACTCGCCCCGACACTACGCGGCTCTCGAGGAGAGCTTCCGGCGTCACTTTCCGCAGCTCGCGGGGCTCGCGTTTCCCTACCGCTGGGGAGGTCCGATCGCGTCGACGACACGGCTGACGCCGTTCTTCGGAGACGCGAACGGAGGCCGGCTCCACTACGGTCTCGGCTACACCGGCCACGGGATCGGTTCGACGCGCATCGCGGGCCGGATCCTCGCCCACCGAGCGCTCGAGCTTCCGAGCGCCCTGCTGGATCTGGCGATGGTGCGCCGGAAGCCCATCCCGTTTCCGCCGGAGCCGCTGCGCCGCGCGGCGGTCGCGCTCGTCACGGGGGCGCTGCGGCGAGTCGACGCGGGTGGAAAGCCGGGCGCCGTCCTTCGCGCCCTCGAGCGCGTCGGGATTAGTTTCTCCAGCTAGCCGGCATTCAGCGGACGGGAACGACGACGATCTCGATCGGCCCCTGCGCGGGGCCGGTGAGAACGGGGATGCGCGCTTCGGTGATGAACTGGAGCTGTCCGCGGTCGACGATGCGCGCCGAGATCGCATACGTCCGGCCCCCGCGGATCTTCGTCGCGTCGTACTCGAGCGAGAAGGGGATGGGCACCTGTCCGGGCGTCGCGATGAGCTGCTTGGCGATCAGCGTGGACGCGGCATCCTGGGCGGACACGTCGCGCAGCTCCACCTGGACCTCCGCCTGGGGCGTCAGCGCCATCCGTTGCGTGTAGGTCACGGTTCCGTTGAGGAACCCGGTGGGCGGAGGAACCGGCGGCGCCGGCCGGGGCTCCGGCGCCGGAACCGCGGTCGGAATCGCCGGAGGCGGCTCGGGTGTCGGCGCCGCGGGAGGAGCCGGAGGCGGCGGCTTTTGCCCGGCGCACGCCGCGAACACGGCGGCCACGGCCACCGCCGCGAACGCGACGAGCCGCGCCCCCTTCATCGCGCCGGGATCTCGGGCCGCGGCCTGGCGAGAAGGTCGCGGATCTCCTTGAGGTAGACCTCGGCTTGCGTCGGCGGAGCGGGAGGCGGCGGAGCCGTGGCGAGCTTCTTCGCGAAACGGTTGAAGGGAACGACGATCAGGAAATAGAGGCCGGCCGCCTTGATCAGAAACGCGATCAGGGCGTTGAGGAAGTTCCCGATGTTGACCGGGCCGACCTTCCAGGCCGAGAAGTCCGGGGTCCCGCCCATCAGCCCGATGATCGGCATGATGAGGTCCTTGACGAGCGAGTCCACGATCGCTCCGAACGCCGCTCCGATGATGACGCCGACCGCGAGGTCCAGCACGTTGCCGCGAGCGATGAATTCACGGAATCCCTTCAGCATTTCTTCCTCCTTCGAGAAAAGCGTCTACTCATGCGGCTGCGCGTCCTACGGCTTCTTCGGCTGCGGCTGCCGCGACGAAGACGGCGGGCGCGCAGGGGGCTGTGACGTAGACCGCGGCGCCGGCTGCGGTCGCGCGGACGACGGAGGCTGGCTCATCCGCGTGTCGCTCGCGCTGCGGCCGCGCTGTTCGCGCGAAAGCTGATTGAGCGTGCTCGGGTCGACGGTCGGCCGAGAGGGCCGCGCGGGCTGTGTCGAGGGCTGCGACGGCGCCGGCCGCGCCGCCGGCTCACCCGGCGCAGGCCGGGTCGCCGGCTGGGACGTCGACGGCCGCGAAGGGCGCGTCGGCTCGACCGGTTTCCAGCCGTCCTTGTCGTTCGTCTCCCAGCTTCCCGGCCGGCCGGGCCGGGGCCTGTAAACGTTGCCGTCCGGACCCGCGTACACGTTGTCCGCCGGGCGCGTCACGGGCCGCGTCGCCGGGCGCGTGGCCGGCTGCGTGCTCGGCTGCGTCGTCCCCGGGCGCGTCGCGGGCTGGCCAGGGCGGGTCGAAGGCTGTCCCGTCACGGGACGAGTCGAAGGCTGGCCGGTGCCGGGTCGCGTTCCGGGCCGCGCCGACGGCTGTCCGGGAACCGGTCGGTTGACGGGCTGCGCCACCGGCCGCGTGATGGGACGAACGCCGGGGCGGGCGATCCCGGGACGGTTGTAGACGTTGATGTTCGTGATGTTGATGCTCGCCGGGCGATACGGCATCGGCCGCGCATAGCCCGGACGATAGTAGGGAGGGTAGTAGCCCGGAGCGCGCACGGGACGATAGCCGTAGTACGGACCCCACCACGGACGGTAGATCGGGTAGTAGCCGCCCCAGCCGAAGCCCACGTTCCATCCGGTCCACGGGCTCCACGAGATGCCGACGCCGAACCCCCACGTCCAGGGGTTGCCGTACCAGTAGCTGCCGACCCAGGGGCGGTAGTAATAGCCGGTCCCGTAGACGACCGTTCCCCAGGGCGAATAGCACGTGCCGAGGTAGCCCGGCGTGTACCCGAACCAGACGGTGGTCGGCGAGTACCGGTAGACGCGCACGTACGTGACGTAGTGGATGGGAGACGCCGTCGGGATCGTGTAGATCGCGGTCGGCACGACCGTCGCGACCGCCCACGGTCCGACCGCCGACCCGGCGGTGAACCAGACGCCTCCCTGGACCGAGTAGTACGAGGTCGGGGAGACGCGCACGACGGGAGTCGGCGAGTTGACGGCGTACTGAAGCGACGTGTCCGGGACGGCGTCGAACCTGGGCTCGCCGTCGTACTGGGCTTCGTACTTGGCCTCCTCGCGGTTGACCTCGGCGGTCTGCGGGATGCTGTTGGCGATCACGGCTTCCTGAGCGGCCGGCGTGCCCGGCACGGTGGCGAGAACGTTGGCCTTCGGATTGGAAGTCGAAATCTTCGCGAAGTCTTTCGGGAGGTCGTCGCCTTCGATGAAAGTCCATGGCCCGTTCTCGAGCGATTTGGAGCGGTACCAGCGTCCGGTGAGGCCGACGTAGTAGCTCTGGTCGTCGAGGTCCAGGAACATGTCGCCCGCCGTGTTATCGACGTACAGGAGGTTCGTGCCTCCGATCGGCTTCATCTGCGGCTTGCCCTGCGTGACGAGAAGCTCCGCCGGGCTCGTGCTGACGATGATCTCGGGAGCCTTGCCCTCGGCGAGGACCGCGGCGATCTCTTCGCCGGGCTCTTCCATGAGGTCGACGGACGTCTGTTTTTCGTCCTTGGCGAGGGCGTCGCGGATCGCCTGGACCTGTGAGGGCGGGGACGCGGTGCGCCGGTACGGACCCTCCGCCGACGGCGCCTGGAGCCAGGCGTCGGCGAGGGCGAGGTAGTAGGTCCCGCCGGACTCGAGGATCAGGCTCTTCGTGTTGATGACGCGCTGCACGCCCGAGGCTCCTTCGACAGGGCGCAAAGCGGGATCGCCGTCGATGATGACGAGGATGGCCGGAGTCGAGCGGTAAATGATCTTCGGCGGATCGTTCTTCAGCGGAACCGCCTCGCCCTTCTTGTCAGCCTGGGTAATGGCGAGGTTCGCCTCGATGCGCTCGAGAGAGACGGTGCGCGTGGGCTCCGTGCTGGCGCGCATGATCTGGAGGTAGTCCTCGGTCTTGTCGGGAGCGGTCGGAAAGCTCGCCTTGGTGACCTGGATGTCCGACAGCTCGACGAGCTCGTTCTCCTTGTCGATGAACGTCTGGGCCGTGATCCACACGACGCCGTAGCTCGTCTGGGTCTTCTCGCCGACTTTGGTGTCGACCTTGACCGCGGCGCGGGCCTCGAGCATGGCGTCCGCGAACTTGTCGATCTGGGGCTGGTAGATCGTGAACGTCATCCCGTCGCCCTCGACGACACGGGGCCATTGGAGCTCCTCCTGGGGGGCGTCGGCTTCGGTCTCGGGGGGAGCGTCCTGTGCGAGCGTGACGCCGAGCGCCGCGGCGGCCGCGACGAGAAGCGACGCGAGTGCGAGGCGGCGAAATGCGAAGCTCATGGCACCTCCGTCCGCGGCCGTGTTTATCACGGTCTGAGCGTCTCGCGCGGCGTCTCGCCTAGAATGCGCGGCCGGAGGACCCCCGATGCGCCGAGCCGTCATCGCCCTGTCCGCGTTCGCGTGTTTCGCGGCGTCGCCGGCCGGCAAGCCCCTGCAGACGCCGATTTCGCGCATCGCGTTCGGGTCCTGCCTCGGGCAGGATCTGCCTCAGCCGATCTGGAAGCCCGTGCTCGCGGCGAAGCCCGACATCTTCGTCTTTCTCGGCGACAACGTCTATTCCGACACGGACGACGAAAAACGGCTGAGGGCGGCGTACGCGAAGCTTGCGGCGCAACCCGGCTTTCAGCAGCTCCGGAAGGCCACGACCATTCTGGCGACGTGGGACGACCACGACTACGGGACGAACGACTCGGGAGGGGACTTCCCGGCCAAGGCGATGTCCGAGCAGGTCTTCCTCGACTTCTTCGGCGTGCCGAAGGACTCGCCGCGCCGGCAGCGTGACGGCGTGTACCACGCCGAGACCTTCGGGCCGCCTGGCAAGCGCGTCCAGATCATCCTCCTCGACACCCGGTACAACCGCAGTCCGCTGGCGTTCGTCCCGGACCCGAAGGATCCGACCGACGGCGGCCGTTATGTTGCGAATACCGATGCGAACGCCACTTTGCTCGGCGCGGCGCAGTGGGCCTGGCTCGAGGAGCAGCTCCACGAGCCCGCGCAGGTTCGCATCATCGGATCCAGCATCCAGGTCGTGAACGAGACCTCGGGAGGGGAGAAGTGGTCCAACTTTCCCGCCGAGAAGAAGAAGCTCTTCGAGCTGCTGTGGGCCAACCGCGCGACCGGCGTGATCTTCATCTCGGGCGACCGCCACTATGCCGAGCTCGAGATGATGGACGGCGAGATCGGATACCCGGTCTACGACCTCACCTCGAGCTCCCTCAACTGGGCCGAGCCGCGGTGGCGGCGGATCGCGCCGAGCAAGCACCGGATCGGCCTCGCCGAGCGGGGCGACAATTTCGGCCTCGTCGAGATCGACTGGAATCGCACCGATCCCCTCATCCGCCTCAAGGTGATCGACGTCGACGGCGACCTCGTCCTGCATCGCAAGGTCGATCTCTCGACGTTGCGGGAGGGCAACCTGGAGTGGTGGCTGGGCGAAAAATAGCTCTTCGGCTCGTCCGGGCCGTTGTCGTTTCCCTCGCCGCGGTGGGCTCCGCGGCGCAGGCGACCGAGAGAGGCGCCGTCCTGGTCCTGTTCCATGGATGCGACGAGGGAGCCTCGAGCGCGGACTGGAAGCCCCTCCGGGACGCTCTCCCGCCCGGAATCACGGTCGTCGCGCCGGAGCTGCCGAAGATCGAAGCCGAAGGAGACAACACGGTCTGGATGGCGGCCTGGCGCCAGCACGGCACGGCGACCGTGGATCGCGCGTTCGCGGACGCGCGAAGGCAGAACCCGAAGGGGTTCCTGATCGCGGGTGGCGCCGGCTGCGGCGGTTTCTTCGCTCTCATCGGCGCCGAGCGTCACGATGTCGACGCCGTGCTCACGCTGTCGGGGCTCTCGGATGAAGCGCAGCGAGCGCGATTGACGGCGCGGCGGACACCCGTTCTGGGGATCGCTTCCAAGGACGACCGTGACGTTCCCGCGCGCGTGGAGGCGATCGTTCGGGCAGGCGGCGAGGGCAGCGTTCTCAAGATCTACCCGGGCTCCGCTCACGGCACGGCGATCCTGACCGGGGACGGAGCGGCGCCCGGCGACGTGCGACGGTGGATCGAGGAGCGGACGGCCCGGGCCCGCGCGACTCCGCGACTCCTGGTCGCGCCGCTAGCGGGCCTGGGGCGCCGTGATCTCTCCCGACATGGCCTTTCGGAAGAGCTCCCGCTGCTCGGGCGTCATGTGGCCCGCGCGCGGACCCCGGCGCCCGAAGGCGCCGCCGAGGTAACCGGCCCCGCGCCAGCTCCCGAAGAGGATCCAGGCGAGCCCCATGAGCCCGACGGCCTGCCAGAACGTGAGCGCGGGAAGGCCGAAGATCTGAGGCATCAGGTGATTCCAGAGCTGAAGGACCGCCTGGCCGAAGCCCGCGACCACGATCAGGAGGACGATGAGGATCTGGAGAACCTTCGCGAGCCAGTGTCCGTGCATGGCATTCATCCTTTCTTGTATTCGGCGTAGATCGCCGCCAGCCGGCGGCGGAGAAAGAGGACTGCGTAGCGCTTGCGGGACAGAAGCGTGTTGATCGGGACGCCCGTCTCGGCCGCGAGCTCCTGGAAGCTGCGGCCTTCGGCTTCGTGCGCGAGGAAGACGAACCGCTGCTCGGCCGGTAGCTCGTCCAACGCGTCGGCGAGCTCGTCCAGCAGGACCGAGCGCGCGTAGGCCGCTTCCGGTCCCGCGTCGGGGGAGGGAAGCATGTCCGCGAGCGCGGAGCCCTCGTCGCCCGCAACAGTGACGAACCGTCTCCGGCGGAAGAGGTCGGAGATCCGGTTGCGCGCGACCTCGAAGAGCCACGCGCCGACGTTCCCGATGGGCCTCGTCATGCGGTCGGCCAGGACGAGCTCGTAGAAGACGTCCTGCAGGATGTCGTCGACGTCCCGGCGGTCGGGCAGCCGGGCCTGGAGGAAGCGCCGGAGCCGGCCGGTCTCACCCTGGATGACCCCGGCGACGCCCGTGCCCGACGTCCGATCCATCGGCTCCATCATGACTCTTTCGCTGCTCACGATAGGGATGACGCGGGAGGCGCCCGAATATTGTGGGGAAATCGAGGTTGACGCGTCCCCCGGGGACGGTGTCTCATATAGAGACTCTGTAGGAGTACGGCCATGCTCAGCGCGTTCGCCTTCTCCGCGATCCTCGCCGTTGCCGGCTCCGGCGCGGCCCCGGACTCCACGGCCCCCGCTCCGCCTCCCGAGGCCAGTCAGTTCGACTTTCTGATCGGCGCCTGGGACATCGTCTCGGAGCCCAACATCCCGGGCGTTCCGGAACGCGTGCGCGGGCGGTGGACCGCCCAGAAGTCGGCCGACGGGTACATGGTCGTCGACGAGTACCGCGTCTTCGACGACAGCGGGGCGACGGTGTATCTCGGCGAGACCTATCGGGTCTTCAATCCCTCGAAGAAGCACTGGGAGTTCCGCTTCGTCGAGCCCTTCTCGGGAACCTGGCACGAGGGGACGGGCGTGCGCGACGGTCAGGAGATGCACCTGACGCAGGGCACGCCGGGGGGCGGAAGCCTGACGAAGATCCGCTACTACGACATCCGCCCGGATGGCTTCTCGTGGATCTCGGAACGCTCGCGCGACGGCGGCAAGACCTGGACGAAGGGCGCGCGCATCGAGGCGACGCGGGCGAAGTAGCGCTTCAAGGTCGGCAGGCGCGAAAGTAGAATCGCGCCACGGACGTGACTGAGGAACGAAGGCCCGGCGGTCGGAACCGCAGCAGCACGTGGGGCTCCGAGGAGAGCCGGGACTTTCTCCAGGAGCGGATCCGCAAGTTCTCGGCCACCGTCCTCCTGATCACCCTGGCGTTCTTCGTCGCGGGCTGGGTGATCGCCGTGGTCTGGTCGCCGCAGCACCTGTTCCGCGGCCTGCCCCTGGCGCCGATGCATCTGCTCAACCTGGCCGGGATCGCGACCTACTTCGTGATGTGGCTCGCGACGCGCGGGCAGCCGCTTCCGGGACCCGTGCTCCACGCGATCGACGGGACGGGCGTCGTGCTCGCCTGCGTCCTCGAGACCTTCATGAGCTTCCAGCTTCCGATCGAGTTCCGGCCGGACCTGCTCGGTGTCATCCTCCTGTTCGGCCTGCTCCTGTATCGAGCGGCCATCGTTCCGAGCGATCCGCGCCGGACCGCGTGGATCGGCGCTCTGTCGGCGGCCCCGCTCCCGGTGGTCACGTACGTGGCGTATGTCCGCTCCGGCATCTCCTCGCTTCCGCACCCGGCTTCCTATGCCGTGTACGCGGCGCTCTTCGGCCTCCTCGCGGTCCTCCTGTCCACCAAGATCTCCGCGGTCATCTACGGTCTCCGCCAGACCGTCCGAGAGGCCCGCCGCCTGGGTCCCTACACCCTCGTGGAGAAGATCGGGGAGGGCGGCATGGGCGCGGTCTATCGCGCCAGCCATGCCCTGCTGCGCCGCCCGACGGCGATCAAGATCCTGCCGCCGCAGAGGGCCGGCGAGATGGACCTCGCGCGTTTCGAGCGCGAGGTCCAGATGACGTCGCAGCTGACCTCGCCCCACACGGTCTCGGTCTACGACTACGGCCGGACCCCCGACGGGCTCTTCTATTACGCCATGGAATTCCTCGACGGGATCGATCTCGAGGAGCTGGTTCGAAGGGACGGTCCCATGCCCCCGGCTCGCGTCGTACACGTCCTCCGCCAGGTCTGCGAGGCGCTGGGAGAGGCGCACCGCGCCGGGCTGATCCACCGCGACGTGAAGCCTGCCAACATCCTGCTGTGCGAGCGCGGCGGGCGATTCGACGTCGCGAAGGTCGTCGACTTCGGGCTCGTGAAGAGCGTTGCCGGAGGAAACCCCGGCGTCACCGTGGAGAACATGGCGCCCGGCACGCCGCACTACATGGCGCCGGAAGCGCTGAGCTCGCCGGATCGGATCGACGCGCGCTCCGACGTCTACTCGCTCGGCGCGACCGCGTATTTCCTGCTCACCGGCCGGCCGGTCTTCGAAGGAGCTCTGGGCGAAGTGCTCGCACAGCTTCTGAAGGACAAGCCTCCATCGCCGTCCACGCGGCTCGGACGCAGCCTGCCCGCCGGCATCGACGCGGTGGTTCTCGCAGCGCTGGCCAAGAAGCCGGAGGATCGGCCCGAGAGCGTGGAGGCGTTCCATGCGGCCCTCCTCGCCGCCGCGGACGGGGCGGGTTGGTCCGCCAGGGACGCCGAGGCCTGGTGGCGCGGACGGGGCGCCGACATCAAGTCGGCGCGTTCCGGCGGGAACCTGTCCAAAATGGCCGGTTCGCCCCGCACGCTCGACATCGGCCGCGAGGCGAGCGTCGAGTAGAAGTATCTAGAACGCCACGACGATCCCGGCCGTCAGGTCTCCGTTCAAAGACCATTCGTGTGCACAGGAGGCGGGCTCGACGCCGCCGTCTCCCGAAACGAACTCGGTGCACGGAAACCCGAGCGGCGGATCGCCGACGCCGGACGCGAACCCTCGAGCCTCGATGCGCGCTCCGAGCGCCGGCGTGAGAAACGCCTTGAGTCCGATCGCGAGAGTGCCGGTGAAGTAGCCTTTCGAGACCGATTCCGCCGTATCGAAGAACCCGATGCCCAAACCGGCCGCGACGTACGGACGAAGAGCCCCCGTTGCGAAGTGGTACGCAACGCGCGGCGTCACGTAGTCGATGTCGAGCGAGATCGACGGGAGCGCTTGGGAAAACTCGAGCCGCGTGGGGACTCGGGTCCAGTCGAGCTCGAATTCCCAGTGCGGCGACGCGAGCCAGCCGACACGCAGCCCGTAGTCGAGGTGGTCGCCGACGGAGAGAGCCGGACCCTCCGTCGTCCTTTCCCAGAGGTTTCCGCCGAACAGGTACCCGATCGTCGGGGAGATCTCGACCCGTGGGGCGCTCTGGCCGGAGGCGAGAGCGGACAGACCCAGGCCCACCAGAAACCACGACATTCTGCGCACGTGTCTCCTCCGCGTTGTCATACGACGACCCGAAGCCTATCGTCGGACCTGTCCATCCGGCCAATTGCGCGGCCGGTGTCCAACCCCTACACTGATTTCTACCGGAGGACATAGATGCGGCAAGATCGGCGGCGAGGCCGTCTCGCGACGGCGTTTTTCCTTCTCTCCCTTTTCGGCGCGATCTCCCCCGAGCTCGTTTCGGCCATCGAAACGCGGTCGGGGACGATCGAGATCCTGACGGCGGACGACTTCGAGCACGGCGTCGCCACGCAGATCGTGACGCTCGTGACGGCGGGCGGCGCCCGCTTCGAGCTGGAGCTGCCGCAGGACGCCGCGGCCGGCCTGACCTCCGGCTCCGCCGTGACCGTTCACGGCACGACGCGCGGCCATCTCCTCGCCGTGGAGTCCTTCGAGGTCGTGCAGGCCGCGGCCCCCGGTCCGCCGCCGGCCATCTCCGGCAACTCGACGGTCATCACGATTCTCATCAAGTTCAACGACACCGTCACCGAGCCGTATACCGTCCAACAGATCCAGGACCGGATGTTCGCCGCGAACGGCGTCGCGACCTACTACGCCGAAAACTCGTACGGCACCCACACGCTCTCGGGCATCGTCACGAGCTGGCTGACGGCGACGGTTCCGACGCCGACGACCTGCGACTACGGCACCGTGTCGGCGCAGGCCGACGCGCGCGCCACCGACGCCGGATACAACCCGTACACCTACCAGAAGCGCGTCTACGTGTTCCCGCACATCCCGTGCGGCTGGCTGGGCCTCGGCGGGGGATCGCAGGCCTGGATCAACCAGGCGGCCTCCAATCTCGTCGTGGGACACGAGCTCGGCCACTGTTTCGGATTGGGGCATTCGAGCTCGCTCGACTGCGGCACGCTCGTGGTCGGCGGGACGTGCACGATCTCGGAATACGGCGACCCCTTCTCCATCATGGGCAACTCCAACGCCCGGCACTTCCCGGCCTCGATGAAGGATCAGCTCGGCTACTTCCCGGCCGGAACGCGCGCCACGCACTCGAGCGGCTCGCAGACCTATACGCTCTCGCCGATCGAGGTCGCCGGCGGCTCGCTGTACGCCGTCAAGATTCCGATCGCCGATACGCAGCGGACGTACTGGCTCGAGTACCGGCAGCCGATCGGGTTCGACAACTCGATGTCGGGCAACCCGATCAACGGGGCCCTGATGCGCCTGGGTCCGGGGTATCCGACCTACAGCTGCAGCACCTGCCTCCTCGACATGACGCCGACCGACGCCGGCTTCGGCAATGCCGCGCTCGAGGTCGGCCAGACCTACTTCGACGCGGAATCGGAGATGCGCGTGACGCCGCTCTCCGCCGACGCCTCGTCGCTCGTCGTGCAGGTGGAGATCGGAGCCGCGCCGCCCTTCGCGGTCGACCGGCACGCCAACCCCTCCAACTCCTTCCCCAACGGTGTGCTCGAGAACGGAGAGGTCGGCACGATCGAGCCGTCCTGGCTCAACGGAGGCGGAGCGCCGGCGGCGATGACGGGGAGCGGAAGCGCGTTCACCGGTCCGGGTGCGGGCGCCACGTACACGATCTCGGACGCGTCGTCGGACTACGGCACGGTGCCGGCAGGGGAGCGCGTCTCCTGCTTCGACGCGACCGCCGATTGCTTCACCGTCATGGCGTACGCGCCGACTCGCCCGGCGCTGCACTGGGACGCCACGTTCGAAGAGACCCTCAGCGACGCGAGCGTCCGCTCGTGGCCGATCCACCTCGGCCGGAGCTTCTCGGACGTTCCGTCCTCGCGCGGAGACTACCGCTACGTCGAAACCGTGCTGCACCAGGGGCTCACGTCCGGCTGCGGCGGGACGCTCTACTGTCCCGAGAACCAGATCTCGCGCGCCCAGATGGCCGTCCTCCTCCTTCGGGCCGAGCACGGCGCGGCCTACGTGCCGCCTTCGGCGACCGGCACGGTCTTCGACGACGTGCCCGCGAATGCGTTCGCTGCGGCGTGGATCGAGCGGCTCGCCGCCGAAGGGATCACGGCGGGGTGCGGCAACGGAGTGAACTACTGTCCGAACGCACCGGTGACGCGGGCGCAGATGGCGGTGTTCATCCTCAAGACCGAGCACGGATCGGCCTGGGCGCCTCCGGCGGCGGGCGGCGACTTCACCGACGTCCCGATGGGCAATCCGTTCGCGCCATGGGTGGAAGCGCTCAAGGACGAGGCCGTGACCGCCGGTTGCGGCGTCAACGTGTTCTGCCCGAGCTCGCCGACCAAGCGCGGCCAGATGGCCGTGTTCCTCACGAAGGCGTTCGGTCTGACGCTGTACGGGCCGTAGGAGCCTGTCCTCGACGAGCAGGCGAAGGCGATGGGCTACGCCACGAGGACCTGGCGGCGGGTCGTGTTGGCGACGCGCGCGTCGGGCGTGAGAATCCCCCGGAAATTGAGGGGGTCGGCCGCGGAGACGCTGACGGCGGCCGGCTCTATCGTCTCTTTCGCGCGGCGGCGCTCGTCTCGAAGGACGATGATCGCTTCCGGCATGGCGTATTGCTCCCCGTCGAAGCCTTCGACGAAGCGGCCTCCACGGATCTCGCCGCGCGCTTCGAGCGTGCGCAGCGCGCGGGCGATCTCTCTCCACGGAAGAGGCTGCTTCTCTCGCTCCAGCGTCTTCCGAAATACGACGCCGGTGCGCCGCAGAAGCTTGCGCGCCACGAACTCGGCCGATGTCGCCGAGGGCGCTCCCGGAGCGAGCAGGCTCCAGCGTCCCACGGCGAGGCTGCGGGGAACGCGCCTCCAGGCCGGAATCAGCAGGGCCCGCAAGCCCGAGTAGGCGTCGCAGGTCACCCAGCCCAGAGCGATCAGCTCCTCGAGGTCCGCCTGGAGCTCGGCGGGGGAGAGGCCCGCGGCGCGCTGGAGCTCCGGAAAGAACATCGCTCCGCCGCCCGCGAGGATCTCCCGGACGCGCTGCGAGGTGCCGGTCGGCTCGCGACGGGCGACCGCGGCGCCGACACTTCGCCAGGCCTCGAGGTCTTCGCGCCGGATCAGAGAGATCGGGGCGCGGCGGATCGGCCCGTCTCCCGAGCTCCAGAGTCTTCCCCAGACCAGCTCCCCGGACAGCGTGAGCTGATCGAGCCACTCGCGCTTGTAACCCCGAACGCGCCCGGGAAGGATCGTTCCCTCCCAGGCCCAGGCGGGCGTCTCGAAGCCTGCGAGCTGGTCGACGGCTTCAGCGACCCCGCGAGGGCCCGAGAGCCGGTGCTCTTCGGCCGCATGCTGCCAGCGCGCCAGGAATCGGACGAACTGCGCCGCCGAGACCGGAGCGATCTCGCGGCGCAGGCGATCCAGTGTGTAGCGGTGGATGCGGGCGAGCAGCCGCCGGTCGCACCACGCCGGGCGGCCGCCGATGCGCGTCCGCATGGCCACGCCTTCGGCCTCGAGCGCGAGGAGCAGGGGCGTCAGGTCGTCGCCGCCGCTCTCGATCGGTCCGAGTGCCTCGAGCCGGCCTCGCAGGACGGCTTTCGGATCCCGCGTGGCTTCCGTCGCGAACCAGCGCCCGTCCGCGTGGACGACCCGCCCGGCGGCGGCGAGCGACTCCAGGTGCTCGCACCACTCGCCCTTTTCAGCGTTGGCGGCCTCGTCGTCCGTGACGTATCCCATCCAGAGCAGGGCCTCGTGCGTCTCCTCGGCGTTCTCCGGCCGCGGCCACGCTTCCTCGCGGACGCGCGCAATCGCGTCCGGGTCGAGGGAGCCGATCTCGTCGAGGGCCGGTGTCTCGAGGACGCGCCGGGAGAACACGGCGTGGGTCCGCCGCTCCTCGAGAGGCGCGTCGTCGAGGAACGTGTAGGGCTGTGAGCTCAGGATGCCGCGCGCGAAAGCGGAGGGCTCGACCGTGTCCACCGCGACACGCTCGATCGTGCCGTCGCGAAGGCCCCGGAGGACCTCGAGGAATCCGTCGACGTCCATGGCCTCGGTCAGGCAGTCCTCGATCGTCTGCGCCACGATCGGGTGATCCATGGGCACCGGAATCGGCCCTCCGGGCAGCGTCTCGGGGCAGGCGAGGACCTGCGGAAACGCCGACGCGAGCGCATCGTTGGCGCGCATGCGCAAGAGCGGCGCCGGGACTCTCTTGCCTCCCCGGTAGCGGTCGAGGACGAGGCTGCGCTGGGCATTCCAGCGCCAGCGCGTCTCGAAGAGCGGCGAGCCCAGGACGGCCTGGACCAGCACGTCGCGCGCGCTCGCGGGATGGAGGTACTCGAAGACCTCCGAGAGCTCGAAGCTGTGCTGCGGACCGAGGCTCAGCACGATGGCCTCCTCGTTCGCGGCGGCCTGCAGTTCGAAGCCGAAGCCCACGCAGAACTTCTTGCGCAAGGCGAGGCCCCACGCCCGATTGATCCGGGAGCCGAACGGCGCATGCACGACGAGCTGAGTGCCGCCGCTCTCGTCGAAGAAGCGCTCCAGGACCACCCGCCTCTGTGTCGGCACGCAGCCCAGGGCAGCCCTGCCCGCCGCGACGTAATCCCCGATCTGGACCGCGCCCCCGGCCGGGAGCGCCGCGCCGCACGCCTCGGCGAGCCGGGTCTGCGGATCCTCGGAGTCCGTGCACTCCTCCCGCAGCTTCGCCATCGCGGAGGCGAGCTCACGCGTGCGTCCCGGGCCTTCGCCGAGCCAGAAAGGGATCGTCGGCGGCTGGCCCTTCGCATCGGACACGCGCACCACGCCGGGCTCCACGCGCAGGATTCGCCAGGAAGTATTTCCGAGCTGGAAGATGTCGCCGGCGCTCGACTCGATGGCCCAGTCCTCGTGAACGGAGCCGACGAGCGTGCCTTCGGGCTCGAGGCGGACCTGGTAGTCCGCGGTGTCGGGGATCGCTCCCCCCGACAGGAGCGCCGTTAACCGAGCGCGCCGAGTGGCCATGACGCGTCCGCCGACTCCGTCGCGGTGCAGGAGGGCTCCGCGCCCGCCGGAGTGCAGCCTCAGGACGTCCTCGAAGGCGGGGCGGGCGAGGTCGCGGTACGGCCAGGCCCGCCGGAGCGTCTCGAAGAGATCGTCTTCCTTCCACTCGCCGGGGACGCAGGCGGCGACGGCCTGCTGCGCCAGGATGTCGAGCGCCGCCGGAGTGTCCGGAAGCCGATCGAGCATTCCCTTCCGGACGCATTCGAGGAGCGCGGCGCTCTCCACGAGCTCGTCGAGGGTCAGCGGAAAGAGCCGTCCCTTGGGGATCCGCGACAAGGCGTGGCCGGACCGGCCGATCCGCTGCAGGAACGTCGCGATGGAACGCGTGGCTCCGATCTGGATGACGAGGTCGACGTCGCCGATGTCGATGCCGAGCTCGAGTGAGGCCGTCGCGACGAGGGCGCGCAGGCGGCCGGCCTTGAGGCGCTCCTCGGCGTCCAGCCGCCTCTCCCGCGAGAGGCTGCCGTGATGGCTCGTGACGAGGTCCTCGCCGAGGCGCTCGGTGAGCTTCCCGGCGAGGCGTTCGGCCATCTTGCGCGTGTTCACGAACACGAGCGTGGTGCGGTGGGCGCGGACGAGCTCGTCGATCCGGGCGTAGATCTCGTCCCACTGCTCGTGGGAGCAGACCGTGGCGAGCGGGGAAGGGGGCACCTCGACCGCGAGGTCGAGCTCCCGGAAGCTCCCCGTGTCGATGACACGGCATTCCCGGCCGACGCCGGCAAGGAAACGCCCGACTTCCTCCAGCGGCTTCTGCGTGGCCGAGAGGCCGATGCGCTGGAGAGGGCGCCCGGTGAGCGCTTCGAGGCGCTCGAGCGAGAGGGCGAGATGGCTCCCGCGCTTGTCGCGATAGAGGGCGTGGATCTCGTCCACGATGACCGTGCGGACGGCGGACAGCATTCCGCGCCCGCCGTCGCTGGTGAGGAGGAGATACAGCGACTCCGGCGTCGTGACCAGGATGTGCGGCGGCCGGCGTGTCATCGCAGTCCGCTCGCCCGGGGGTGTATCGCCGGTCCGCACGAGGACACGGACTTCCGGCAGGGCTTCGTCGAGCGCCTGGATCTCGCGGAGCGGCCCCTGGAGGTTCTTCTGGACGTCGTTCGAAAGGGCCCGCAGGGGCGAGATGTAGAGGACCTCGGTGGAGTCCGGAAGGTCGGGGCCGCGCCGCATCAGCTCGCTCAGGGCCCAGAGGAACGCAGCCAGAGTCTTGCCGCCGCCGGTGGGCGCCGCGATCAGGGTATGGGCCCCCGTGGCAATGGCGGGCCATCCCGCGCGCTGGCAGTCCGTCGGCTCGCCGAAGCGATCCGTGAACCAACGCCCGAGCGCCGGGTGGAAGGAGGAAAGAGGGCTCAACAGGTTATCCGTGTATTCGGTATATGCGTATCCGAATGTCCAAAGTCATCCTACCAACTCATTCTCGAGAACGTTTCGGCGCGCAAATGGTCACGGTTCCGTTAAGAGTGAATGAAAAGCGCCGGCCGACAACCGACGCGCATAGGCTTGCGGACAGAGATCGAGGTCTGATTTGACCCGAGGCGGCTTCGCGAGCGTCCTCTTGCTTCCGCTCGCTATCGCTGCGCCTTTTTTCTCTCCGGATCCGTCCCGAGCCCAATCCATTCCGACCTGCACCCTCGAGTGGCGTGTCGTTCCCGGCGACAACCAGCCCGGCGGCAGCAACGGAATCGGCAGCCTGGCCGTCGTCTCCGGCTCGGATATCTGGGCGGTCGGGAGCGCCGTCGACGGCGACAACCGCAATACGCTGATCGCCCACTGGGGCGGTACGGAGTGGACCGTCGTCGACAGCCCCAACGGACCCAATGAGATCAACTTCCTCACGCGGGCGGCCGCGGTCTCGACCGGAGACGTCTGGGCTGTGGGCTACTCCCGCACGCCCGGCTTTTCGGGGATCAGCAAGACGCTCATCGAGCACTGGGACGGTTTCGAGTGGGCGGTCGTCCCGAGCCCCAATCCGCAGCCGCCGGGCGACTACGAGTTCAGCAACGAGCTCTTCGGGATCGCGGTCGTCGCGGACGACGACATATGGGCCGTCGGTCAGACCTACGACTTCACCGACGGCGACTCTCTGATCCTCCACTGGGACGGCGAAGAATGGTCGGTTGTCGACAATCCGCACCCGGGCCTCGGAGGCGTCCTGTACGGCGTGACCGCGGTCGCCACGGACGACGTCTGGGCCGTCGGCAACAGCTACTTCGGCGGTCTCCAGCAGAGCGTCGTCGAACACTGGGACGGCGAGGGCTGGACGGTCGTCCCGAGCCCCAACGTCGGCCCTTTCCTCAACTGGTTCCTGAGCATCTCCGCCACCTCCGCCGACGACATCTGGGCCGTCGGCCAGCACCAGGCGGTTTTCGGGACGAGCCAGGTCTACCAGACCTCGGTGCTTCGCTGGGAAGGGGAGGAGTGGAGCGTCGTTCCAAGCCCCAACGCGACTCAGGGGAACAATTACCTCTGGGACGTCGTGGGGCTCACGGCGACCGATGCCTGGGCGGTCGGCTTCTTCGACACGGGCACGGAGCTCCAGACCATGATCCAGCACTGGGACGGCTTCGAGTGGAGCATCGTGCCGAGCCCGAACGGCGCCGGCGGCTACATCACCGAGCTCAACGCCGTGGCCGCGGTGACGCCCACGAACGTCTGGGCCGCCGGGCAGGCTTTCGACGGCTTCTTCGATTTCGAGACGCACTTCCAGGAGTTCGGCTGTGACGAGTCGGGACCGGGACCGACGTTGGAGGCGGTTCTGCCCGCGTCGGGGCCGGCTGCGGCCGGCACGGTCCTGTCTCTGACGGGTTCCAATTTCGTGAGCCCGGCGAGTGTCTCCGTAGGTGGGGGGGCGGCCACGGACGTGGTCGTGAATGATTCCGCCTCGATCTCGGCGACGACGCCCGAGCTTCTCCCCGGCAGCTTGAATGACGTGATCGTCACCAATCCCGATACGCTGAGCGCGACCCTCGCGGCCGCTTTCTTCGCAGACTTCCTCGATGTCCCCCAGGCCGATCTCTTCCATGCGGACGTCGAGAAGCTCATCCGGCACGGAATCACGGCCGGCTGCGGAGCCGGCCTCTTCTGCCGCGACGGCGCGGTCACGCGGGCTCAGATGTCGGTGTTCCTGCTCAAGGCGAAGCTCGGCGAGGATCACGTGCCGCCCGCGTGCACCGGGACCGTCTTCAACGACGTGCCCTGCAGCGGGGGAGTCTTCGACCCCTGGATCGAGGAGCTCGCCGGCCTGGCCGTAACGAGCGGTTGCCAGTCCTCGCCGCCGCTGTATTGCCCCGGCGACCCGGTCAACCGGCAGCAGATGGCGGTCTTTCTTCTGAAGACCAGGAATGGAGCGTTCTTCGATCCGCCCGACTGCACCGGCGTGTTCGACGACGTCCCGTGCACGCCCGGCGTCGGCTTCTCCGACTGGATCGAGACGCTCTACGCCGACGGGGTCACCAGCGGCTGTTCGGCTTCGCCGCTGCTCTATTGCCCGACGAATCCGAACACGCGGGGGCAGATGGCCGTCTTCCTGGTCAAGGCATTCACTCTTCCCTAGTCGGCGAAG
>Ga0207691_10001107_pt1 | contig 26821 bp, 28 predicted proteins | sample KBSM13metaG_FD_184327 | JGI IMG/M metagenome (GOLD analysis project Ga0207691, IMG submission 184327) | Miscanthus rhizosphere microbial communities from Kellogg Biological Station, Michigan, USA - KBS M1-3 metaG (SPAdes) (version 2) | ecosystem: Host-associated > Plants > Roots > Rhizosphere >...
CGTCGCGCAACTCGCGCGACTACGGACGATCGTTCGCCGACATCTTCAGGGAGGTCGAGTACGACTTCTACAAGATCGACGGCGCGCTGTTCGCGCCAGCCGAGGTCTGGGTCAGCAACCTCGAGAGTGGCAACACCTGGCATGCCGGCGCGCTGAACATGGACTTGCTGCGCGGCCTGTGGCTGCAACAGGCATGACGCGGGTCGAGCGCCGCGCCGAAGCCAGGCAGGGGCCCCGTTCGCGGACTCGGCAAGCCGGCCCGCGTCAGCCCGCGGGATCGGCCGCCGGACCCACGGCCGACGGGTAGGCATGACCCGCATCGCCATCATGACGGATGAGACCGGCTGGCATACCCGCCAGTTGCAGGCGGCGCTGCGGGCGCGGGGTTCGGTCGGGCGCTGTGTCGATCTGGCCGACTGCCACGTCGCGACCACCTGCGCCTGGCACGGCCTTGTCATCCCCGGCTTCGGCGGCGCGCTGCCGGACGCGGCACTGGTGCGTGGCATCGCCGACGGCAGCTTCGAGCAGGTCACGAAGCGGCTGGGCGTGCTGCACGCGCTGCGCGAACTCGGCGTGCCGGTTTACAACGATGCGCGCGCGATCGAACGCAGCGTCGACAAGTCGATGACCAGTCTGCTGCTGCACGTGGCGGGTGTCCCGACCCCCCCGACCTGGGCCACCGAATCGGCCGCCGAAGCTCGGCGCATCGCGATGCGCGAAGCGGCAGCGGGGCATGCGCTGGTGCTGAAGCCCTTGTTCGGCTCGCAGGGCAAGGGCTTACAGCTCGTCGGCCATGTAGGGGGGGTGCACCATGCGATGCCCGAGCTCGTCAAGGACTACGGGTCCCTGGCCTACCTGCAGCGCTTCGTTCCGGCCATGACCGACCCCGGCTTCGACTGGCGCGTGCTTGTCGTCGGGGGACGGGCTGTCACGGCGATGCGGCGGATCAGCGCCCACTGGGTCCACAACGTCGCGCAAGGGGCGCATTGTGAAGCGGCCGAGCTGATGCCGGCCCTCGGCGAGCTGGCCGAGCGCGCCGCCGCGGCCTTGGCCTTGGACTATGCGGGAGTCGATCTGATCCCGAGTGCCGACGGGATCCAGGTGCTCGAGGTCAACGGCGTTGCCGCGTGGCGGGGCTTGCAGCGCGTGACCCGGTTCAACATTGCGCGCGCAATCGTCGACGATCTGCTCGATCGCCGGCTCGCCGGCACATGCTCCGCCGCCGCTGCGTAGCGCCGCGCGTGAGCCAAGGATCAAGCGCCCAGCGGCGCGCCATCGCGCGAGCGCAGCACAGCTTCATGCGGGCCTGCGAACTCGATGTTGCCGTGCGCAAGCCCGGCAACGTGAGCCGCGTCTCGCCCGGGCACGGCATGCAGTGGGGATTGTTCAGCGCCAGCGCGCGCGCGTCGGCCGAGCCCTTGTTTCGGACCGGTGCGCGCGTCGGCGAGCGGATCGAGGCCGCCGTCGCGGCCACCTCCGCGGCGGTGGGCTGCAACACCAACCTCGGCATCCTGCTGCTGTGTGCACCCGTCGCGCGCGCGATCGAGCTGCAGCCCGAGATTCAGGGTCCGGTGGCGTTGCGCGCCGCGATCGAGGCGGTGCTGGCCGATCTGGATCTGCACGATGCACGTGCCGCCTACCGTGCGATCGCCAGCGCCCGCCCCGGCGGATTGGGCACCGCCTCAGCCGAGGACGTACACGGCATGCCCAGCGTCGATCTGCGCGCCGCGATGGCACTGGCCGCCGAGCGCGACAGCATCGCGCGCCAGTACCGCGACGGCTATGCCGAGCTGTTCGAACTCGGTCTGCCGCCGCTGACCGGCGTATGGGTGTCCGACTCCGTGAGCCCTGAAGAGCTGCCGCCCTCGACCCTCACCGCCGCCGTCCAGTGCGTCTACCTGACCTTCCTGGCGCATCGGCCCGATTCACACATTGTTCGCAAACACGGCGCCATCGTGGCACACAGTGTCATGCACTCGGCGCAGGCCTGGCATGCCCGGGCGAGTGCGGGCGCCAATCTGGACGCGGATCCCGACTTCGCGGCGTGGGATCTCGAGCTCAAGGCGGCCGGCCTTAACCCGGGCACCAGCGCCGATTTCACCGTGGCGGCGCTGTTCGTTGCCGGCGTGCTCGTCCATTAGGTCGCTGACCCGTTGAAGAAACCGGCGCTTGACGGCGCACCTGCCGGCCGATGGCACGGATCGTGATACCCATGGAGTTGCGCTGGTGATTGGCCAGTGTGGTGAACACTCTCAAGAACTGCACACAGGAGGCGAAGAAATGGCAAAAATCGATCGCATGATGGTTGGCGAGTCGCTCGTCGGAGACGGCAACGAGGTGGCTCACATCGACCTGATCATCGGGCCGCGCGGCAGCCCCGCCGAGAGCGCCTTCGCCAACGCGCTGACCAACAACAAGGACGGCTTTACCTCGCTGCTCGCGGTGGTGGCACCCAATCTGTTGGCCAAGCCGCCGACCGTGATGTTCAACAAGGTCACGATCAAGGGCGCCAAGCAGGCGGTGCAGATGTTCGGCCCGGCCCAGCGCGCCGTCGCGATGGCTGTTGCCGACTCGGTCGAGGACGGCACGATCCCGGCGGCCGAGGCCGACAACGTGTTCATCTGCGTCGGTGTGTTCATCCACTGGCAAGCCGAGGACGACAAGAAGATCCAGGACTACAACTACCAGGCCGTGCGCGAATCGATCAAGCGCGCCGTGTCAGGGTCGCCGACCGCGGCTGAAGTCGTGGCCAAGAAGGGCAGTGCAGCGCATCCGTTCGCCGCGCATCTCTGATCAGCGAAAAAGGCCGCAGACGCGGCCTTTTCTCCATCGGGCGCTCAGTCAGCGCTTGCCGGGAAGCATGCCGCTGGCGAGCAGTTGCACGACGGCGGCGCTGTGTCCGGGCCGTGGGGTCTCAGCCTCCGGCGCGATGCGTTCAATTTGCACGCCGACCGCACGGACATCGCTGAACTTGCGCGGCTTGACGACCTTGACGCGCACCCAGCGGGCACCGAACTCGACGATCAGGATCTCGGCGATCGCCTCGGCAAAGGCCTCGAGCAGCGCAAGCCGGTGCACGACGAGCAAGCGGCGCAGCCGCTCGGTCACGACGCCGTAGTCGATCGTGTCGGTGATGCGATCGGTGTCGCAGGCACGCGCATGCGGCACGCCGGCATGCACGTCGATCTCGAGCGGCTGCGGGCGATGCAACTCGGCCTCGTCGATGCCGATGACGGTATCGCCGACGAACCCCTCGATGAAGATCATATCCATGGCGTGGGCTGCGTGAGCCTGACCGGTCGCGGGGCGCCGAGCGGGCAAGGTGTAGCTGTTGGTCATGTCATGTTCCTTTGACGCATCAAGGGCGCAAGGGCCCGTGCCGCAGGCAGCAGAAATTGCAAGCGGCATGCCAGTGCATGTGCACGGAGCAAGTCATCCGTCGACCGCGTTTCACCGGTTGCTTCGAGCGCATCATTGCAGCAAGATTGGCAATCAGAGGCTTGCCGCCCAAGAGAATATTGGAGACATCGATGCTGCGAGAAGCCGACCAACATGCCGAGCGAATCATGGCGATGGTGCAGAGCGGCGCCCATGAGAATGGCGACGCGATCACGCGGTCCTGGAGCCGCTGCCTAAACGAATATCGGCTGCACCCCGACCGTCCGTGCGAACCGGCGATCATCGAGAGTGCCGTGCTCGAAAGTCGCCGCGACCGCCGGGCCGACGTGATCGACTGCGCCCGCTACGAAATGACGACGCTGTACCAGCAGCTTGCCGACGCCGATTCGGCGGTGGTGCTGACCGACATCGACGGCGTCATCATCCACATGGTCGCGTCGCCGGACTTCGCGGCGGAGGTCGCCCCGCTGGGCCTGCGCGCGGGCGGCCTGTGGAGCGAGGCCGCGGCCGGCACCAACGGCATGGGCACCTGCATAGCGCTCGCGGCGCCCGTGGCGATACGAAGGGACGATCACTTCTTCACGCAGTTCTTGCAACTCACGTGCTCTGCGGTGCCGGTCTACGACCCATCCGGCGAGCCCGTCGCGGTGCTCGACGTGACGAGCCGTTCGCGCCAGATGCAGCAACACGTGCTGGTGTTGCTGGGCATGACGGCGCGAATGATCGAGAACCGCCTGATCGATCAGCGCTTCCGCAACGCGCATCCGCTCCATTTCCACAGCCGCCCGGAGTTCGTCTATACGCTGCACGAAGGCAGGCTGGCGGTCGATGACGACGGGCGCATTCTCGCGGCGAACCGCAGCGCCCTGTTCCAATTGGGTCTGACGTCGATGGAAGACATCCGCTCGCGGCGCATCGAGGACGTGTTCCAGACCTCGCTCGATGACATGCTGCAGCGCAGCATGTCATCGTCGTTTCACCCGGTGGTAACGTATCGCGTGAATGCGGCGCTGCGCTTCTTCGCGGTCGCGCGCCGGCCCGCCTCCAGCGCGACTGCGACGTTGCATCCGGTCTCGTCGACGGGCGCGGCAGGGCTGGGCAAGGCGGTTGTCTGCCCGATCGCCTCGCAAGCGGTGTCGGCGAGCGAAGCGACCTTCAAGGACCCGCGCCTCGTCGCCCATCTCGAAACGGCGCGTCGCGTCATCGCACGGCAGACGCCGGTTCTGCTGTGGGGCGAGACCGGTTCGGGCAAGGAGGTTTTCGCGCGTGCGGCGCACGATGCGAGCCCGCATGCGAAAGGCGCTTTCGTCGCTGTGAACTGTGCCAGCCTGCCGGAGACGTTGATCGAATCCGAACTCTTCGGCTATCGCGCCGGCGCCTTCACCGGCGCGCAGCGCACCGGCCGGCGGGGCAAGGTCCTGCAGGCCAATGGCGGTACGCTGTTTCTCGACGAGATCGCCGACATGCCGCTCGATCTCCAGGCGCGACTGCTGCGCGTGCTCGACGAGCGCCAGGTCACGCCGTTGGGCACCGAAGAGACCTATCGGGTGGACTTCCAGCTGATCAGCGGCAGCCACCGCAACCTGCAGGTGCTGGTCAACGAAGGGCGCTTCCGCGAAGACTTGTACTACCGCCTCGCCGGCATCGAACTGGAGCTGCCGGCGTTGCGCGACCGCAGCGACAAGCGCGAGCTGATTCATGATGTCTTGAAAGCCGAGGCCGGTAGTGAGGGCCGCCTGAGTGCCGACGCCGAGTGTCTCCTGATGGACTATGCGTGGCCGGGCAATATCCGCCAGCTGCGCCACGTGCTGCGCAGCGCCGCAGCGCTGGCTGATGCTTGCCTGATCACGAGAGAGCACCTGCCGGCCCAGATCCTGCATCCGGCGGCCCTGCATGGGCAGGGCACTGCGGCAGCACCTGGCAAGACGACATCGAACGATGAGGCACCCGCTCACGTCAAACTGAATCCGATCCAGGCCAATGCGCGCCAGGTGCTGCTGCAGATGCTGGAGCAGCAGCGTTGGAACGTGAGCAATGTCGCCAAGGCGCTCGATGTCAGTCGCAACACCCTCTACCGCAAGCTCCACAAGCTGCACATCGAGGTCTCGCGCCTCGAATGAGTCCGGCTCCGCGATGAGGGGCGGTGCGGCCGCCCCGCCCGCGCGCCGCTTCGCCTACTGCACGACCGGCTCTGGGCGCTTCCTTGATCAGCTGCCCACATTGCCGGCGTCGCTGCACCACCGGGTCACGCTGCCGGATTGGCAGATTGATGCGGCAGCAGTCGATCTGACGCGGCCGCTCGACGTGGTCGAACTCCTTGCCGCCGCTCCTGCCGAACTGGAAGTGTCACTCGGCACCCGTCCGCAGGAACTTTCCCTCGCATGGAACACATCGTCTTCCTGACAGGGCGCCTTGCCCAGGCCAGCCTCGCGCGTGTTCTGAGCGGAATCGACGCGGCGCCCTTCACCTGGGAGGTGCGCGAGATCGGTCTGCAGGTCGCCGCGCTGATGACGGCCGAGATGATTCAGCGCCGCGTCGCAGCGCCGGTCCGGGCCGATCGCATCATCGTTCCCGGCCGCTGCCGCGGCGACATGGAAGCCCTAACGCGCCACTACGGCACCCCGGTCGAGCGCGGGCCCGAAGAGCTGAAGGACCTGCCGCACTACTTCAACCGCGTCGCGCAGCCGATCGACCTCAACGCATACGAGACGGCGATATTTGCCGAGATCGTCGACGCCCCACAGCTCACGGTGGCGCAGATCATGGAGCGGGCAGGCGTCCTCGCAGCGAACGGCGCCGACGTGATCGACCTCGGCTGCCTGCCCGAAACGCCTTTCGATCACCTCGCCGAGAGTGTGCAGGCGCTGAAGGCGGCCGGCTACACCGTCAGCGTCGATTCGATGATCCCCGATGAATTGCTGCGCGGCGGGCGCGCCGGCGCCGACTACCTGCTGAGCCTGACCCTCGACACGCTGTGGATCGGCGAAGAGGTCGCGGCCACGCCGGTGCTGATTCCACGCGGGCCGGCCGACGAGGCCTCGCTGTTCGAGGCGGTCGAGCGGATGCAGCAGCGCGGTCGGCCCTTCCTCGCCGACTCCATTCTCGAACCGATCCCGTTCGGCCTCACCGCGTCCATCGTGCGCTATCAGCGCCTACGCGAACGTTTTCCCGACGCGCCCATCATGATGGGCGTGGGCAACCTCACCGAGCTGACCGAGGCCGACACCAGCGGCATCAACGCGCTGCTGTTCGGCATCGCCGCTGAACTCCACGTCGCCGCGGTGCTGACCACTCAGGTCAGCGCGCACGCGCGCCGCGCGGTGCGCGAGGCCGATTGGGCGCGCCGCATCATGCACGTCGCGGCACGCCACCAGACCCTGCCCAAGGGCATCAGCGATGCGCTGATGACGGTGCATGCCAAGCGCCCCTTTCCCGACACGCCGGAAGAGATCGAAGAGGTCGCAGCACAGGTGCGCGACGGAAATTTCCGCGTCCAGGTGTCCGCGCGCGGCCTGCATGTCTACAACCGCGACGGCCTGCATGTCGGCCAGGGTGCATTCGAGCTCTGGCCGCAGCTCGGGCTCGAGCACGACGCGAGCCAGGCGTTCTACATGGGCGTCGAACTCGCCCACGCGGAGATCGCCTGGCGCCTCGGCAAACGCTATGTGCAGGATCAGCCGCTGGACTGGGGCTGTGCGGTCGCGACTCAAGCGCAGGACCTGAACAGCTGGTCCGCGCCGGGCAGCACGATGAAGACCGGCAAGGCGCGCGCCGTCGCCGAGGCGCCCAGATCGGCCCACTCCCGGGACCCCCTCGATGAATGACGCGATCTTCGAGACCGTGATCAGCACGGTGGCTGCCGATGGCACGCCGCACGTCGCGCCTATGGGCGTTCGCTATCGAGACGGTGGCGTGATCCTGATGCCGTTCAAGCCATCCAGCACATTGGCCAACATCAGCACGGGCGGCCACGCGGTGCTCAACGTGGTGACCGACACGCGTGTCTTCGCCGGCTCGGTGACGGGCCGCCGGTCCTGGCCGGTGCTGCCGGCCGAGCGCATCCCGGGCGTTCGCCTGGCCTGCGCTTTGAACCATGTCGAACTGGCGCTGGCCGAACTGCAGGATGACCCCCAGCGGCCGGTGCTGCGCATGGAACGCATATTTGAGGCGAGCCATTCACCGTACATCGGCTTCAACCGGGCGCAGGCCGCGGTGATCGAAGGGGCGGTGCTCGTGAGCCGGCTGCACATGCTGACGGCGGCCAAGGTAGATACCGAAATGAGCTATCTCCAGATTGCGATCGACAAGACCGCCAGCCCTGAGGAACGCGAGGCCTGGGGCTGGCTGACCGATGCGGTGGCGCGGCATCGCGCGGAGGCGCACGAGCAGCCGCAAGATCGGATGCAGAAGGAATCGCCATGATGCGCATGCTCGTCAGTGTCCGCAGCGTCGCCGAGGCGCGCGTCGCCGCGCAAGGCGGTGCCGATTTCATAGATCTGAAGGAGCCGCGCCACGGTGCGCTCGGTGGTCTGCCGATCGCGACCATTGGCGCGCTCGTGCGCGCGCTGCGCGAGCAGGGAGGTCGCCTGCCCCTCAGCGCGACGATCGGCGACTTGCCGATGAGCGAGCTGGCGGCGATCCTGGCGCAAGTCGAGGCGGTCGCGGCCTGCGGCGTCGACTACGTCAAGGTCGGCATCGAACGCGCGGCACAGGCACGCGAGGTGCTGGACGCCCTCGCAGCGACGGGTCACGCCATCGTTCCGGTCTTCATCGTCGATCGCGGCCTGGACATCGAGCGGGTCGAACATGCCTGCCAGCTGAAGTTTCCGGCGTTGATGGTCGACACCGCCGACAAGCTTGCGGGTAGCCTGTTCGATGTGCTGCAAGACGATGTACTGCGGCGCTTCGTCAGTGGCGTCCGTGCGAGCGGCGCGCTGGTCGGTGTCGCGGGTGCGCTGCGACGCTCCCAGCTCGCGGCGTTGCGCGCGCTCGGACCTGACTTCGCCGGCTTCCGCAGCGCCGTGTGCGCCGGCGACCGTAGCGGCGAGATCGATCCCGTGCGCCTGCGCGAGATCGCGGCGGCCATTCATGTCACGCCTGCGCTCGCGGACGCTTGATGGAGGCTCAGCTCAAGTAGCGAGGTTCACCCAGCAGCAGCGCGCGCATGCGCGGCAGCTCGCTCCTGTCCATGATCTCAATCGGAAACGCCGCCCCTTGAGCGCGGTCCTCGAAGTTTTCGTCGAGCACGCCCGTCGCGCCGAGCTCGGAGAGCGATTGCGATGCGTCGATCTCGCACGATTTGACGACGACGAGCCGCTCCGCGTTCAGTTCGCGCGCGAGATCCAGGGCGATCGTGTCCGAACTTGCGCCCCAGTTCGTTCGTGTGTCGGGCGCGTCGCGCTGCAACTCGAACGGCAGCCAGATCGCAGCGCGGCCCTTGTGCAGCACGTTGGCGATGTCGGCCTTGCGGACGGCCAGCTGCAGCCTCGGGTTCATCGCCTGGAACTGGTAGCCGGTCTGCGCCATCGCCAGCACCGCCATGTTGTGGCCGGCAAGGTCGTCGAACTGCCACAGGGACTGTGCCCGCCGCACCTCGTCGGCGAGGCGGCCTCCGCCGCCGACGATGGTGACCCGGCCACCGCCCAGCTGGGCCAGCAGATCCAGCCATTGCGGCAGGGCCGGGTCCGTGGACAGGCTTCCGCCGAGCTTGACGACCCACATCAGCGTTGCTCCCGATCGAACAGCGCGGCGACCGCGACGGCGGGTGCGCACACCTGGGCCCAGCTCGCAACAGTCTCGACGCTCGGCGCGGCATCGGCCGCGATGCGTGCGACCTCGCTGCCATAGCGCCGGCATGCCAGCTCTGCTCCGGTCCGCAGCACCATGTCGGCGACGAGGAAGTCACCGCAGCCGGCGCTGACCACGGCCGCTGCATCCGAGATGCCGTGCGCGTCCATCACCCGCTGCAGCTGGCTTGTGAGTTCATCGACTTGCCGGTCACGCCAGGCGCGTGCGAATGCAAGCCAGTCGCCGTCCGGCGCATCGCGAGCGTCGAGTCCGATCATGCGGGCGAGGCGGCGGCGGGTCGCGAACAGGTCCTTCGGCCCGTTGTCCGCGCTGGGGTGCAGGTCGTGGGCCGGATCGAGTTCGCCGGTGAGCCGGTAGACGTCGGCCGTGGTCCCGAAGAACTCGTTCATCACGTTGAGCTCCGAGCCCTTCCAGGTGACGCGCGGCCCGAGCGCGCACAAGGGTGTGCGCAAGACGCCGTGGTAGACGAGCTCGCCGGTGGCGAGCCGCTGTGCGTCGCTGCGGCTGCTACCGAGCACCCGGCCGGCGCGAAACGCGATCAGGTCGGTGGTGGTGCTGCCTATGTCGATGAGCACGCCCTCGTCGATGCATTGCGCCGTGTGCGTCGCGGTCGCAAGCCAATTGGCCGAGGCGATGTGTCGCCAGTTCGCCGCGGTATCGGCGGAACGGCACCAGAGGCCTTCGCCGCCATAGAAGCGCAAGCCATCGCTCGTTGCGGGTGCGAGCACGTGGGCCAGCAACGCTGCAATGCGGCGCACGCCGTCCTCGCGGTGTTCGAACAGGTCGGTCATCTCGCCCGTCATCGTGACCGCGTGCGTGGCGGCCTGCAGCTGCGGCCAGCGCGCGCGAGCGAGATGCAGCACCCGCTCGAGGTGCTGCATGCCTTGCCACAGCGGGCAGGCCCACTGCACGACGTCGGCGACGCGTCCATCGCGCATCAGGCAGGCCTTGAGATGCGCTCCGCCGATGTCCCAGCCCATCACGGGGTGGTGCTCAGGCCGCCGCACGGATGGGCTCCCTATCGTGCGCCGCCAGGACGGCCTCTGCCAGGTTGCGTCCGAGAGCGGCCGAGAGGCCGACATAGGCCATCGTCACGCGGGGATTGATCTCGATCAGCACCGGCCCGCGCTGTGCGTGCCACACCAGATCGACACCCACGAAGCCGCATAACCCCGTGATGGCGCCGACAAGGGTCTGTGCCCAGACGTCCAGCGCGGCGGCACGCGCATCGTCGAGCGGCAGCGCGGCGATCTGCACGCCGGTGAACGACACCTTGCCAGCGGCATCGACCACGAGCTGCTGGCGGTTCACGCTGAGCAGTTCGGTGCGGCCGGCGCGGCACAGGAGCGACAGGCTGAGCGGCTCGCCCGCGACCCACGCTTCAAGCGTTGCGGATTCGCCGCGCTGCAGGCGCGCTTCGGCATCGCCGCGTGCGGCCGCGAGCGTGTCGTGCACACGGGTGGCGACGGCACCGGCGCCGTCGTCGGGCTTGACGACCCAGCGGCTCGAGGCGCGCGAGGTGGCGAATGCCAACGGAGTGAGCACCCTGTGCGCGGCCGCGCGTGCGAGCGTCGCGCGCTTGCTCGACGCCAGCGCGATCGCCTCCGCCGCGCAGCCGAGCCAACGCCCGGCCCCGACGGCCCGTTGCAGTTGCCCGAGCACGCCATCGGTCTCGGGTGCGATGACCCACACGCGATCGTGCAGGCGGGCCTGGTGCGCGACGAAGTCGGCGGCGGATGTTCCCGGCTGCGCCTGCACCCGCAACGCCGCAGCGGGCACCGCAAGCGCCGCGTGGTCGGCTGCGACCGAGACCCTAAGATCGCCGGCGCGCAACAGATCGTGCACCACCGCGTCGCGCATCGCGAGACCGGCGCCGAGCAGCTCAGCGCCGGCAATGGCCGAGCCGGCGCCGCTCAGGTGTTCATAGACGAAGACGCGCATCATCGCGAGGCTCGCGCCTAGCGCGTCAAGGCACAGGTTTGAAGATGAACGGCAGCATGACCCTGATTCCGGTGATCGATCTGTTGAAAGGCCAGGTGGTCCGCGGCGTGCGAGGCGATCGGCAGGCCTACCGCCCGATCGAGTCGGCGCTGTGCGCAAGTAGCGATCCCGGCACCGTCGCGGGCATGCTCGTGGACCATTGTGCGGCGCAGCAGCTGTATGTTGCCGACCTCGATGCGCTGATGGGCGGACGCCCCCAGCGCGACGTGCTGCACGACCTGCTCACCGCGCTGCCTGGTATCGAACTGTGGCTGGACGCCGGCTTTGCGGACGCCGCCGCGGCATCTGATCTGGGGTCACAACTTGCGCCGCATGCGGGACGCATCGTGCCGGTGTTCGGCAGCGAGTCGCTGCGTTCGCGCACGGCGTTGGAGGACTGCCGCAAGCGGTTCGGCGCGGCCGGCGCTGTCCTGTCGCTGGACCGCCGGAATGGCCAGCGCCTCGATGCTGCAGGTTGCTGGGAGGCCGTATCGCTCTGGCCGCAGCGCGTCATCGTGATGACGCTCGAGCGCGTGGGCTCGGCTGCCGGGCCGGATCTGGAAACCATGGCGGAGCTCCATCGCAGGGCTCCGCGCACCACACTGATCGGTGCCGGGGGCGTGCGCACAGCCGACGACCTGGCAAGCTCGCAGGCGGCCGGCGCGAGCGCCTGGCTGGTCGCCAGCGCGCTGCACGACCTGCAATTGCCGCGCGTACCGCGCTGAGTCGCCGGCCCGGGCGGCGAAGAGATCGTCCCTGCCATGAACCCGGTGCATCACGAATCGTGCCATCCCCACGGAGCCGCCTGCGGCGGCCAGAGGTGGTTGAAAGCGCGACACTCTGTTCCAGATGTGACGCTCCGGCGGGCCGCCACGGGCTCCAGCACGCGCCTCGCGTACGTACCGGATCAACGGCACATCGTTTGCGTGGTGTCGGCCCGATGAGCGCCCTCGAGCCGCCTCCGGGCCGTGCGTCAGTACCCTGGACCTGCCCGTTCTGCCCGCTGCTGTGCGACACCTTTGGGGTCGATACGGGCGCCTGGGCGCTAACCGGCAGCGAGTGCGGTCGTGCCCGCGCGGCGCTGGCCCGATTCAACGCGGGAACTCTGTCCGCGCAAGCGCAGATCGACGGCGTGGTGTGCGATAGGGATGCGGCAATCGCCGCGGCTGCACGCATGCTTGCGGCGAGCCGGCAGCCGCTGTTCGGCGGGCTGGGCACCGACGTCGCCGGCGCTCGTGCCCTCTATCCGCTGGCCTGTCGCACCGGCGCGATCTGCGACCCGGCGGGCGGCGCGGCACTGTCGCACGGCTCGCGGGCGCTGCAGGATCGTGGCGCGTTCACGACCACGCTCGGAGAGGTGCACATGCGCGCCGACCTGATCGTCTGCATCGGCGCACCGCCGAGCGAGCGTTATCCCGAGTTTCCGCGGCGTTGCGGCGCGGGTGCGGGCGGCGCCGCACAGGTCGTGGTGCTGAAGCCGGCCGGTACAGTTGTGGCCGAAGCGGTCGAACCCGGCATCGAGGTGGTGACGATGGACGGCGATCTGTTCGACATTGCGGCGACGCTGGCCGCGCAGGTAGCCGGTCGCGCGGCCGGCGACTCGGCCGATCCGCTCGGCGTGCTCGCGGCGCGCCTGCATGCGGCCCGCTACGCGGTGCTGGTCTTCGAGACGGGGCGCTTGCCGGCGCACGGCGCGCTGATCGTCGAGGCCATCGACCGCATCGTGGCAACGCTCAACCAGCGCACGCGCGCCGCTGCCTTGCCGCTCGGGGGTGACGATGGCGCTTCGACCGTGGACGCGGTGTTCACCTGGATGTCGGGCCTGCCATTGCGCACGCGCGCGGCGCCCGTCGGGCTCGAGCACGAGCCAGTGCGCTTCGACGCGCAGCGCCTGCTGGCCGACCAGGCGGTCGACGCACTGCTGTGGATCGCCAGTTTCGGCACCGAGCCGGCACCGCCCATGGTGGACCTGCCGCGGGTCGTGCTCGGGCATCCGGGCTTTGCCGCGGCGGCGCAAGGCCGCGCGACGGTGTTCATTCCGGTTTCGACTCCGGGCATCGGCTCGGCCGGGCACCTGTTCCGTACCGATGGGTCGGTGCTGATGCCCTTGCGTGCGGTACGTGACGACGGCCTTCCGACGGTGGCCGACGTGCTCAAGCGACTGACGCAGGCCTTGGCGGAACAAGCGGCATGAGCGACGCGGCACCGGCAAGCCCGCTGAGAGCCGCCCTGCTGGGCTGCTGCAAGCGACGCTCGGCCCTCCCAGACCCTCGATCGTCGGTGAGCGTGTTGTCATGACGGTGCTGCGACTGCGCGGCGGGCGCATCATCGACCCGACCAACGCGGTTGATGGCACGCTGCGCGATCTGTACATCCGCGACGGACGCCTCGTCGAGGCGCCGCTCGGCGAAGCGGCGATCGAGGAGATCGACGTCAGCGGCTGCATCGTGATGGCCGGCGGCATTGACCTGCACACGCACATCGGCGGCGGCAAGGTCAACCTCGCGCGGCTGCTGGTTCCCGAGATGCAGCGCACAGGGCCGAATCCGATTGCGCTGCCCGACAACCCGCTCGAGCTCGCCTCCTGCGGCGGTTGTCTACCGGGTACGCTGGCGACCGGGTATCGCTATGTCGAGATGGGCTACACCGCCGCCTTCGAGCCCGCGATGATGGCCTGCAATGCGCGCCACACCCACATGGAGATGGGCGACACGCCGATCCTCGACCACGGCGCCTACGTGATGCTCGGCAACGACGAGCTGTTCCTGCAGATGCTCAGCCGTGGCGAGGACCCGCAGCGCATGCGCGACTATGTCGGCTGGACGATCAATGCGACCAAGGCGATGGGCGTCAAGGTCGTCAATCCGGGCGGCATCTCGGCGTTCAAGTTCAACCAGCGCAAGCTCGATGTCAACGAGAACCACGTGCACTGGCAGGTCACGCCGCGTCAGATCGTGCAGACGCTCGCGCAGGCACTCCGCGAGCTCGGCGTTCCGCACCCGCTGCACATCCACGGCAGCAATCTGGGCGTGGCCGGCAATATCGCGTCGACGCTCGACACGATTGCCGCACTCGAAGGCCTGCCCGCGCACCTGACGCATGTGCAGTTCCATGCTTACGGCACCGACGGGCCGAAGAAGTTCTCGTCGGCCGCACTGCAACTGGCCGAGGCCGTCAATGCGCATGCGAACGTCAGCATCGATGTCGGCCAGATCATGTTCGGCCAGACCGTCACGGCGTCCGGTGACACGATGCGCCAGCACGCGCAATCGGGGCTGGCGAACCCGCGCAAGTGGATCGGTGCGGACATCGAGTGCGAAGCCGGCTGCGGTGTCGTGCCGTTCCGCTACCGCGACCAGAACTTCATCAATGCGCTGCAATGGGCGATCGGCCTGGAGATCTTCCTGCTGGTCAACGACCCGTGGCGCGTCGTGCTGACCACCGACCATCCCAACGGCGGCCCGTTCACGAGCTACCCGCACCTGATCCGCCTGCTGATGGACCGCAGCTTTCGCGCCGAGCAGCTCGCGAAGCTGCATCCGGACGTGGCGGCGAACGCGGCATTGAACTCGATCACGCGCGAGCTGTCGCTGTACGAGATCGCCATCATGACGCGCGCTGCGCCAGCGCGCCTGCTTGGCCTGAAGGACCGTGGCCACCTCGGCGCGGGCGCCGCGGCTGACATTGCGGTCTACCGCGAAGACCCGAATCGCGAGGCGATGTTTGCGACGCCGGCCTTCGTGTTCAAGGACGGCGAACTGGTCGCGTGTGCCGGCCGCATCGTCGCGGTGCCGGTGGGCGGCACCCATTTTGTCGCGCCCGACTACGACCGCGGCATCGAAGCGATGCTGCGCAAGCATCACGCGGCGAATGGCCTGGTGAATGTCGATCACCTTGCAATCGGCCGCGACGAGCTGTGCGGCTGCTGCAACGGCGGCCGTCTGTTGCCCGCGAGCTGCTTCGAGGCGCAATCATGACGACCCCGGCTCCGCCGAATACGCCGGCCGGCGCGGCGGCGCGCGCGTCGACTTCGGAGCGGCCCGGTACTCGTCCCGTGAGCGAGGCACGCATCCTCAACGGCGTCGTCATCGACGACACCTTCGCCGAAGCCTTCCCGATGAAGGCCACGCGAATTCTCATCACCGCCCACAACCTGACCTGGGCCCGGCACGCCGCCGTGAGTGCGACCGGCTTTGCGACCTCGGTGATCGCCTGCGGGTGCGAGGCGGGCATCGAGGCCGAGATCGGTCCGGACGACACGCCGGACGGACGGCCGGGCTACTCGGTGCTGTTCTTCTCGATGTCGGGCAAGGAACTCGCGAAGCAGATCGAGCGCCGCGTCGGCCAGTGCGTGCTGACGTGTCCGACCACGGCGGTGTTCGCCGGCTTTCCTCGGACCGGCAACGAGCGAGCCGAAGGCGAGGTGATCGGCCTCGGTAGAAACCTGCGCTTCTTCGGCGACGGCTGGCAGATCTCGAAAGTCATCAACGGCGTACGCTACTGGCGCATACCGGTGATGGACGGCGAATTCGTCGCACAAGAGACGACGACGCTGACCAAGGCAGTCGGTGGCGGCAACCTGCTGATCCTCGCCACCGACACCGACGCGGCACTCCTCCTCGCCGAAGCCGCAGTGCGCGCGATGCGGCGATTGCCGAATGTCGTGATGCCGTTCCCCGGCGGCGTCGTGCGCTCGGGATCAAAAGTCGGCAGCAAGTACGCTGCACTCCGGGCCTCGACCAACGCTGCCTTCTGCCCGGGGTTGTACGGCTTGACCGCCGACAGCGAGATCACGCCGGACGTGCACTGCGTGCTCGAGATCGTGATCGACGGGCTGACCGAAGCCGATGTCGGTGCGGCCATGCTCGCCGGCATGCGCGCCTGCATCGAGATCGGTGCGGACGGCGGGCTGCGGCGCATCTCGGCCGGCAACTATGGCGGCAAGCTCGGGCCTTACCTGTTTCACCTGCACCGGCTGCTGGATATGCAGGGCGGTGAGTCATGAGCGTGCGGCTCACATTGAAGCGGGTGCCGGCGTTGCGGGTCGACCTGCGCGGCGTGGCACCGGCCGCATTGCAAGGCCTGAGCACCGCGCGCATCGAGCGCCTGACCGTGACGCACGGCATGCAAACGCTGGCGCTCGCCGAGTTCTTCGCGGTCGCTCGCGATGACGCAGACGAGGCCGCTGACGAGCTGGTGTTCGAGGGCGAGCTGGCGCGCTTCGACCGCATCGGCTGGCAGCTGACCGACGGCCGCATCGTCGTCGAGGGTTCGGCCGGTGACTACGTCGGCGCCTGCATGAGCGGCGGCGAGGTTCACGTGCGGGGCAGTGCCGGGCTGCTCGCGGCATGCGAGATGGCAGGCGGCAAGTTGCGGATAGACGGCGATGTCGGCGACTACGCCGCAAGCAGTCTGCCTGGCAGCATGGACGGCATGCGCGGCGGCACGCTGATCGTGCGCGGCGCCGCGGGCGATCGCTTCGCCGACCGAATGCGGCGTGGCACCGCCGTGGTGTTCGATGATGTCGGCGATTTTCTTGCCTCGCGGCTGGTCGCCGGGACCATCGCGATCGGCGGTCGGGCCGGCGCGCACATCGGCTACGGCATGCGGCGCGGCAGCGTCGTGTTCGTTGGCGCAGCGCCGGGCGTCGCGCCCACTTTCGTACCCGCGCTCGGCGACGCGTCCGTCGCGTGGCAACTGCTGGCGCGCGATCTGGCCAGCCACGGCGGCCCCTTCGCCGGCCTGCCGGCGCGCCGCATCAGGCGCCACCTCGGCGATCTCTCGTCCGACGGCAAGGGCGAGCTGATCGCGGTTCTGTAGCCTTGCGTCCGAGAGGCTGGGCGCCCGCTGATTCCGCTCACGGTCAACCTGACGATCTGACGACATGAGGCTGGCGCTGTTCGACCTGGACCACACGCTGATCCCGTTCGACAGTGGCATGGCCTGGACGCGGTTTCTGGTCGAGCGCGGCGTGCTGCCGGCGCAGGCCGAGGAGACTTACCTCGGCTATTGCCGGCAATACGTAGCCGGTACGCTCGACATCCACGGCATGCACCTGGCCACTGTCGCACCGCTGGGCCGCTTTTCGAGGTCGCTGCTCGCCCAATGGGCGCGCGAGTTCGAGCAGGTGATGCGCGAGCGTGTGCCCCAGGACATGCTGGAGCTGGTGCAGCGTCACCTCGACGCCGGTGATGTCTGTGCGGTTGTGACCGCGACCACGCGCCTCGTCGCCGAGCCTTGCGCGCGCGCCTTCGGCCTGGTGCAAGTGGTGGCCACTGAAGCGGCGACGGTGGGCGGCACGCTTGATGGGGCATTGACCGGCGAGATCGCGGGCCTGCCGTGCTTTCGCGAGCACAAGCCCACGCGGGTGCGGCAATGGCTGGCGCAGCAGCGGCCTGGCGATGCTGCCGAGCTGGGCGCGTTCGAGCAGAGCTGGTTCTATTCCGATTCGGCCAGCGACCTGCCGTTGCTGCAGGCCGTCTCGCACCCGGTCGCCGTCCGTCCGGACGAGCGGCTGCGCCGACATGCGCTCGAGGCCGGCTGGCCGGTATTCGATCCGACGTGAGGTGTTTTCGAGGTCACGCCTCGAAGACGCGTGAGCTCCGGTTGGAATGGACTACTGCACGAGCTGCAGGATTTCGAGCTGCTCTTCGACGGTCTCGAAGGTGCCGGTTCCAGCCGGCATCTGCATCAATGGCTTGAGCTGAGGGTCGAACAACCAGACGGTGGGGTAGACCAACATGCGGCTCCGCTCGTCGCCGATCGAACGCTGGAATTCGGTGTAGGGCTGCGACTTACCGCCAACGCGAATGAACAGGCGCTGCGCGTTCGTCGCCAGGGAGCTGTGCAGGTCAACGACCAGCCAGGGTTTGAAGTGCGGCCCCAGCTCGGCCGCGTTCTTGCGCAGAAAGTTCTCGTAACGCCGGCAGTATGGGCAGTCGCTTGCCCCGAGGTAGACGTACAGGCGCTTGTTCTCGCGCTGCGCGCGCGCCAGCGCTGGCCCGAGATCGAACTCGGCGCGCTCTGGGCCGCCGCTGGGTTCGACGACGAGCGGGGCGTAAGCCGGCGGGATGCCGCGTGCCTCCTCTGCACGACCGAGTGGCGGGAAGATCGCGACGCAACAGACACAGCCCAACAGCCGGCGCCGACGGTGCAGCGACATCATCCGACCTTGAGCGAGCCAGTGAAGTGGCGCTCCTTCGAGTCCACGACCTCAGCGCGCAGTTCGCCCGGGCCATGCGGAACGAAGTTGAAGCGCCAAGTCGGATTCTCGCTAAGCGAGAAATCAAGATCGGCATCGAAGATCTTCCGCCCCGCAAAGCTCACCGCGATCGTGCGGACGAAGTACGAGGGGATGTACATCACCGTCACGTTGTTCAGCTCGAAGCCGGTGTCGTTGGGGTGGACCACGGTCAGGTCGGCAGTGGTCGGTGCGCCCATCTTCGGCGGCCCCGGCAGCTTGAAGATCGTCCGGCCGATCAGCTCCGGTGAATCGCGGTTGGGCGGCGCCGAGCAGCCGCCGGAAGTCTTCACAAAGCGCGAGTCCATGTGCAGTTCGCCGTTCGAGAGTTCGCTGACGACGCGCACGTGGCTGTACTCGTCGACGCGAAGGCGGGTCTCGAAGTCGGCCTGACCGACTTCCGGTGTCAGCTCCAGTGTGGCGGCCAGAGGCGACGGGTTCTTGTCGACCAGCAGATGGATGCGCCTCACGTGCAACTCGGGAGTCTGCGCCAGCTTCGAGACGATCTTCACCGGCACCGAGGCGCCGTAGGCTGCACGCAGCGGTGCGATCAGCTGCACGCGGTCGGCGCCGGCCGTGATCGGCTGCGTGCCGAATAGTCGGCCGCGCAGCAACTCCCATTCCGGCGAGAGATCGGCGTGGCCGGTGTTGCTCGGCAGGCCGCCAATCGCGGCGCGCGAAGAGAGGGGCGTCAGGGGCAGCGCCCCCACGCCGAGCATGAACGCGCGCCGCCGGCAATCAGTGAGAGGCTTCATCGGCGATGGCATGGTCTCGAGGCTCCCGGCAGTTCTAATAGGACTATTTCAACAACAACTCGCGCTCGTAACGCAAGTAGACGAGGGCCGCGTTGCGCCTGTGCACCGTATCGTACTGATCCCAGGCTTCGAAGTCAGGCAGCGCGGTGGCATCGGGGACTTCGCTCAAGGCCGTGCCCGCGGTTAGCAGCGCGCGCACGCGCGTCGTCAGCCGATCGAGGTAGCGCTCGACCTGCGTGATCAGGTGCTTCGTGCCGGCCGGCCCATGACCGGGCACGATCACGTTGAGCGGCAATGCTTGCAGCGTGCGCAGCGCTTCCTGCCAGGTCGGCAGGTCGCTGTCGAACACGTCCGGGATGCGCTGCGCGTCGAGCAGGCCGCCGGCGAACAGCGCGCCGGTGCGCGGATCGAACACCGCAATGTCGCCGGGGCCGCTCGAGTGGCCGAAATACAGCACTTGAATCGGACGGCCGATCAGCGTGGCGGCGTTGACGCCGAGCGGGTCGGTGAAGCGGATGTCGGGCTCGAACAGCGTCGTGCCGCGCATCGCGTCTTCACCCAGCGTCGCACGCAGGGTCTTCAGGCAGGTGTCGCAACGCGAGGCCATCAGATCGGCGGCGGCCTGCTGCATCGCGATCGGAATGCCCATCTCGCGAAATGCCGCGGCGCCGAACAGGAACTCCTGCCGGGTGTGCGTGATGATGGCCAGGCGCACCGGCTTGTCGGTCACGCTGCGGATCGCCTCGAGCAGCGCGCGACCGTGCCGATACGAGGTGCCCGTGTCGATTGCCAGCACGCCGATGCGGCCGACGACAAAGCCTGCATTGCCGACGCGGCCCTGGTTCGCGGCTTCCGGTTCGCCGCCGGTGCCAGCCAGCATGTAGACACCGGCAGCGAGCTCGATCACCGGCACTTCGTTGCTGCCCTGGTTCGTCAGGTAGGCAGACGATGCGGCGACGCCCGGCGTGCCGGTGCCGATGAGCAGCAACAACAGGACGGCAATCGCGGCGGCGCGGCGCATCCCTTCAGGCAGCAGTCGGCGTGACGTCCAGGCTGCTCTTCCAAGCAGCCTGATGGCTGTCGACGACCTCTGCCGTCAGCCGGCCCGGCGCGTCCGGCACGAAGTAGAAGCGCAGGTTCGGGTTCTCGCTGATCGAGAAGTCGAGATCGGCCGTCAGCACCGGTTGGCCGGCGTAGAAGACGTTGACCGTGCGCACGAACCGGCGTGGCGTGAACTGGCGCGTTAGCTGATCCATCACCATGCCCGAGTCGTTCGGGTGGCTGATCATCAGCTGCACCAGCGTCGGCTTGTGAAGCACCACGTCGCCGTCGACGCGCAGCCTGATCTTGCCGAGCGCTGCGAGCGCGGCCTGCGGATCCTTGCCCGGCGGGGCCGAGCAGCCACCCGAAGCCTTGACGAAGCGGGTGCGCATCAACAGCCGGCCGTCGTTGGTCTCGGCAATGGCTCGCACGAAGCTGTATTCGTCAACGCGCACGCGGGTCTCGATGTCGGCGCGACCACTTTGCGGCGTGAACGAGAAGATCGCCGAGATCGGCGAGGGGTTGCTGTCGATGACGAGGTACAGCTTAGCGACATGGCTCGCTGCAGTGTGCGGCAGCCGTGCGCGCATTGCGATCGGCACGACAGCGGCATCCTCGGCACGACTTGGCGCATCGAGCGCCAGCATGTCGTCGCCAGCGTTCGCGATCGGCCGGTTCTCGAACAGGCTCGCCCGCACCTTCTGCCAGATCGCGCTGGCCTCGGGGTTCTCGCCGGACTTGATCTCGGCGACCGCGCTGCGCGGCGTGCCCCACAAGGTTGCTGTGACCAGCGCCGTGCCGGTGACCATGAGCTTGCGTCTGTCAATGTCGTGGTTCATCGCAGCACCTTCAGTCTTCCCACTCCAGCTCGGCAAACGCTGCAGTGACGTTGCGGCGGTGAAACCGGTCAGTGAGCTGCCAATCCGAAGCAGCCGCCATGCCGACGCTGTCGACCGCCTGGGGCAGCGTCTTTCCGGCCTTGATCGCAGCGCGTGTCTCGCGCCGCAGGGTTTCAAGATACTCCTGTTGCGGCTTCAGTGCTGCAGGCCAGTCGTTGCTGATCGGGCCGTGGCCGGGGATGACCCGGGTCGCGTCGATCGCCGCGAGGTCTTGCATCACGGCCAGCCAACCGCGCAGATTGCCGTCGACGACCGGAATGTGTTGCGTGAACAACAGGTCCGAGGCGAACAACGTGCGTGTGCGGCGGTCGTACACCGTGAGATCGTTGTCGGTGTGAGCGGTCGGCCACGCCTTCAGCACGAGCACGCGGTCGCCGAGGTCCAGTTCACGGGTTCCCTCGACGGCCAGGGTTGGATAGACCACCGCGCCATGCGCCACGCTGACGCCGAAATCGCGCGCCAGTGAATTCAGGAAGTAGCGCTCGCGTGCTGCCAGCGCGGCGTTGAATTTCGCGCTCGCGACGAAGCGCGTGTCCGGGCCGGCGAAGGCGGCGTTGCCGAGCACGTGATCGGGATGGGCGTGGGTGTCGATCACGAAGCAGATCGGGAGGCGTGTCGTGCGCTCGATGGCGGCGCGCCAGCGCTGGCCGAGCTGCGGCGTGCCGCCGGTGTCGATCACCGCCACACAGCGGCTGCCGATGACGAAGCCGAGGTTTGCAATGTCGCCAGCGTTGCTCGGCAGCCAGTCTTCGACAAGGCCGGCATGCATGTAGACGCCGGGGGCGACCTCGGTCACTGCGAGCGGTGCCGCCTCGGCCACGCCTTGTGCGGCGGCGACAACGTGCAAGAAGGCACCCAGAAGTAGGGCGCCCACGCGTCGGTGCATGCGGAGCGGCATGGTCGGCACCTCAATGAGGGTGGCGGCCTACTTGGCGTCGTTGATGAAGCAGCCCTTCTTGACCTTCGCTTGCAGTTCCCGATACTTCTTCAGCTCCGGTTGCAGTACCGGCGTGTCGCGGATCGAATTCCCGCGCTCGCCGCCGATCGACATGCCGTTGCTGATGGTCTGCATGGTCGTGAACTCCTCGTACTTGACCTCGGCCGCCAAGGCGTCGACCGCGCACGAGCACTTGCTAACCATCTCGAAATACGGGCCGGGGTTGGCACGCATGCAGTCCTCGACGTACAGCACGCGGTCGGCGGTCGGGAAGTCGTTGGCGCGGGCGGCGCCGCTCCCGATCAGCAATGCCGCGAGCACGGCAGCACCCAGCGTGGTGGAGCGGGCGGTGAAGTGGATCATGGTCGGGTCCGTGTGCGATGAAGGAAGGGTCGGCTTGGCGTGCGGTAGCGGATCGTTAGGAGCCGGGCTTTCCCGCGGTGTCGGCCCCGTCGATCAGCAGTTCCTCGGCGAGCAGCGGTGGCGCATCGGCACCCTTGGTGCCATCAGGAATCCGCGTGCGGATCGCGTACACGCCGCCCGGCACTGCCTCGGAGAGCGTGAACACGTATTGCTTGGCCGCCAGCTTTTCGAAGCGTGCCCGGTTAGGGTCGTCGACGAACGGTGAGATCGTGAACTCCAGACCAGCCACCGCCTTGCCGCGATAGCGCAGCGTCACGGCACGCTGCTGCGCGCCCTGGAAGATCGCCATGCGGATGCGCTTGCGGAAATAGCTCGATTGGCCTTTCGTCAGGCGCTGCATCTCGCGCACATCGCGTTCGAGAAAGAATAGCGTGACCGGGTTTCCGGTCGCACCTTCGACCGGCGGCAACGTGACCTTGCGTTCGCCGCTCAGGAAGTCGCCTGTCGCGTCGCAGCAGCGGCCGCCGCTCTGCGCCTTCAGCACGATCGAGGCCTTGTCCTTGAAGCCGGGTTCGAGGCTGCCCGAGCGATGGAATGCGTAGCGCAGCGTCAGCGGCGGGTGCAGATTGGCGATCTGATCGGTCATGAACAGCGCCCGTTCGGCGGGCGAGTAGTCTTTGGCCGGCTCTTCGGCGCTCGTTGCCGTGGCCGCAAGCACCAGCGCCAGAGGGGCGAGGGTGGCCGTGAGGGGTCTCAATGGCCTGGACGTGGTCATGGTGAGGAAAAGCACTGCGCTCGCGTCAGGGGCGGCATGGCAAAGGCGTGGCCGCGCTGTCGGATGGCCGGCCCGGGCGCATGTGAAGGCGCTGAGTTTCGAGACGGGCGCTTTCAAAATCGGGATCGATGGCCAGCGAGCACTCGAGCGCATCGAGCGCATCACCCGGAAGGTCCAACATGCCGAGCGCACGGCCGAGCAGGTACCAGGGTTCCGGGTCGCTCGTGTCGCGGCGGGCCCAGTCGGCGGCGAGCAGTCGCAGCGCCTGCCAGTTGCCGTCGCGCTCGAGCACGGCGGCACGCATGAACGGCGGCTGCTCTGCCAGCGGCTGCTCCCAGAAGGCGGGATCACGCGCAGCCGGCGGGCCGGCGGGCAGGGGGTGGTCGGCAGCGTCGAGATCGCGTGCAAGCCATTCGGCCGGCATCGCGAAATAGTGGCCCGTGGCACCGCGCAAGCGGAAGCTCAGCACGCCGACGAGTTTGCCCTCGGCGTCGAACAGCCCGCCGCCGCTCGCGCCGGAACTGAAGAAATTGGAGCTCTGGATGACCCGGGCACCGTCCATCCGGTGCAGCGCGAGCACGGCACCGGCACTGCTGTGGAACGCCCCGGCCGTGTGCCCGACAGCCGTCACCGGCTGACCGATCGAGAGCTCACCGGCCAGCCCGAGCCGGACCGCGCGGGCGCTCTCGATGCCGCGCACGCGCAGGAAGCAGAGATCGTGATAGGCATCGACCTGCTGCAATTGCGCGGGCAGGCGCAGACCGCCCTGCAGCACCCTGATCTGCCGCGCATCGCGGGTGACGTGGCAGTTGGTGACGACGCGTTCGCTGCCAACAACCACTCCGGACCCGAGCGAATAGCCGCCCTCGGCACGGAGCACCTCGACCTTCAGAACGCTGCTCGAGAGCTTGACCAGCATGGCCCGGTCGAGCCCGGCGAGCACCGGGCTTGCCTGGGTCGCAACCAGTATCAGGGCGAGCAGGCGCTTCATCCGCGATCGCACGTTCAGTTCTTCGGTGCCTCGTACGACGCATCGACCACCGGGACGCCGTACTCCTTCAGGATCGACTGGATCTCCGCCCGGCGCGACTCGATCAAGCCTTCGACCTGCTGCTTCCATTCGCGTTCGCCGTAGCGCACGCCCATGGCGATCTCGTAGTCGAGCTTGACGCCGGGTTCGGATTGCAGCGGAAGCACGATCAGCTGCGGCGTCTTCACCCGCCGCGCGAAGTAGCCGGCGATCGGGCCCCAGACGATGGCCGCGTCGATCTTGCCGCTGGCCAAGTCCTTCTCGATGATTTCGCCGGGGTACTGCTGCGGGTCGGGATTGCGGATCGGGTACGGCACGCCGCTTTCGAGGAGCTGGTGCTTGGACAGCCATTCGGAGGCTGGCGAACGGTCGTAGAGGCCAATGCGCAGCGACCGCAATTTGGCCGAATCCAGCGCGAGGAACTCAGCTGCCGTGCTGACGTTGTCCATGCCCTTGCCCTTCGGGAACACGAGCGCATAGGTCGAGCGGTAATAGGGCTTCGTGACCGATACACCCTCATCGAATCCGACGGGCACGCTGATCACGATGTCGCAAGGGTAGTCCTGGCCCGGGAGTTTGTAGCGCAGCGTGTTGCGAATGAACGCGAGCCGCTGCGGGAACGAGTAGTAGGTGACTGGCAGATTCAGCGCCTTGCCGAAGACCTCGGCGATGCGGTTCTCGATGCCTTCACCTTTGGTGTTGGAGAACGGCAGGTTGTTCGGATCCTGGCAGACGCGTAGCTCGGTGCGCTTGGGCGGCGTGTCCTGGGCTGCGGCTTCGGTTGCCACAGGCGCAACCACACAAGCCACCGTCAGCCAAGCCGCCGTCGCCACGCGCCTGCCGTGCTTGAAGGCGCCCGGCAGCTCCACTGGACTCATGGCATGGCCTCGACCCGAGCCTTCGTGATCGCGCCGTCGGAACGCCCCTTCAGGTAAGCATAGAGCTGGTCCATGTTCTTCATCACCTCCGCGTTGCCCGAGAAGGCGACCATCTGCGTGTTGGGGCGACCTTTGGAGACGGCCTGGACGAACTCATCCTTCGTGAGCGTCTTCAGGCTATTGATCAACGACGGGCCGACCAGGCCTTCCTGGCTCGCACCATGGCAACGGTCGCAGGCTGCCGAGCGCCAGGTCCTGAACCCCTGCAGCGTGTTGGGGTCGACCTTGTAGCCGTCGACGACGGTGTAAGGCGGGGACTTGGCGCCACCAGGGGAAGAAGCCGCCTGACCGAACGCCGTGGCGGCCGAGGCGAATAACAGAATGAAGCAAAGGGTCTTGGAGTGCTGCATGTGGCATCAGTGGAACGGCATTGGAAAAGCGGGGATGGCCCCCCATCGAAAGCCATCCCCCCGGTTAGATGATGCGCCGTGTTCAGGTCACGGCTGCACTGTACTTCCTGCGTTGCTTCAGTTCGGCAGCGCGAACACGGTCAGCGAACCACCGAGTTCTGTGTACTTCGCCAGTTCACGGTAGCCGCCCACGGCGCCGAGGCCGTCCTGATCCTTCTCGAGACCTGCTGCCATGCCGATGCCGGCCCATCCCCCGATGCCGGAGAACACGCCGATGTACTGCTTGCCCTTGTGCGTGTACGAGAACACGTTGCCGATGATCCCGGACGGCGTCTTGAACTTGAACAGTTCCTTGTTGATGTCCTTCTTGTCGACGCACTTCAGGTAGCCCTCGAGCGTGCCGTAGCAGGAAAGGCCGCCCGCCGTGTTGAGCGCGCCGCTCCAGACCGAGAACTTCTCGGGGTGGCTCTGCACGACCTTGCCGGTGCCCGCATCCCAGCTGATGTAGTTGCCCATGCCGCCGTGGCTGCCCGGCGTCGGGAACATCGACAGGGTCGCGCCCACATACGGTTGGCCCGCGGTGTACTCGACCTTGAACGGCTCGTAGTCCATGCAGACGTGGTTCGTCGGCACGTAGAAGAGCTTGGTTTCAGGATCGAACGACGCCGGTTGCTGGTCCTTGCTGCCCAACGCCGCGGGGCAGATGCCTTTGGTGTTGACGTCCGGACCGCCCTTCGCAGTGGAGTACTTCGCGACGACTTCCGGCCGACCGGTCTTCATGTCGACGTGGGTGGCCCAGTTGACCTTCGGATCGTACTTCTCGGCCACCAGCAGGGCGCCGGTGACGCGGTCCATGGTGTACCCGAAGCCGTTGCGGTCGAAGTGCACCAGTGCCTTGGTCGGCTGGCCCTTCACGTTGATGTCGGCCAGGATCATCTCGTTGATGCCGTCGAAGTCCCACTCGTCGTACGGCGTCATTTGATAGACCCACTTCGTCATGCCGGTATCGACGTCACGCGCGAAGATCGTCATCGACCACTTGTTGTCGCCCGGCCGCTGCGCCGGGTTCCAGGTCGACGGGTTGCCGGTGCCGTAGTACATGAGGTTCAGCGCCTTGTCGTAGCTGTACCAGCCCCAGGTCGTGCCGCCACCGGTCTTCCACTGATCGCCCTTCCACGTCTTGAGCGAAGAGTCGGCGCCCACCGGCGCCATCTTGCCGTCGGTCCAGGTCATGGTCTTGGCCGGGTCGATCAGCATCTCGGCATCGGGGCCGACGCTGTAGCCCTTCCAGGCCAGCTTGCCGTCG
>Ga0207691_10001108_pt1 | contig 26807 bp, 26 predicted proteins | sample KBSM13metaG_FD_184327 | JGI IMG/M metagenome (GOLD analysis project Ga0207691, IMG submission 184327) | Miscanthus rhizosphere microbial communities from Kellogg Biological Station, Michigan, USA - KBS M1-3 metaG (SPAdes) (version 2) | ecosystem: Host-associated > Plants > Roots > Rhizosphere >...
CGGCACAGTCCGGGCCCGAGAACACGGCGGCGGGATTTGCCGCCGGGGTGACCGACTATCTGACCAAGCCCTTCCGGCCCGCGCACGTTCGTGCCCGCGTTCAAGCGTGGCTGCTGCGCCGCCCGGCTGAGGCTCCGCGCGACACATGAATGACAGCAGCCATGCTCCGATCCCGCCGTCAGGAGGGGCTGGCCTCAACCAACGGCTGGTGTCATCGCTCGAGGCGTTGAGCCGGGCGTCGAGCTGCTTGATTGCGGGCGTTGGTCTGGCGGTACTCCTCGGATGGCATTTCGACATCGAGCTGCTCCGGGCCGGATTACCCGGCCGCACGCCAGTGAATCCGGCAACAGCGCTCGCGTTGCTTTTAGCCGCCTCCGCGCTTTGGATGCATCACCAAGCGAGGGGCAGACCCGACTCTGCACCGGTTCGCTGGCTGGCGCTGACCGCCGCTTCACTCGTCATCGCGCTGGGTGTGATCACACTCACTGGCTATTTCATTGGTCACAATCTTCGCGTTGACCAGGTCCTGTTTGGTGTGCAACTCGCCGGCAATCGCGTTGCGCCCAATACCGGCTTTGCTCTGTTGCTGATTGGCGTCGCGCTATGGCTGCTCAACTCGCCGCGCCGCTTGCGGCCCGCGTTTGAGCAACTGGTGGCACTGTTTCCAATCGGCGTCGCCCTCATTTCGCTGCTCGGCTATGCCTATAGCGCGGAGGGAATGTACGGACTCGGCGAATTGCAACGCATGGCGTTGCCGACGGCGGCGTCTCTCTTCGTGTTGGGGATAGGCATCCTCTGCGCTCGTCCCGACGGCGGATTCGTTTCCGTGATTGTCAGCGATCATGCGGGCGGAGTCCTCGCGCGTCGAATGCTGCCCGCCGCAATCCTCGTCCCCGCCGGCCTCGGCTGGCTCACGTTGTCGGGACAGCGAGCCGCGCTTTTCAGCGAAGCACTCGGCCTCGCCATCGCCGCGGCGGCCACAATGTTCGCGTTCGCGGCGTTCATCGCGACCACAGCCCGCTCTCTCTCGCGGGCCGATCGCGTCCGGAAGGCGAGCGAACGTCATCTCGCCGCGCAGAACCTGACGACATCCGTGCTCGTGGAATCGGCGACGCTAGCGGAGGCCATGCCACGCGTTCTCGAGGCCGTTTGCAACGGCCTCGACTGGGCCATGGGAGCGAGCTGGAGCGTGGATTCCCAGGCGCACGTGCTCCGCTGCGCGGAGATGCACGTGGCCCGGCCGCGGCTGTTGCAAGAAATGGTCGAGGTCAATCGTTGCGTCACATTCGCGCACGGCGTTGGGCTTCCGGGCCGGGTTTGGAGCACCGGGCGAGCTGCGTGGATTGCCGACGTTGTCCACGAGCCGAACTTCCCACGGGCGGCGGCGGCGGCGAAGGATGGCCTGCACGGCGCGTTTGGCTTTCCGATCATCGGTCCCGGCGGGTTTTTGGGCGTGATGGAGTTCTTCAGCACGGAGATCCGCGAGCCAAACGCCGCGGTGCTCGCTCTGTTTGAAGGTATCGGCGGGCAGGTCGGCCAGTTCATCGAGCGCAAGCGTGCGGAGGCTGAGCTCGAGCGCGCCAAGGTTGCCGCCGAAGCTGCGACGCAGGCGAAATCAGACTTCTTGGCCAATATGAGTCACGAGATTCGGACGCCGATGAACGCGATCATCGGTATGTCCGATCTCCTGACGACCAGCCGGCTCGAGCCCCAGCAGCGCGAGATGGCCGAGACGATCCGCATGAGCGGCCAGCATCTGCTGACGATCATCAATCAAATCCTCGACTTCTCCAAAATCGAATCCGGGATGCTCGAACTCGAGCAGGCGCCGTTCGATCTCGCCGACTGCATCGAGGAGGCGCTGCAGCTGGTGGCGCCAAAAGTGGCGGGTACCGACATCGAATTGACCTATGCGCTCGACGACGCGATGCCGAGGCTGGTTGTCGGCGATGCCGCACGGTTACGGCAGGTGCTCGTCAACCTTTTGGCAAACGCCATCAAGTTCACAACGGCAGGTGAGGTCGGCGTGACCGTCTCCGCTCGGCGGCTCGAGGGCTCCCGGCGGGAGGTTCACTTTGCGGTGCGCGACACCGGGATCGGCATCCCAAAGGATCGGTTCGACCGTCTATTCAAGGTTTTCAGCCAGGTGGATGTCTCGACGACGCGCCGGTATGGCGGGACAGGCTTGGGGCTGGCCATCAGCAAGCGACTGAGCGAACTCATGGGCGGGCGGATCTGGGCGGAGAGCGAGCCGGGGAAAGGCTCGACGTTCCACTTTACGATCGTCGCAGATGAGGTCGAGGCTTTAGAGCATGCGGCCGCCGACCGTGAGCAACCGGAGCTGGCAGGCAAGCGCGTTCTGATCGTCGACGACAATGCCAGCAATCGTCTTTTGCTTAAGCTCCAGACCGAGCGATGGGGCATGCGCGCCCGGGATACAAACTCTCCCGCCGTGGCGCTCGAATGGATCGTACAGGGCGATCCCTTCGACGTGGCACTTCTCGATTACCAGATGCCCGAGATGGACGGAATCGCGCTGGCCCGAGAAATTCGCGCCGCGCGGGGCGCACACGCGCCGGTTCTCATCCTTCTGTCGTCGACCGGCCAGTCGCTGGCGTCTGCCCACGCCAACGCCGGCTTTGCCGCGGGGCTGTCGAAGCCCTTGCGGCTCTCGCATCTGCGCGATCGGCTGCTCGAGACGTTCGGCGACCGACGCGACACGTCGGCCGGCGCGGTTCCTCCGGTGGCGCGCGATGTGGGCTCGCCGGTGCCGCTGCGCATCCTTATCGCCGAGGATAACGCGATCAACCAAAAGGTCGCGCTTCGCCTGCTCGAGAGGCTCGGATACGGAGCCGACGTCGTTGGTGATGGACGCCAGGCGCTCGCGCGCCTCGACCATGCCGTCTACGATGTCATACTCATGGACGTCCAGATGCCGGAGATGGATGGCCTCGAGGCGAGCCGCGCCATCTGCGCGCGTTGGGCTGCAAGCGAGCGTCCGCGCATCATCGCGATGACCGCCGAGGCGATGCAAGGGGACCGCGACAAGTGCCTGGCGGCGGGTATGGACGACTACATTGTGAAGCCCGTGACGCTGGACCGACTCGCAGCGGCCCTCGCCAAATGCCGGCCTTTGGCGGCCGCCACCGCACCCGAAGCTGCGGCCACGCCGGTCGCGGTCACCGCACTCGACCGCGACGTGCTCGATCAGCTTCGCGAAGATCTCGGAGGGACGGCGGCAGTGCGGGAGGTGATTAGGAGCTTCCTCGATGAGACCCCGTCCGTTCTCTCGGCGCTGCGTGACGCAGCGGCTCGAGCCGATGTCCCGAGCATCCGGCGGGCCGCGCATATGATCAAGGGTACAAGCTCAATCCTAGGCGCTCGCGAACTCTCGGAGCAATGTGCGGAGATCGAACACGTCGGCCAGACCGGCTGTATCGCCGATGCCGGGGCTCGCGTGGTCGCCGTTGAGGCGTCGTACCGGACGATCGAAGCCGCGCTCAAGGCGGAGATCGAGAGGCTTCGGCCATAGCACCATTGGCGTTGGATATGCCGCCCGATTTCGAGCGCGCCGTTGCGCCCGTCCTCGATAGCCGCATCACGGATGGGCGCCGAGCAATTCGCCGGTGCACACAAGGGGGAGGCGCCACGATGGACTCGATTAGGATCATTCTTCCGGAATGTCGGCGCGCACGTCCGCGCCGACAAGGAGGAACAATGAGATCTCTCGGCAAAGCGACCGCCGCCATCCCTGTTCTGCGACGCGGCTTCGCGCAGACGCTGAGAGCCGGCTCCAAGAACTTCACGGAACAGTGCATGCTCGACGGCCATGCCCCTCCGCTCGCATTCTCAAAGGCACAACGCCCTCTGACCTACTGGTTCAGCGTCGGCGGTGAGGGCTAACATTTCTCTCGACGCTGGCACGTTAGAGGCCCTCGACGAGGCCGCCCGCGCGCACGGTCTGTCGCGTTCGTCGGTATTGAAACAAAGCGGTGTCGCGGCGACGAATACGTCATCTCAAGCTTCAGCCCCGAAGCTCAAACGTGTGCCGCATCGGATGATCCTGCGTGGATCGGCGCGAGATCGCGTTTGGGCAGATTGGCAACGGCGATATGCAGCGCGCTGGTGTTCGCCAAGGTTCGGCAACGTTTACTCCCCAAAAATTCCCCGAATCGCCTTTCGAAACACCGTCATCGTACCTAATCAGCTGAAATCATTGGCGCGCCCTACGGGAATCGAACCCGTGTTTCCGCCGTGAAAGGGCGGCGTCCTAGACCGCTAGACGAAGGGCGCTGAGGCGCGGCGACATATAGAGCCGTTTTTCCCCCGCGGCAAGGAAGCCGCGGGCGCAACGAAACCGGGTATGGCGGTCACCATTTCCCGGTGTTGGGCATGGAGACCCACGGCTCCTTGGGCGGCAGCGGGGCGCCTTTCTGCAGCAGTTCGATCGAGTGCTTGTCGGGCGAGCGCACGAACGCCATCACGCCATCGCGCGGCGGACGATTGATGGTTACGCCAGCCTTCATCAGCTTCTCGCATAACTCATAAATGTCGTCGACCTCGTAGGCGAGGTGGCCGAAATAGCGCGCCTCGCCGTAGTCCTCGCTGTCCCAATTGTGCGTGAGTTCGACCAGGGGCGCGTCGCGGCCATTGCGCTTGCTCTCCGCGACCCGCGTTTCGTCCTCAGGCGCGGCGAGGAACACCAGGGTATAGCGATTTTTCTCGTCGACCCGGCGGCGCTCCTCCTTGAGGCCGAGCTTGTTGCAGTAGAAATCGAGCGCGTGATCGAGGTTGCGCACGCGCAGCATGGTGTGCAGATATCTCATGTGTGACCTCCTTGCATCGCCTGGCAAAAAAAGCGGATGAGAGAAGCATATATGATCGCGCCCGATCTGGAGACCGCTATCGACCGACTGCAGGAGCTGGTGGATGGCGCGCGCGTCATCGTTCCCTTCACCGGCGCCGGAATTTCGACCGAGTGCGGCATCCCCGACTTCCGTTCCCCGGGCGGGCTCTGGACCAAGAACCGGCCGATCCCGTTCGACGAGTTCCTGGCCAGCCAGGAGATGCGGAACGAAGCCTGGCGGCGGCGTTTCGCCATGGACGGGCACTTCACCGCGGCGGTGCCCGGACGCGGGCATCTCGCGCTCGCAAGCTTCTACCGCACCGGCAAGGCGCCGGCGGTGATCACACAGAACATCGACAACCTGCATCAGAGTTCCGGGATTTCCGAGGAACACGTGATCGAGCTGCATGGCAACAATAGCTATGCTCTATGTCTCGATTGCGCCAAGCGCTTCGAACTGTCGTGGGTGCGCCAGCGGTTCACCGATGCGAACGAACGCGCGCCGGATTGCCCGGACTGCGGCGGCCACATCAAGACGGCAACGATCTCCTTCGGGCAGGCAATGCCGGAGCGGCAAATGCGCCGCGCCGAGCAACTGACTCTTGACTGTGATCTTTTTCTCGCGGTGGGTTCTTCGCTGGTGGTGTGGCCGGCGGCCGGATTTCCCTTACTTGCCAAAAGAAACGGCGCTCGTTTGGTGATTATCAACCGGGAAGCGACCGAATTCGATGAAATTGCCGACCTTGTCGTGCGCGAAGACATCGGAACGGTGCTGTCCCCCTTCATCGTCCACTGAGCCCGAGTGTGGATAGATGTACACAGTCATCCACCTCTTTTGGCATGTGAATGCATTTTAGCCTTTCCCCTTCGCAGCCGAATGATATCTTCGTAACGGCCAAGATTCGAAGCGCGCGCAAGAAGCGCCTGGACTGAGCGGCGGCGTTGGGGCGTCATGACGTCGGACGGAATTGGACCCAAGGGGCCTGGCGGCGGTTTGGAAGTCGACCGCGGCTCTGGCGGCGAGATCGGCGACGAGACCGCGAGCGTCATCGAGCTCACCGGCGTCATCAAATGGTTCGACGTCTCCAAGGGCTATGGCTTCATTGTTCCCGATAACGGGATGCCCGACATTCTGCTGCACGTGACGTGCCTGCGGCGCGACGGCTTCCAGGTCGCCTATGAAGGGGCGCGGGTGGTGGTCGAGGTGCTGCAACGCGCGCGCGGTCTGCAAGCCTTCCGCGTCGTCTCCATGGACGAATCGACGGCGGTGCACCCGGCGCAGATGCCGCCGCCGCGCACCCACGTGACGGTGACGGCCACCAGCGGGCTCGAGCGGGCGCAGGTGAAGTGGTTCAATCGGCTGCGCGGGTTCGGCTTTCTCACCCGCGGCGAGGGCACCGAGGATATCTTCGTGCACATGGAAACACTGCGCCGCTTCGGGCTGACCGAGTTGCGACCGGGGCAGTACGTGCTGGTGCGCTTTGGACCTGGGCCGAAGGGATTGATGGCGGCCGAGGTGCGTCCCGAAGGCGTGCCGCATGGGCAAGCTTCGCACTGACCCACCGCCAGCCAGCACACCAGCACCCGGAATTGCGATCTGACGCCGTCACGGCCACGTGATCTACGGGCCGGGCCCGGGACAACCTCGGTGGCGATTCTGTTATAATAGGGCCTTCCAGCATCGAGGCTTGTCCATGCGTCGTGTCCTGCTCGCCGTTCTCGCCGTTGTCTCGCTCTTCACCTTGCCGCTCGGCCGTGCCGGCTTGCTCGCAGCGGCCGAACTGCAGCCGCTCGAAATCGCCAGCAAGAGCGGCGTACATGTCTTCGCAGTCGAAATGGCTGTGACTCCGGAGGAGCAGGCGAAAGGCCTGATGTTCCGCAAGCAATTGCCGGAAGGGCAGGGCATGCTGTTCGACTTCCACCGCGAGCAGCCGACCAGCTTCTGGATGAAGAACACCTACGTTCCGCTCGATATGATCTTCATCCGCGCCGACGGGCGCATCCTGCGGATCGCCGAGAACACCGTGCCGCTTTCTGAAACGCTGGTTCCCTCCGGCGGCCCGGTGCTGGCCGTGCTCGAGGTGGTGGCCGGCACCGCCAAGAAGCTCGGCATCGCCGCCGGCGACCGCGTGGCCCACCCGATCTTCAACAGCCGTTAGTGTGGCGGATTTGACGTTCCTATCAGCATTGCTGCGAGTCATTCATAGGAACGTCAAATCCAAAGCCACACTGGAGTCATATAGTTGCTAGTGTCCCTTTGGTTCCGACGTTCGTATGAGCGCGTGCTGCAAAGGGATACGAACGTCGGAACCGGGACACTAGCTCCGGCGGCGACCGCTGCCTTTTGCGCGCGATCAGCCTTAGACTTGGTTGCGTCCAAGAGACGAACCGGACATCGCAGCGCAGGGAGGGATTCATGCGACACGGCCTCGCAACGGCGTGCCTGACGCTTTCGTTCATGTCTTCGCTGATGGCGGTGCAATCCGCGATCGCCGATCCTTCGGTAAAGGAACTCGCGGCTCGCACCGAGGTGCGGCCGATCGAAACGCTCATGCTCTCGGATCAGCAGTTCCTGACCGGCGACAAGAGCGCCGCCAAGGCCGCTGTCATAGCCGGCGAGTTGCGCCTGCCGCAGGGCGCCGCGGGGCGGCTGCCCGCCGTCGTGCTCATGCATGGTTCGGGAGGCGCCGGCGCACGCGAGGAGTTCTGGTCGAAGATCTTCAACGAGATGGGCGTCGCGTCTTTCGTGGTGGACAGCTTCTCCGGGCGCGGGCTCACCAGCGTGTCGGCGAACCAGGCGCTGCTCGGACGCTTCAATATGATCCTCGACGCCTATCGCGCTCATGCGACGCTGTCGGCGCATCCGCGGATCGACCGCTCTCGCATCGTCCTCATGGGCTTCTCGCGCGGCGGCCAGAGCACGCTTTATGCGAGCCTCAAGCGTTTCCACCAGGCGTGGGACCCGGAGGTTGCATTCGCCGCCTATATTCCGCTCTACGCGTCGTGCAACCCGACACTGATCGGCGACACCGATGTGAGCAGCGTTCCCATCCGCATGTTTCATGGTGCGGCGGACGACTACGTTCCCGTCGCTCCCTGCCGCGCCTATGTCGAGCGGCTGCGGGCTGCCGGGCGCGACGCGCAGCTGACCGAATTCGCTGACGCGCACCACGGTTACGATAATCCCCTCGGCGGCAAGGTGCCGGCGGTCGCCGCCAATGCGCAGAGTGTGCGTGCCTGCAAGCTGAAAGAGGAGGCACCCGGCGCCATCGTCAATGCCGAAACTGGGCAGCCCTTCAGCTACAAGGACCCTTGCGTCGCGCTCAATCCCCACACCGGCTACAACGAGGCGGCGGCGCAGGCGACGCAGACAGCGGTGAAGGACCTGTTGCGGACCGTCTTCAAGCTGAACTAAGGGCGTGAATTCGAAGTGCCTGCGGCCGTAGCTGCGGCTTGCTGGCCCAAACCGAACCGTGTATCGAGGCTCGGCGGCAGCGCCGGGGCATAGCGCAGCCTGGTAGCGCGGGAGTTTTGGGTACTCCAGGTCGCAGGTTCAAATCCTGCTGCCCCGACCATGCCGCGGCATTTCGACAGTGAGCACAAGCGACAGACCATGACCGCCCGCATCTACAAGCCCGCGAAGACTGCGATGCAGTCCGGCACCGGCAAGACCAAGGAATGGGTGCTCGACTATGAGCCCGAACAACCGCGCGAGATCGAGCCGCTGATGGGCTGGACCAGTTCGGGCGACATGCGCCAGCAGGTGCACCTGCGCTTCGATACCTTCGAAGAGGCGACCGCCTATTGCGAGCGCCATGGCATCGCCTATCAGATTTTTCATTCCAAGCCGTCGGCGCGCCGTATCATGTCCTACGCCGACAATTTCGCCTTCAACCGGCGCGATCCCTGGACGCATTGACCCGACAGCACTGTCGTCGGCAGGACAACGATCAGAATGTCCTCGTCACGTCCGATCGGGGGCGGCAGCTTGTTGGTTCCGGGTGACGCGGCTCGTCGCCCAGATGGCGGCGCTTCCCACCGCCGCGATCGACGCGATCATCAAGAAGAAATCCGGCTTGGCCATGGTGCTCCAGAAACCCCCGAGGAACCCGGCGAGAACGTCGCCGGGCAACGTGGCCGCAAACCAGAACCCCATCATCATGGACAGAATGCGCGCGGGAGCCATTTTCGAAACCAAGGCCAGCCCGACTGGCGCGAGGTGGAGTTCGCCGATGGTGGCAATGGCGAAATAGCCGACCAGCCATAATGCGCTCGCCTTGCCGGCGGCGGTCCATGCCGCGGCCGCCATCACCAGATTGGCGCACGCGACGCAAAGGCAGCCGAACGCCATCTTGCTGATCGCCGAGAGCTCGGTGCCTTGCCGCCCCTGCCGCGCCCACAGCCGCACGATCAGCGGCGTGAAGATGAAGATCATGAGCGGGTTCAAGGCGAGGAACCAGGTCGATGGAACCTCGCCGCGCCAGACCAGGAGATCGATCGAGCGGTCGGTGAAGTCCTCGGCCCACAGCACGAGCGTGTTGCCCTGCTGATCGTAGGCCGCCCAGAACATCGTCACCAATGCGCAGACCACGATCAGCGTGAGCACGGCGCGGCGCTCGCCGGGGCCGAGCGGGTTCTTTTCGGCGGCGCGCGTCCTTGCTTGCGGCAACGCGTCGGGCGGTAACGTCCGCTGGCCGCCAACGTAGATGCCGAGACCTACCAACATTCCAATGCCGGCCGCACCAAACCCCGCGTGCCATCCGTATTGGACGGCGAGGGTGCCGCAGACCAGCGGCGCCAGAAACGCCCCGATATTGATGCCGAGATAGAAGATCGAGTAGGCGCGGTCGCGCCGATCGTCACCGGGCGGGTAGAGAGAGCCGACCTGGGTCGAGATGTTCGGCTTGAATGCCCCGATGCCGAGAATGAGCATCAACAGGGCGCCCAGAAACAATGTCTCGAATGCCATCATGAAATGGCCGATCGCCATCAGCACGCCACCGATGATGACGGTCCGACGCTGGCCGAGCAGGCGGTCGGCGATGAGGCCGCCGAGAACCGGCATGAAATACGCCAGCCCGGTATAGAAGCCGAAAATCTGCGAAGCGAGCGGCTGCGGGTCGAGGCGCCCGAACAGGAATTCGAGTGCCGCTTTGACCGCGCCGAAGCCGAGCACGGTCTCGACCCGGCCGGGCTCGAGCAGATATTTCACCATGTAGAGAACGACCAGCGCGGCATTGCCGAAATAGGAGAAGCGCTCCCAGCTTTCGGTCGCGAACAGGACGGCGAGCCCGCGCGGATGGCCTAGAAAATCGCGCGCGCCGAGTCCGGCTGCCCGGACTTCGCTGTGCGACGGCGGGATCATGGGCGTTTGATCACTCATCGCGGCGGGTTACACGTTGCTCGAGCGTATCGCGGCGCGCCCCAGGATAGAGCGCAATCATCGCCACTGTCCCCTCCGGTTGCCTTACGGCAGCAGCGCGTAGATATCGCCGGAGTTGGCGGCGTGCGGCAAGGCATAGAGCCAATCCGCGATCTCTTCGGCGCTCACCCAGTCCTGGTGGACCAGCGCATGGGTCTCGCCCAGCGCCGCGTTGTAACGGGTATAGCCGAGGCTTGCGCAGCGCTCGATGCACGCCTTCGCCACGCCGCGCAGGATGGTGGTGAATTCGAACGACAGCGCCGCCGAGGGACGCGTCAGTCCCGCCAGCGCGTCCGCTTCGGAACCCTCGACATCGATCTTGATAAAGGCGGGCGTGCCGTGTCGGGCCAATAGGGCGTCGAGCGTCGTGACCGGCACGCGGATGGTTCTGGTCCACGCCTGGCCCTCCCAGCCCGCGGCGCCGTTTGCCGCCTTGCGGAAGGCCTCCGATGCCGTCGACACCGTCGGATTGTCGACGTTGAGCTTGAGTTCGAGCATTCCTGCATTGCGTCCGACCGCGACCGGTTCGATCGCCAGTGCGGGATCGCGGCCATAGAGGAGCTTCAGCGTCCTGATCAGCGCAGGCTGCGGCTCGACCGCCACCACGCGCGCGCCGAAACGGCGAAAGACGGCGGCACGGTCGCCGACATGGGCGCCGATATCGAACACCAGATCGCCGGCTTTGACGAACCGGCTATAGAGCCGGTCCATGGCGGCGCGACGTTCGCGATCGCCGTAGTACAGGCGGAGCGAGCGCACGACGCCGCGTGTCGTCCGCCAGGATTCGTGCCACGACCCGTACCAGGTCTCGTACCATGGTTGCCGCCGCATGCTGCGCTTCACCGGCCGCGCTGCGACAGTTCGATGGCGGGCAGTTCCAGCGCGCGCAATTCCGGCGGCGGCAGGGTCTCCTCCGGCAATCGATCGAGCCCGAGGGCAATCAGCGCGCGCCCAAGCGCCGGCGCGGCGGTCGCCACCGCGAGCGGAATCGACAGCAGCGGACCGCCTGCGATCAGGAAGGCATAGGGAATGGCAGACGGCGCGCTCACAGCGAGCACGAGCAGAGGTACGAGGCCGACCAGGGTCTGCGGCCAGAAGTGCCGCAAGGCGAGGGACCACGGGACCTCGTGATCATCGCGCGCCTGCGCGCCCCATTCGATGGTGCGGCCGAACAGAAGACGCGCGAGAAACACCGTGTGGCTGACCCACATGATCGGTGCGACCAGCACGACGAAGACGATCGTCATGAGGAAGCTCGCGCTGAAGCGAACTCCGCCTCCGAAAAGGTAGCGCAGCTTTGGACGGGTCAGTACGTCGATCATGGTCGCGATATTGGGCGCAAACCACATCACCAGCACGAAGAAGAGGAGCGCGATGCCCGCATCCCATCGCATGAAATCGGCCGGCGTCGGCGCCAGCGCGACCCCGAGGGTGCCGAACAGCAATAAGCCGATCCACGCCGGCGAGCCGAGGAACATCAACAGGGCGAACATCAGCTGGTAGCGGCTTACGGGCTGCAGGCCTGGCATGCGCAGAAAATGCCAATACTGCATATTGCCCTGGCACCAGCGCAGATCGCGGCGGATGAATTCGACCAGGGTGGGCGGATTCTGCTCGAAGCTCGAGCCTTCCTCGGCCAGCACGCGCACCCCGTAACCCGCGCGCCGCATCAGCACGGCCTCGACCTGGTCATGACTGAGCACATGACCTTTGACCAGTGCGCTGCCGGTCAGCACCGGCAATTCACAATGCGCCACGAACGGCGCGATGCGCACGATGGCGTTATGGCCCCAATACGGCCCGCAATCGCCTTGCCACCAAGCGCTGCCGATGGTGTACGAGCGCATCCCCAGGCGCATCCCGAACTGGAAGATGCGGGCAAAGGCGCTGGCCGAAGGCATGCCGATGACCAGACTCTGCAGGATGCCGAGCCGCGGATCGATCTGCATGATGCGCACGAGCTTGAGCATGAGGTCGACCGACATGACGCTGTCGGCGTCGAGCATGACGGCGAAGTCGTGGTCCTTGCCCCAGCGCTCACAGAAATCTGCGATATTGCCAGCCTTGAAGCCGACATTGTCGGCGCGAAGCCGGTAGGTCAGCGTGACCTTGCCGTCCCATGCCGTTGCAAGTGCGGCAAAGCGTGCGCTCTCGGCCGCGGCGATCTCCGTCCTGCTGGTGTCGCTCAGCACGTAGACATGAAAGCGCGCGCCCACGCCCCGCGCGGCCAGCGCCTCCATCATCGGCTCGAGCAGCCGCGCCACCCGCTCGGTCGGCTCGTTGCGGATACACAGCAGGATCGCGGTCGAAGCGGTGATCGGCTCATTCCCGCGCACACGGCCGGCAACCGGCGTCACGGCTGCGACCGGGTCGCGCGCGAAGCGCATGATCAGAAGGCCGATGGTCGCGTTCCAGAAACCAATCACGTACCAGGGCAGGGTCACGACGAACAACGCCAGAAGAACGATGTCGAGTGGACCGAGCCCGCCGGGCGAGAGCGCGATGGCGGCGATCCAGACCAGGCCGACGATCGTCAGTCCGACGCTCAGGAAAAACAGCACGGGTCGCCATGCGGGCACGGCGGGAAGCGCGGCGATCATGAACTCGTCGCGGGAGGAGGGTTCCAGCATCACGGGGCTTTGCGTGTCCTTTTGGGCGAGGGTATAGCGGCGTGCCTTCAAGTCCAATCCGTCCTCCGGCGCGTTCATCATCCGGACAGGCGGATGCTCCGGTACCCTTCGAACTACAGTATTGTCATGCCCAAAGGGTAGCGGGCATTCCGCCGGCCAACCCGGGAATATGTCGAAGATGCAGGGCAAGGCCCTCTGGTATGTCGGCCCCGGCCGCGCCGAGTTGCGCGAGGAGAAGATCGCCGCGTCCAAGCCCGGCGAGGTGCGCGTGCGCGCTCTCTTCGGCGCCATCAGCCGCGGCACCGAACGCCTTGTCCGAGCGGGCCGCGTGCCGGCGAGCGAGTACGATCGCATGCGTGCGCCCTTCATGGGCGGGACGTTCCCGTTCCCTGTGAAGTACGGCTATGCCACCGTCGGCCAGGTGGAAGCCGGGCCCGCCGAACTCAAGGGCCGCGTTGTTTTCAGCCTGCATCCCCACCAAAGCCTGTTCACCGTTCCGGTCGACGCCGTGTTTGCGATCCCAGCAGAGGTGCCGCCGCGGCGCGCGGTGCTGGCACCCAACATGGAGACCGCCCTGAACGGGGTCTGGGACGGCGCCCCTGGCCCGGCCGATCGCATCGCCGTCGTGGGTGGGGGGCTCGTCGGTCTCCTGGTTGCATATTTGTGCGCGCGGTTGCCGGGGGCCGAGGTGACCGTGGTCGATATCGCTCCCGCACGCGCCGGGCTTGCGCATGCGCTGGGGGCCCGCTTTGCGTCGCCGGACAGTGCGCCCGAGGACTGCGATCTCGTCTTCCATGCCAGCGGCACGGCAGCCGGACTTGCGACCGCGCTCCGGCTTGCGGGCGAGGAGGCGAGCATCGTCGAGCTGAGCTGGTATGGAAGCGGCGAGGTCGCAGCGCCGCTTGGCGAGGCCTTTCACAGTCGTCGGTTGCGGCTGGTATCGAGCCAGGTCGGTAAGGTCGCACCATCGCATCGCGTGCGGTGGACTCATGGGCGGCGACTTTCGGCGGCGCTTGCGCTGCTCAAGGACCCGGTGCTGGACGCGCTGCTCGCGCCGGCCGTCGGGTTCGAGGAACTGCCGACCGCGCTGCCTGCTGTGTTCGGCGCCGATTCCGATGTCATCTGCCAGCCGATCCGGTATGCCGGCGCCGATGAAAACGCATGAAGAGGAGTTCTCGTGTACGCGGTTGAAGTCTCCGACCAGATCATGATCGCCCATTCCTTTCGCGGGGAGATTTTCGGTCCCGCGCAAGGGGTGCATGGGGCGACCTTCGTCATTCGCGTGGCGTTTCTCGCCGACGAACTCGACGCGCACGGCATCGTCGTCGATATCGCCCGCGCCCACGACGTGCTCAAGGCAGCGCTGACGCCGCTCAACTACCACAATCTCGACGAGCTGCCGCAGTTCAAAGGCATCAACACCACGACCGAATTCCTGACCAGGCATCTGTTCGATCACCTCGCGGACGCCGCGCGCAACGGCAAGCTCGGCCGCGACGGCCGCGAGCTCAAATCGATCCGCGTCACCGTCGCGGAATCTCCGGTGGCGCGCGCCTGGTACGAGGCGCCGTTGTGGTGAGGGAAGTCGTGTTCGCCGTGCCGGGCGAGCTTGCGACCCCGACCGGCGGCTACGTCTATGACCGCCGCATCATCGAGGGGCTTGCGGCGCTCGGCTGGCGGACCGCGGTGGTCAATCTCGGCGACGGATTTCCATTTCCCGCGACGGATACGCGCGCGGCCGCAGGGGCGCGCCTGGCAGCGCTGCCGATCGGCTCGCCGATCGTGGTCGACGGCCTTGCCTTCGGCGCGTTGCCGGATGCCGCCGAGGCATTGCGCGCAACCCATGCTCTCGTTGCGCTGGTGCATCATCCGCTTGCGCTCGAAGCGGGATTGAGCGCGACGGCATCAGCCGCGTTGCGCGCGAGTGAATGCACGGCACTCGGTTGTGCGCGGCATGTGATCACCACGAGCCCGGCGACCGCGCGGCTGCTTGCCGCCGATTACGGCGTGCCGTCCGACCGGCTGAGCGTCGTGGAGCCCGGAACCGACCGCGGTGCGACCCGGCTGCGCCGATCCGAAAGCGCGATCGCGCTGCTTTCGGTGGGTGCGGTCGTCCCGCGCAAGGGTTACGACGTGCTGGTCGCGGCGCTGGCGAAGCTCAAACATCTGCCATGGCGGCTCGTCATCGCCGGCGATGGTGAGCGAAGCCCGGAAACATTTCGCCGGCTGGTGGCCGACATCGCCACCCTCGGCCTCACCGACCGGATCACATTGGCCGGGACCGTGACCGCTGTTCAGCTTGCGTCGCTTTACGCAGCTGCTGATCTGTTCGTGCTGCCTTCGCGCTTCGAGGGTTATGGGATGGCCTACGCCGAGGCCATCGCCCATGGCGTGCCGGTCGTCGGCACCAACGCCGGCGCCATTCCGGACACGATCCCCAGCGCCGCGGGCGTGCTTGTGCCGCCGGACGACGTCGAGGCGCTGGCGGCGACCCTGCAGCGGCTCATTGAAGATCCCGCCGAGCGCGAGCGTCTCGCCGCCGGCGCGCGCGCCAGCGCGTTTCCATCATGGAGCGGGCAGGCCGCGCTGTTCGCGCGCGTGCTGGCAGGCATCCAATGAGCGGCTTTTCCGCCGGGTGGCTGACTTTGCGCGAGCCCTATGATCTCGCGGCGCGTAACGCCACCGTGCTCGACGCGGTCGCGAGCGCCTTCCTCGATCAGACGGCGATCTCGGTCGTCGACCTCGCCTGCGGCACCGGCTCCACGTTGCGCGCGGTCGGTCCTCATCTGCCGCCGCGCCAGAACTGGCGACTGGTCGACAACAATCTCAGTCTCCTCGCGCAGGTTGCGAGGCCTCCTGGACTGCCGCAACTGAACGTCGTCACCAGGCCGGTCGATCTCGCCCGCGATCTTGAACTGGCGCTTGACGGTCCGCTCGACCTGGTCACTGCATCGGCGCTGCTCGACCTCGTTTCGGCGGAATGGCTCGATCGCCTCATTATCGAAGCGGCGGCGCGGCGCCTTCCGGTTTACGCGGCGCTCTCCTATGACGGCCGCACGGTCACGGATCCGGCTGCGGTCTTCGATGCCGAACTCCTGGCCGGCGTCAACCTGCACCAACGCACCGACAAGGGTTTTGGCCCTGCGCTCGGGCCGCGCGCGGCAGCGCGGGCCGTGGAGCGGTTCGAGCACTTCGGGTACTCGGTCGTGCAGGGACGCTCGGATTGGGTGTTCGGGCCCGACGATCGGACCATTCAGGAAACGTTGTTCGCCGATTGGGCGGGGCTGGGAGCGCTGACCACGACCATGTCGGCCGATGAGATCGCGCGATGGCTGGCGCAACGTCGCGCCTGTCTGGCGCAAGGGCGCTCGAACCTGCGGGTCGGTCACGTCGACATCTTCGCCCGGCCGACCGGGATGCGCTGAGCGCTGAGATCGCAGTCCAGCAGCACGTCGCCGCCGAGAAGGTGCACGCGCATGGGCGCCGGCAACGCCTCGTCAACGCGATCGATCGGCGGCAGCGTGAGGCTCGATCGTCCCGCGCCGAGAATGATGGGAGCGACCACGACGTGCAGCCGGTCGAGACAGCGGGCGGCCACAAAGCGCGACACCGTATCGGCGCCGCCTTCGATCAGAAGGCGGCGGAAGCCGCGGACCGCGAGCGCCGCGATGATCGCGGCGGGGGCAAGCTGGCCCTCGTGCCGGTCAATGGCAACGCGCTCGACCCCGACGGCGAACTGTCCGCGCGCGTCCGGGCCGGTAATCACGAGCCGGCGGATACCGTCGTCCGTCAGCACCCGGGCTCCCGGTGGTAATCGGCCACTGGGATCGACGATGACCCGCGCCGGGCTCGGGCCCTCGACGCGGCGGACCGTCAACAGCGGATCGTCTTTGATCGCGGTGCCCACCCCCACCACGACCGCGTCGACCAACGCCCGCAAGCGATGCAAATGGACGAGCCCGGCCTCTCCGTTGATGTAGTGGGAGTGTCCGGTGGGCGTGGCGATGCGGGCATCGATCGACTGGCCGCATTGCCCCACCACGACCAACCCATCGGCGCCTCCTTGCCGGAGTGGGCCGAACAGTTCCTCCCATGGGGGCGGGAGCGGGCCGTCGGCGCGCCGAAAGGCGTCCGGGACCGTCGCCCACGACGACGGCTGCGCGCCATTTCCGGGATCACGGGAATCAACCGGGTTGAGCTTGCCAAGCCGCCCATCGGTTATCATCTAATACCTGCTTTCGGAGCGCGCTGCATCGTGCCATGATATTTCGTGGGAGGGTGACTGCAAACGCGTCGCGAAAAAGACGTCGCCAATGGAATAAAAGCCGCGTGGGCGCGTTCTTGTCTGGTCCAAGCGGTTGCATGTTGGCGGCCCAAGTGTGTGGGGTGACATGAGTTCGAGTGGGAGTTCCGGCCTGTTTGGCTCGCCCAAACAAGTCGGAGTGCAGAGGGGCCTTGCCGAGTTCCGTTCGGGGCGGCCGGTCATCATGACTTCGGACGATGGCGCATCGGTGTTGATGCCCGTCGACGGCCTAACCGAGGCGGGACTGGCCTCGTTCCGGCTGCTGTGTGCGCCCGCGCGGCCTTACCTTCTCATCACCGAGCGCCGCGCCCGGGCGCTCGATCTCGACGGCGAGGGACCGACCGGTCTCGCCCTCGGCGACCTGCACGATGTGGCGGCGATCTTCTCGTTGGCGGCGGATGCCCAGGTTACCCGCCAGCTCGACGTCGTTCCCGTGGGCGAAACGGCGCCGGCCGCAATCGAGCTCGCCAAGCTCGCTCAGCAGCTGCCGGCCTTGCTCGTCGGTAATGGCGCGACGGCGGCCGTGCGTGCGTGCGATCCTACGCTGGTCACTGTGGCCGCCGACGCGGTGGCGCAGTTCCGGCGGGCCACGATCGATTCGCTGACCGTGGTCACCGAAGCGACGATCCCGCTCAACGGCGGGTTCCCGGCCCGTTTCGTGATCTTTCGTGACGGCAACGGCGGAACGGCGATCGCGGTCATCGTCGGGGATCCGGACTTCGCACAACCGGTCTCGGTCCGCCTGCACTCGGCTTGCTTGACCGGAGACGTGTTCGGATCGCGGCGTTGCGATTGCGGCGATCAGCTTCGCATGGCGCTTCCGCAACTGCAGCAGCACGGCGGCGGGATCATTCTTTACCTCGAGCAGGAAGGCCGCGGGCTCGGTCTTGCCAACAAGATCCGTACCTATCAGCTGCAGGACGCCGGGCTCGACACCGTCGACGCCAATACCGTCTTGGGCTTCGACGATGACGAGCGGGACTATGGCGTGGCGGTGCGCATGCTGCAGGTGCTCGGCTGCACGCGGGTGCGGCTGTTGACCAACAATCCGGCGAAGCTCGACGGCCTGTCCCAAGCCGGCATCGACGTGTCCGTGCGGGTGCCCCTGCAAGGGCCGATCAATTCCGACAATCGGCGTTATCTCACCGCCAAAGCGACCCGCGCCGGACACAAGCTCGACCACCTCCTCGGCGCCGTCGCCGAGGCGAGCGAGAGTCCGCGCAAGTCTTGAACGGCGCGGAGCCGGAGGGGCCGAAATGATCGCCGCTTCGTCCACGCCTGCGATCCCCGCCTACAGCGTGACCGCGCGTGTGCTGCATTGGCTGATCGCCGCGTTGGTGCTGCCCATGATCGCGCTTGGGATCATCATCGCCAACGAGTGGGGCGGCCCGGTGCAGCAGCCGCTCTATGATCTGCACAAATCAATCGGCGCGCTGCTGCTCCCGCTCATCATCGTGCGGCTGGTGTATCGTCTGGCGCACCCGCCGCTTCCGCTTCCCGCCGACATCCCGGCCCTCCAGCAATTCGCCGCGCGTGCCACGCACTGGACGCTCTACGGGCTGCTGCTCGTGCAGCCGGTGGTGGGCATGATCGCCACGTCGGCCTATCCGGCGCCGCTGCCGATGTTCGGCCTGTTCGAGCTGCCGCACGTCTGGCCCGAGAACCGTCCGCTCTCCGAGCGGCTCTTCGCTCTGCACCGCTGGCTGGGGATCGCCATCGCCGCGGTTGCCGCCATCCATATCGGCGCGGCGCTTCAGCATCATTTTGTGCGCAGGGACCGGGTTCTCATGCGCATTCTCACCGGCTGATTCCGGCCCCGCGCGTCATGGTACGCCCGCCATCGGTCCGGTCGGTCGGAGAACTCACCTCTCCCGAGGTATCCCAGTGTCTGCGCGCAACCTCGATCCTCTGCCTGCCGATCGGGGCGGTCGAGCAGCACGGCGCGCATCTGCCGCTCGATACCGACGTAGTCGTCGCGGAAGAGCTCACGCGCCGCATCGTTGCGCGCTGGGGCGACGAGCTCGATCTATGGCAGCTTCCCACCGTTTCCATCAGTCTGTCGCGCGAGCATGACTGGGCGCCGGGAACGCTCTCCCTGAGCATTCAGAACTTCGTTGCCTTGCTGCGGGAGCTTGCCGGCAACTTCGTGCGTGCGCTGCCGGCCCGCAACCTCGTCATCGTCAATGGCCATGGGGGAAATCGGGGGGTGTTGGACAACCTCATCCACGAGCTGCGCGGCGATTTCGGGCTCAATGCCTGCGTCATCCATCCCTTCGATCTCGCCAAGGTCGACATGAACGCGACCAGTCCCGATGTTCATGGCGGCAATTGCGAGACCTCGGTGATGCTGGCATTGGCACCGCAGCGCGTGCGTCGCGAGGCAATCGCACGTCCAGCCAATCCGCCGGACGACAACGTGATCGCCGCGCTGATCTTCGATCGCGGCGCGAGCTTTCCGTGGCGCACCGACGATCCGCGTCTCACCTCCAGCGGCGCCATCGGGGAGGCCCATGCGGCCTCGCGCGAACTCGGAGAAGCGATCATCGCCAGTGTCGTCGAGGAAGCGCGTGGCGTGCTCGTACGCTTGCTGGAGAACCAGCGCCTGCTGCCGCCGACGTCACGACCGGAATAGTCGTCAGGCAGCTCGAGCTTCGGTCCGTCGTTCGTAACGGGCGAGAACAGCCGCCACTGCGCCTGCCAGCGTAGCGAGCACGCACCAGTAGGCGTAACGGAAATCGGCGGCCACGCCGACCGGGAAGAAGGTCATGACATAGACGACCGCTGAGGCGGTCACGCTCACGGCAAAGGCCCCCGCCGGCGTCGATCGCGTGCGCCACACCCAACCACCGATCAATATGGCAAGGACCAGCCAAAGGCCGGGCCGGAACAGCAACGTCGGCTGCAGCACGTCATGGAGCGCAACCAGCGGCGTGAAGGTGCGGCTATGGCCATAGCTCGATGAGGGATCGAGCCAATCCCAGACCGGCAGAACGAGATTCGAACGGGCGAGGAACTGCCACATGAATGTCGCCCGGTGGCTGAGATAGGCGAGGGGATGGGTGGAGACCGCCTTCCACCAGGCCTCGATCACGCGCGGTGTGCCGAAAATCGTGTCGTCGGGGCGCTCCAGCCGTTGCATCACGAAAGGGCAGGGCGGCACGTGCCAGTAGGAGTCCCAGCGGACCGGGTCGTAGCATTTGCTGGTGAGGAGTGCCGTCTGCTCCGGGCTCCACGTGACCGGAAACTGATTTTCTCCGGAGAAGTGAGTGATGCCGCCGAGATCGAAAACGAAAATCGAATGCAGCGGATTCTGCCGCTTGGCGTCAAGAAGGCCATAGTAGACCAGCGGGACGAGCGCGTACGACAGAACCACGGCAGGCAAAAACACGATGGCCATGCGCCTGGCATCGAAGCGCATGGGCCAGACGACATAGGCGGCGAGAAACGGCGCGGCGAAAATCGCATTGGGCCGCAGCAGCACGCCGAGCGCGACCAGAAGCAGCGCGAAGGTCTGGATAAGACGCCGCCAGCGCACCGGCAGGCTCGCGCCCGCCAAGGCCAGCACCGCGGCGACGAGCCAGACGACACCGAACAGGACGTCGCGCCAGACCATGCCCACAAAGAAGAATGCCGGAGGCGCGAGCGCGAGCAGCAGGGTCAACAGGCCGAGCCACGCCACGCGCCGCACCGCGATGAGCGCAAGCAGACCAAAACCGAGCCAGTACAGCGTGGCCGTCAGCAGGAACATGCTCAACGAGCCGGGCGCGATCGGGTCGATGAGCCGCCATAGCGCACCCATCACCGGCGATTGCCAATCGCCGAAACGCCACGCCTGGGCGTCGGCATAGACGTAGCGCGCGTCGGCGGTGTTGTAGCCCGGATGGAACACCAGCAGCGTCAGTGCAAAGCCGCCTACTGCCATGAGCAACACGAGCCATGCGAGCGACGTCCGGCCCCGCGCATCGGCTGGGGATACGACCGTATCGCTATCCTGCACGGCTGCCATCGACCACCCGACTCATCCCGCGCGCTGTCGTATCCCAGGGACGAGAGCCGGGATAGTCGTACGCAAGCGCTGTCTAGTCGGGCCGGCGCGGGTGCTCAATAGCGCCATTCGCGCTGTGTGACGTCAGGGGACGCCGACGGGCTGGGCCACGCGTCGACGGGAAATCGGGAGACATGAACGCGCGCCTCCGGCACTGCGCCGTCGGAGGACTGGCGAGCGCCCAGCTTTCAGCGCGAGCGAACCGTCAATTTCCGGCGGCGGTGCGCCGGGTCTGATCAGTACGGATGCGACCAGAATTCGACCGGCAGACTGCTGCCCTGCCTGACCATGATGTCGTGCGGCGAGACCGGGGCTGACGCTTCCAGTGCCCCGCCCTTCGGCTTGGCCAGCGTGGTTACCGACCAGACCACTGCGATCGCGGCGGCTGCGGCGACAGCAGCCAAAACAAAGCGCTTGCGCATGTGTCATCTCCTCGTTCGGATGAACTGCGCACGGCATTGCCATATCGACCGCCGACCCTACGTGAGGCACCTCACACAGCCTGATCTTTCTTTGGTGAAAACGGTGTATACTGGGGTCAACCCCATGGAATCAGAGGACTTAAGCATGCGCATTCGACGAACAAGCCTATTGGCCGCCCTTGCCGTCACGCTGATCGGCACCGCACCCGCATGGTCGCAAAGCAGCACGCTGAAAATGCTCGACCCGGACAATGACAGCACCGTCGATCTCGCCGAGGCGAAGAGTGCGGCGTCCAAGACGTTCGATAAGCTCGATCGCGATCACGACGGCACCCTCGACCGGCGCGAACTGCGTGGCCGGATCAACAAGAAGGATTTTGTCGCGGCCGATCCCGACAAGGACGGAACGTTGGACAAGAGTGAATTTTCCGCCGTGGTCGAAAAGCGCTTCACGGCCGCCAATCCCGATAATGACGGCACGCTCGACGCCAAAGAGCTGAAAAGCAGCGCCGGCCGCTCGCTGGTGCGCCTGATCAAGTAGCGCAGCGCGAACGGTCCGCTGGCGGGACGCAGAAGCGCTTGATGAATCCGGGGGCTACCAGATGGAGAGCCCCGGATCGCCGGATTTCGAGACGGCCAGCGCCATCCAGGCTCTGGCCCTCGCGGATTCTGCGATGCGGTCGGCGCGACAAGGAGCGCTTTCCTTCAGGCCGCCCGCCTCCACGTATTGCTGGGCGATCCTGCCGAGGGAGCGGCAGTTCGGCGACGTCTCGTATTTCGAGCTCTTGTCGCGAACGTCGATGACGCACCGGTTGACGGCTTCGCTGAGCTGAGTGGCGATCGCCTCGAGCTGCGACTCGCTGGAGGAGCAGCCCGACATCAGCGGTAAGAGCAGAAAGAGCGGAAGCAGACGTTTGCTGGGCCTCATGTCGGTTTCCTCAAAGGAGCGGCGCGGCTTGCGTCCGCGGGCTGCGGTGGTTTGACCCTTACGCCGGGGAGAGCGGCGGCCCCATTCGCGGGGCTGGCAACGCACCATGAGAGAGAACGTTGGCACAAATCCGCGGTTCCAGACAGGGACCTGAGGTTCGGCGATTGTCTGGGAAGACTGTTCAGGAGCGTTGCTCGTTCGCGTCGGGTTGCGGGTATGACGGCAGGGTGAATTGGAAGGTCGCGCCCGGCCCGCTGTTGGGCGAGGCCCATAATCGTCCATCGTGCGCTTCGATGATCGACCGGGAGATCGACAATCCCATGCCCATGCCGCCAGGCTTGGTCGTGTAGAAAGAGCCGAACAGCCGGTCGGCGTTCTGCGGCTTGATTCCGATGCCGGAGTCCTGCACCGTCACCAGAACCTGGTTGGGCGCGCCCAGGTGCGATCGGATCAGGAGGTCGCGGGGCCGGTCGGTAACGTCGGCCATCGCCTCCATCCCGTTCATGACAAGATTGATGATCACCTGCTGCAGCTGCACCCGATCGCCGAGCACCGGCGTCAACGCAGGCGCGAGGTCGCGCAGCAGTACGACGCGATGATCGAGCACCTCGCGTTGGACCAGGAGAAGGGCCTCCTCGATGACGTCGTTGATATCGAGCCGCGTCTTCTGCGGGTCAGTCTTCTGGCACAACGCGCGCAGACGCTGGATCACCTCGCTCGCCCGATGGCCGTCGCTGATCATGCATTCCACCGCACCGCGCGCCTCAGCCAGATCGGGCGGCTGCGGGGCGAGCCAGCGCAGGCAGGCGGCACCATTGGTCACGATAGCGGCCAGCGGCTGGTTGACCTCGTGCGCGATTGAGGCCGTCAGCTCTCCGAGCGTCGTGATCCGGGTCACGTGGGCGAGTTCCGTCTGCGCCTGACGCAGCGCGAGCTCGGCCTGATTGCCCCGGACCTCCGCGGTTATGTTACTGCCGACACCGCGATAACCGAGGAAACGGCCGTCGCGATCGAACACGGGCTTGCCGCTGGTTTCGATGTAGACCGGCAACCCGTCCGGACGGGTCAATCGGTACACGAAGCCGCGAAACGGCCGATGCGCCTCGTGAGCGGCGATGTGGGCGCGCCACTTCTCCGGCTCGTCCTTGACATCACTCGCAACGTCCCATCGCCGTTGACCAAGGCCCGCGGAGGCGTCGAGGCCGACGGTGCTGATGTGATCCGAGATGTGCAGGAACCTGTGGTCCGGGCCGGTCTCCCACAGCCAATCCGACGCCGTCTCGGCATAGTCGCGGAAGCGTTGTTCAGTCTCCCGCAACGCTTCCTCGACCCGCTTGCGTTCGGTGTTCTCCTCGCGCAAGGCGTCATTGGCCCGCTTGAGCTCTCCAACCGAGCCATCGAGCTGGTCGCGCGCACGCTCGAGCAATGCCTTGGCATTGTGCTGCGCGGCGGTCAGCAAGCCGACGAACAGGATCGACGCCGCAACGAGAAGAAGCCGCGGCACCTCATCGCGATCCACGGCCAACGAATAGAGCGGAGGCACGAAATAGTAGTCGAAGGCCAGAAGGGAGAGCGCCGCGGCGAGCAATCCCGCTCGCGACCCACCGAACCAGGCGCTGAGCATGACGGCGCACAGAAACAGCGGTACCGGCGCGCCCACCAGATGATCCTGCAGCCACAGTGCGCCCGCGAGCGCGCCCGCCACGGCGACGATAGCGACGGCATACCGCACCATCTCAGGGGGCGGTGACCGCCAAGCAGGTTTCGAGCTAGTCATGAAGCGATGCCTTGTCGCCGCGGCGAGGGTTCTCGCCGCGGCGCTTTTCCGCGGATGCCGGTACGATGCCAGCGCCGCTAGTAGAAGCCGCCCCACGGTCCTCGGCACAAGCCATAAAGTGCAGCTATCTCATATGTTTGATTGGCGACCCCGGCTGGATTCGAACCAGCGACCTTCAGCTTAGAAGGCTGTTGCTCTATCCCCTGAGCTACGGGGCCGCGACGGAAGGGTTGTAGCCCAGGAGGTAGCCCAGCCGCCAGCGGCGGCAGGTCGGTTACGCCTCGCGGTTACTCGGTTGCCGCGGGCGTCGCCTTTCGCGAGGATGCGAATCTGGCGTAGCTTGTCGATGTCGCGATCAAGCATGCGCGCGCGAAGGACCGGGCGGCTGTGTCATGGGGGCACTTGCCGGAGGCACGGTCCGCGATCGGAGGCCGACAAATGATCGAGGTGCGCAGGCTCGGCCATGCCACGCTGACCACGCCCGATCTCGATCGGCAGATCGCCTACTATACCGAGGTTGTCGGTCTTACCCTGCTCGAGCGCGACAGCAAGCGGGCGGTGCTGGCGAGCAAACAGGGCTTCGAGGCGATCGCGCTCGAGCCCGGTGTCCCCAATGCGCTTTCGCGGCTGGCGTTTCAGGTCGCGCCCGGGACTGATCTTGCCGATGTGACGCGCGAGCTGGAGCGGCACGGCGTCAAGAGCGGGCGCCGCGGCGGCATTTCGCCCGGCGTCGCCGAGGCCATCGTCTTCAAGGACCCGAAGGACACCTTGATCGAGGTCTTCTCCGAATATGTGTTCGCCGGTGAGGATCCGGTGCAGGCGGGCATCATGCCGCTCAAACTCGGGCACGTGGCCTATCGCGTGAACGACGTGCAGCGGGTGGTGAAATTCTATACCGACGTGCTCGGGTTTCGGGTGTCGGATTGGCATGGCGACACCTTCGCGTTCCTGCGTTGCGGGCCCGATCACCACACCGTCAACTTCGTCTTCGACGAGGTCCCGCAGCTCCACCACATCGCGTTCGAAGTGAAGGACTGGGCGGAAATCCAACGCGCCTGCGAATGGCTCGCCAAGAACAACATCCATTTGGTCTGGGGACCCGGGCGCCACATCATCGGCCACAACGTCGCGATCTATCATCGCAACGCCGACAAGGTCCGGGTCGAGTTCTTCTGCGAAATGGACCTGATGAAGGACGAAGCGCTCGGCTACTTCGATCCGCGCCCCTGGCACCAGGACCGGCCGCAGCGGCCGAAGGTGTGGGGGCCGGATACCCTGCGGAATTATTGGGGCTTCGGATCGGAGCGCATCATCCGCGGCTATCAGACCGTGGAATAAAGGCTCGGCGCCGGGATTCCAGGAATAATCCGCCGTTGCTATGATCCTCCCGATAATAATTCACACCGGGAGGAGATGATGCGCGCACTGTTCGTTGTGGGTGCAATGTTCTTGGCGCAGCCTGTATTCGCCCAGAGCAACGAAAAATACACCGGCAGCAATGTCGACGTCCGCACGATCCTGAGCTTCAAGGCGTCGGACGCGGCGGTTCAGAAAATGCTCCCCGAAGGTTGGGAGGTGAATTCGCCTGCGGCCGGGCCGAGCAAGGGCGCCAATCTGGGTCTTAGCTTGATCGATCAAGTCACGGTGCAGGACGCCGAGGGAAAGCCCGCCACGACCTTCCGCGGTGCCGTTTTCACCATTCCGGCAAAGAAGAAGGGCACGGACACCGCGGGCACGATGGTATTCACCGGGCTCATGTCGCCAGGCGGCGCGCCGGGCGCCTATGGCGTCTACGTCCCGGCGAAGGCGAAGGTGGAACGCGAGGTCGAGACCGAAGCCGACGGCAAGTCGACCGCCGAGGAAAAGTGGGAATTCAAGGCGGACGACGGCAGCTCGATCGAGGTCAAGATCGAGTACGAGCGCGGCCCGGCCCTTCGAAGCAAGGTCGAGGCCAAGGTCTTTTCCGCGGCGAAGCCGGAATTCTACCGCATCTATCGCTTCGAGCAGGCCAGCGATGTGGCGCGCAGCACGGCGAACGGGGTCGATCGCGTGGGGAAGATTTCCGTGAAGGGTACCGGCGAGAAGCTCGCTCCGCTGTTCGACGGCGCGCAGCAATTGATCAGCGTGACCTCGATCCCCTGGTATTCCCGACAGGTCTACCTGCCGGGTTCATGATGCTCATGACCGGATCCCTTCCCGGCAGGCGGCCGGGAAGGGGAGGGTCGTCACAAGCGGCATTGACCGGGGCGACGCTCAGGTCAGGGTGAAGGTGAGGTCGCCGAGCTTCTCGATCGAGGTGACCAGCTTGTCGCCGGGCTTGAGCCACACCTGCTTGTCCTTCGGATAGCCGGAGATCACGCCCTCCGGCGTGCCGGTGAAGATGAGGTCGCCAGGCTTCAGTGTCATGTATTTCGAGATGTAACTCACGAGCTGC
>Ga0207691_10001109_pt1 | contig 26802 bp, 29 predicted proteins | sample KBSM13metaG_FD_184327 | JGI IMG/M metagenome (GOLD analysis project Ga0207691, IMG submission 184327) | Miscanthus rhizosphere microbial communities from Kellogg Biological Station, Michigan, USA - KBS M1-3 metaG (SPAdes) (version 2) | ecosystem: Host-associated > Plants > Roots > Rhizosphere >...
CATTCGTTTCCGTTTCCGTAGGAAAGTTAGGAACTACAAATATCTCTTTTGTTCTTCCATCCTTCTCTTTGCTTAGCTCTCGCGCAATCTGTTCTGAAACGGTTATAGTAGGTACTGAAGAGACCAATTCTTTCTCCCACTTGATCCAGTTAGAAATGCTTTGACGAGAGACAAATGATAATTTCATTCTTTGTACCGCCCCTCTGACGAGTCTTGACTTTGAAGGGAGGCCAGACTGATATTTTAGATTCTCGGCATTTACGAGTGAGAGCATTCTAAAGTATTCATGATCATCAAATATTAGCGGTAGGCTGAGATCAAGCGATACTTTTGCCGAACCAATGTTGTGTGAATGTACTATATCTGGCCTAACTTGTTGCACCAATCTTTCAATCTGCTTTTTGACGCGGTGATAATAGTACGGAATCCCTATCATGGCAGAAGCTGTCCACTCAATTGGATAAGTTTCAGAAAAAACAGTAGAATGGCTTGCACTCTTCAGACGTCCACCAAAAAATACTTCATGTCCGTTTTTCTTTGCTGTTAGAGCGGATTTTTCAACTCTCCAATCTGGGAGTCCATCATCCGATAGGTGAAGTATCCTCATTTTATCACCATTTTAATAAAATCGTACGTCGTGAGCCGAACAAGTCCTGCATTGAATTATCATTCCAATTATTAGAATTTACGGAAATTTAGACATAATCATAATAAATAGGCTGGAAATGTTTCATTTAAAATATTACATTTTTAAAACAGAAAAGTATTACTGCGAATAAATGAAAAGGTTTATCTTGAAATTAGAAGGCGGGGTACAAGAGTTATGAAAATTCTCATTACCGGTGCAGCAGGGTTCCTGGGAAGCTACCTTTCTGAAAAATATGTTCTCGATAAACACCTAGTATATGGAGTTGACAATTTGATGAATGGAAACCTTAACAACGTCCGTACTCTTTTGCATAAGAAGAATTTTAAATTTATTCGAGGAGACATAGCACTAAATGAGGTATATTCTAAACTACCAAATGACTTTGACGCCATATTTCATCTGGCAGCCCAAATACATGTTGATAGATCAATTGTCAATCCCGAAGAAACGTTCAAGATAAATCTAGGTGGAACACTGAAAATTTTAGAATTTGCCAGAGTAAACGATATCAACAAGATATTATTTTCATCAACAAGCGAAGTCTACGGCTCTGCTGAATATGCTCCGATGGATGAGGCTCATCCCTTATCTGCAAAACACCCATACGGGGTGAGCAAGATAGCGGCTGATAGATTATGCTATACTTACAATGAGACTTATGATCTTGGTGTCGACATAATCCGATGCTTCAACTTTTTTGGACCCCGACAAAAAGATACCGGTTATGGAGGCGTTATAGCTATTTTTATAAACAGGGTCCTACAGAACAAACCACCTATTATTTACGGTGATGGGAAACAGACTAGGGATTACATGTTTGTGAAGGACGCTGTGGAAGCATATGATACCGTACTGAAGTCCAGAGGCAATCCAGGAAAAAATGGCATAAACTTTGGTAGTGGTAAAGAAGTATCAATTAATGAGATAGCGGAGCTGATAATCAAACATGGTACGCAAGATAATAAATTGCGATCAATTCACGTCGAACCTAGACCGGTGGAAGTACAAAGACTTATTGCAGACATTTCAAAGGCAAAGAAACTATTACAATTCAGACCGAAGATACAATTTGAGAAAGGTCTAGCTGTACTAATCGATTGGTATAAAAACTACAAGTCAGAGTTATGGCTGTACTAAAACTCATTACGGAATGATTCATTATATGATGCTTGTCACTGAATTTTCGCCTCCTAGGAGACATCCTTTACCAACTGGCCTATAGGATATTGGTATTGTAGTTATGGTCAGTGGTAATGATCGCATTTCTAATACTCTCATGTACTAGTTGAGTTTGATTTTGATCCTATATTTGGAGTTGTCCTACCCTAAGTAATAGATTATTATATTGATATACTAATTCATTTGAATATGCGCATATTACACATTCTTGATGCAGCCGGTGTAGCGTGCATATATTCAAAATTTTTACAAACAAAGGGACATGAATCCAAAGTAATTTGGAACAAGGATGTTGGAGACAAATATGGAATTTATGACTATTATAAGGACTATATGATCAATGTGCCGTATGCGGAATTTACCGATAGATGTCTTCGAGAAGGAGAGGAAGCCGACGTAATTCATGTTCATGGATTTATAGACATACTATTCAAATTACACAAGAAATTCCACAAAAAGAAGATTATTTTGCACTATCATGGGACGGATATTCGCGGACTAAGTAGACAAGAACTGCCCCATCGATCACGATTATCAGATGCTGTTATTAGGCTCAAGAGGCTATATAGGAAAAAAATTGGTCATTCAAAGGCTCAGAAATTAGCCGACGCAGTATGTGTATCTACTCCAGATTTGTTACCATTAGTAAGTAATGGTATTCATATTCCTATTCCTATTGACACAGACCACTTTAAACCAGACAGTAATTCAAGTGTAGAACTAAAAGAAGCATTCACTATAAATTCAGAGGTAACAAACATACAGTGGGCTCTTGACTATTGCAGGAAAAAGGGCATTAATCTTGATGTTGACGTAATTGACAGGACCAAAAATCCAATAATGTATAAAAACATTCCTGACTTTTTACGAGGGTACAAAACATACGTAGATATCAGATACGTTAATGATACTGTTTTGGAGAATCTAAGTAGCACAGCTCTCCAGTCACTTGCATGTGGGCTTAGGGTACTGGATTATAAACTGCAATTCCGTCAAGCGCTGCCACCCGAACATAATGCAGTAAATGTAGTCTCTCAAATCTTTGGTATTTACAAAGAACTTAACCTCTTGTAGTACTGTACTATATCTACTTTATAATTTTCAGTTTATAAAGCTAGTTTCGATTCTTTAGTAACCAAAAATATAAAGTATTTGCTAAACTTCTATTTTCTTTGGTAATAAATACCAGCATTGTTGCCATGCCAAGAGATTCCTTAATGGCATTAAATGTCTGGGTAAAAACGTCTTGAATTCCAAGATTTGAATATTTGTTTCTTTACAAAAAATCTCAAAATCTTTTATTGACCAAAAGTGCAGATGTGTAAAGGATTGTCTGGGTACATATCCTCTTAATAGTTGTATTCGCCATTTTATGTAAGCGCTGTTCGGAATACTTACTATCACACCTTTTTTTGCATGATTAGCTGCATCAACTAGAATTCTTTGAGGATAAGCAGTGTGTTCTATTACTTCAAGCAACAAAATATAGTCATACGACGTACCATCTGGTAAACCCAATCCATTAGTGATATCGCGCACTTCGGTTTGAATTCCAAGCTGTTTTGCTTTTTCGCAAGCTGTGGCTGATATATCCAGTCCCACTACCTTGACTTGCTTATTTTTTATCAAATATTCTGAAACAATCCCATCACCTACTCCAACATCCAGTACCGTCGAATTTGGTTCAATCCACTCCTCAACCAGTTTGGCCCTTGACAAGTTTCCAGTGTTTATCGCAGAGTGATACTTTTCGTAATCTTCAAACACCTCGGGGAAGCTCATACTATTTTGAGTAAGAGCGGTCCATGACTCCCGTAATATCGTCAAGCCAAGCATCACTCCAAAACGAGGAGAGGTACGTGATTTCATTATACTGATCGTGAAAATAAATGCTATATTTGATTTAATTGGTATTATTCTCATATTCCACCGTTCCCTAATGTCATAAACTGCATGCCGAGCACAAACCACTATTATTACATATTCTCTATAGTCGTTGATTAGTACCAATTTTAAATTCTAAACGTCTAAGTAATTTGTTATCGAATAATACTAGATATAAGCTTACTAACGATTTGTGATGTCTTGCCATTACCAAAGTTGGATTTGGAGTAGCTAGAAGTTGGAGATCGCCTTTTGACCGCATCAACGATTTTTTTGCTATCGACTCCAGTAAGAATATTCCATTGTCCCTTTACGGTTTCAACCCACTCGGTACTCTTCCTCATTGTGACACACGGTACTTTTAGTAAATAGGCTTCCTTTTGGATTCCACCTGAATCGGTAACGACCTTCAAGGAGTTTTGTAGCAACGCTATGAAATCTATGTATCCAACTGGGAGTAACATCTTAACATTTGCACATTTTAGAAGTCTATCTAACAAACCAAATGTCTTGAACATTTTCTTTGTTCTAGGATGGATAGGAAATACAATCGTGTAATCGATAAGAGATTCAAATGTCTTTAAGAGTTGAATAAAATTATCTCTTGAACTGGTATTTTCAGCTCTGTGCATCGTAAGTAGTAAATAAGATCTTGATTTTAGACTAAGGATATCAAGTATTTTTGATTTTTTAGAAATTACTTTAGTGTTATCTATAATTTCAACAGATAAGTCTCCTGTTTGGTATACTTTACCTCTTGTTTTCTCTTTTTTCAGATTATCCACAGCGTTTCGAGTAGGTGCGAATAAATAATTACTTAAATTATCTGTTAAAACTCTATTATTTTCTTCAGGCATTGCAAAATCATAACTCCGCAATCCAGCTTCTACATGTCCTAATTTCATATTACACTTGTTTGCACATATGGCGCCAGCTAAAGTTGAATTAGTGTCACCATAAACAAGAACAAGATCGACATGTCTTTGTTTAAGGTTTTCCTCTAGGCGTTTGACTATTTCCCCTATTTGGAAACATGAGCTTCCTGATCCGACGCCTAGGTGAATATCTGGTTTGGGAAGTTCAAAATCGTTAAAGAAAATTTCAGACATTTCGTAATCATAGTGCTGACCAGTGTGAACTATCAGATGTTCAATTCCTGAATTATTTAGGGATTTGTGGATAGGTCCTAGCTTAACAAAATTGGGACGAGCACCTACTACAGAGGCTATGTTCATTTATTGTAAGAAATTAACTTGAGTCGGTATAAAAATCCACTATTTTTTCGAATGATTGATTAAAATTTAATAGCTACTGATTTTCCTTCTACTAATAATGTTATCATACTAAGACTGGGAATTCTCATTTATTAGTATTTTTTAACCCAAATATTTGCAGTATCCTTGTCTTTTGTCTAATTCTTATTGCTTTTCTTATTTCTGGGTCATACATACTATCATATCCTTCTTTTTTCGGCTCATATGTTAGGTAATAATAGAGCATGCGAATTGCTCCAAGTCTACCCATCGGCTTCCCAGCCAAAAAACATTGTACGAATCTTCCTAGAACAAAGAGTGGATGATATCCAAGAGTTCTCATACTGGCGCCAAATTCGTAAAATTGGTGATTAGTTCCCAATGGTCTTGTATGTGAAAATCGTGCTTCGTTATTGACTACGTTTTTAAAACCATGATACAATGACAGCTGCAAGATAACAGATTCGTAACCCATTTTTTCTGGATAACGACCGAGAACATTATCAAAGAAAGAACTCCTGACGAACCTTCCTGCTCCATGTGGAGTCGTATAATTATTATCGTCATAGTTCCCTGAAGATATAGCTATTTTATCATCATAATCCATTTTTCTCATTATCTTAGCTGCATAGAGCTCCTCATAATGAGTATCATCGGTACTAATCATGTGATAATCTGTCGATTCCAAATTCGTATTTTTAGCAAGATTTATTGCACTATTCCAATTTTTCACTACTCTTCCTATATCATATCCCAGGTTAGGATTGGTTATTATGTAGATATTCTCATTTTTCAATTTTAGTCCTTGCAGGATACTATTCGTATTATCAGTAGATCCATCATCGACAACTATAATGTACCTGGGTTTAGCTGACTGTTTTAGCAATGAGTTGACAGCATTTTCAATTTCGTTTTCAGAATTCCTGCAGGTCACAATTGCATAGTAACTACCCACAAGTATAATGAAATTAATGGACCATAAACATCTTTTGCTAGATAATTTGATTATGAGATATACAAATTATCTTGTATTATTTTTCATGACTATCTTTTGTCTTTCCATCGTTCTTTGATAATTTATTACTGTACAGACGTTTTTCTCCTCTTGTGATTCCAAGAAGAGCCTCTCTCATCAATTTCTTATCTTCTTCACTCACATTACCCTCAATAAGATCAATTACATACATCCACATTATAGCGCCTACTTTATTCTCCCTAAACAAGGCATCCTGCTCAACTTTCCATTGACTCTTCCTATGCCAATATCCCAATGCTATACTTATCGGTACATAAAGCAAAATAAACACTATAGCAAAAATTATAATATTATCGAAAATGCCTGCCAAATACGGAATCTTGTCAATCAACAGTTTATACTGAATTGTTATAAAATTTGCAAAAGTCATCACAAAAATTAGATAGATACTATGTCCATTTCGAAAATCTAACCAGCGTCTCCTAAACCAATCTGAACCAAATGGAAGATACATATGGAAAGGTAAGTTTATCTTTTACAAATACATTCCGCTCCAATAGCACCAATTCCAATTATTTCCAAACTAAAATGTGTAACGAGATTTAGAAAAGTTAAACAAAAATGTGACATATAGTAATAACTATGCGTAAAACTTTGAGAAAATGGCCGAATGCAAGATGTGAATTACTCGCAGAATAACCAAATCTTAAAACATTTCATTTGTCAATAATAAATCTGAGACAATACTAGAGTGCTTTCAATAGCCTATTCATTTGTTCAAAATCAATATCAAAACCAAAACGTTTTTCTTCTCTTTTCATATTTCTATACATGCTCATGAGTAACTTGAAGTGTTTTACAGAACTGAGTTTTCCATCCATTTTTAATCGGACAATCCTGTAAACATCGTCGTAATAGCCGAATTTCTTGAGAACCCTCTTTTCATAAAGTTCTGCATCAAAGATTGAATGTTTGTTCAATACATCTTTGAATATATTACAGCAAATTAGTGAAGGTATAATCCCTTCACCGAGCATTGGAAAGACACATCCTATTGATTCACCTACCCCTATTATGTTATTATTGTGAAAAGGTAACATACGTTTTGGAGGAGAAAGTCTTATAGGCCTTCCTATCTTTCTTAGAATTCGAGCATTAGGATTTTTTTCAAAGAATTCTGATATCCCATAATATTTTCTATCAACATCACCAGCTCCCATATAGCCTCGGCCGTCTCCTAATGGAAAAAACCAAAAGTAACCCCTAGCCCCTTTATACCCCATTACATAAAACTCATCGATTCCGCTGACGTTTTCTACTAGGTACTCGTATGAAGGTATAACGAAATCTTGAGTGGATCTGGGTAGGAGAGATCTATGAAATCCAGTACAATCTATAACGTAATCGAAATTTGAGAGAAAATCAGATTCTGGCTTGCAGTGAAAACCATATTTTATGCTTAATCCTTGGCAGAGATCTTGCTCCCACTTGAATTTGTCGTATGTCACCAAACCCTTAAGATTCAGATATTCTATATTTTCATTAGGCAGATCCATCCTCAATTTCTTTCCTCGATGAAGAACATAATCATCGAATTTCAGTCCCGCATCTTTGGAAAACGTCTCGAGCATATTTTTTGAAGCTCCCCAGGCACATACTGGCCAATGTGATTCTTTTCTTGAAGATTCAAAAATCTCTATCTGGTGTCCATCTTCTTGAAGACGGTTTCCCAGATAAGATCCAGCCACACCTGCACCAACGATAGCCAGTTTCACGATATCTTTGAGATAAAAATTGCTTATATTTCTTGTTGATAATCAGCTGTCAAGAATTAAATGCGTGCCAAAATAGTCGAGATATAAGTCTGAAATTGCATGTATTAAGAAATTGAAGTATCTCCTAGTCAAATCAGTAAACAATAATTTTATTAGCATAAAAAAAGCGAGAGCAAAAGTAAATAACTCCTTAAGAAAAATCCAATTACATATTACTTTGCATATTTCTATAATAGAGAATTAGATATTGAATTGCACCTTAAAAAGCGGTCTCCCAAGCTCGACAAGTTTAGGGTAACATAGATGTTATTGAAAATATTAGTGTCGTTGTACAATTTGTCATCAAAAAAGAACACTCGCTAATTGGTTCCTCTCATATAGACTTTCATGACTATGTGAAGCCTAAGGTAAAAAGCGAAACTTTACTAAAAAGTTAGTCAAATCATACTATCATAAAAGAATCTAATATTTAGTACATCCAGTAGAAAGGCTACATATACTGCAACTTAGTTACAATAGAAAGATGAGCTCGACTTAAATAGTTAGTAATGTAGCCCTATATTGGATGCAACAAACAATGTCATACATCTTAGCAACAATATTAGTAGCACTAGCGACTATCAGTGGAATAAGTATACACAATTCAGCGCAAATAGCACTGGCACAAGAACCATTGTCAAGTCCAGCATGCGGTCAAGTAGTTCATGGCAACGTAACTTTAACTGCAAATCTCGAATGTACAGGAGATGGGTTAATTGTTGGAGGAGATAATACAACAATTAATTTGAATGGATACTCAATAAATGGACCTGGAGATAATAGTTCCAAAGTAGGGATATCTGTACCACACTCAAACAACGTAGTTGTACAGGGTACTGGCGCAATTCGCAATTACCAAGCAGGCATTTTGATATCTGGTTCTCAAAATACTGAGATAAATAGAATTACATTCGATGGAAATAAAATTGCTGTCTTCATGACCGGCTCTATTGGAAGTACTGTTGAACAGAACTTCATTGACGGAAATGCAATCGGTGTGGCATCACACTCATCAATTGGAGCTCAACTTCACGCCAATATGATGACAGGCAATGATCTTGCAGGCATAACCCTTGTCAATACAGACAGATCTCAAATAGATGCGAATTCAATTGGCGGAAGCAGGAACGGCATATATTTAGATTCGCAGAGTACCAAGAACACAGTCCTGTATAACAATGTACTAAAGAATGATATCGACATAAACAATGCCGACGGATTGCCACTCAACATTAACGGAAACGAACTTTTGAAGAACAATTGCTTCGTAAGTAATCCAAGTGGTGGATGCAATCCTCAATAAGGTGCAAAGCTGAAACAGATGGATTAAGAACCACAAACCTCATTTTTTTATTTTTATCAATAAAAAACAACTAATAGAAATATTTGTCATTTTAATTTGAAAGTACGAACGAAGTACGAGTCATTGTCGGCTTGTTATAATGTGAAATCGTTTCGTCACTACTAACATGCGTGATCGTTTTGTCAGACATCTCAATAATAGTTGATAAATTTCCGAATTTAATTCAAAGCTTGTAAAAAAGAAATGATTTAGTCCTGAAACGACGGCAATATATGAATTCAGCTTTTCAGCATCTGACTTTGAGAGTATTCCTGGATACAGTGTATTCAACGTTAACTTTAGTGTGTTCATGGCATCCTCGTATAAATTAGAATAAAAATAAGTTCTCATGATGTGACAATATTTTTGAATATACAAGTTATTGTTGAGTTTTTGAAAACCTCATAGAGATTTCATATTGTTTCGAAATTCATATAATGCAGAGAATCGTTGAATAGTACATGAATTTACAAAAAAATGACATTGCGGTTGTTACTATGAGTGTTTCGTTGTTGTTTTTAATTTGTTATTGCGAAAAAATAGATCTGAATGTTGACGTTAATGCTCAGGTTTCACGTAACGTCTCAGTGAATGAAATTAATCACACAGGTAATGCCAATTTAAGTGAAATTCAAAATTCAAATAATTCTAGCACTAATAATGCAATACCTTATGTTTTGAATTTGACAAATGACTCGGATACTAAATCGCAGGTAGTAAACCAAGTCATCCAAGCTATCAGCGGAGGGCAATCTACGTCGTTGGAACGGGTACTAAACTCAGTAAGTAAGGGAAATTCGTCTTCGTCTCTTGAACAGGTGATAGACACAGCAAGCAATGCGTTGAATAATCAAACCAGTAATATTCACACTAACGGTACCAGTAATAGCGTGTCAGTCCACCCTTGAAAAAGGGAAAATCCCTAACGTGACTACAAATTGCGATGCTAATTCTATAATTTACTCATTATCCAAATACTTTGAAGGTATTCTATATCTTATGTATTTATCTTCTAATGAAAACTTGGGCGGATGTGGATCAAGAGTCGGGTTATTGCACTTTGCACATTTTTCATTAAGTGTATAGATCATGCATAAACTACATTTTCGTAATAGATGTTTCATTTGCATTATTTCCTATTTTTTTTAGAGCCTTCTCTGATAAAATTAAATAATCCCACTTTTTTACCAACTGAGTTCGAAATTTTCTCAACAGCACTATTCAACAGCTTTTCAGCGATCTTGTAATTTTCTGCTTTCGCAATTATCCTATAACGGGGAGCTGCTATATAGGAAATTTCAATCGAACTGTTATTTTTATCTAGTTCTGCTGAAGATAGGATATTCTTAATAATCTCAATCCCCTGAGGCTCATTTATGTTAATTTCAATAACTCCTCTAATCTCTACGCTAGGTATTTGGATCTTTTTACTTTCTTCTGCTACTGCAACTTTTACCTCTTCTGCAATATCTAATGATTTTATGGAATCGGTTCCCTTGAAGGCAACAGCCTCAAACATATCATAAATAGAGTCAAATTTTTGCAATATTATATCCTGAAGCTCATTAACCTTATCATCGGCCATACCTGTTTTTGTTTTAATGATATGCATGAATGCAGAAGCCTTTTCACTCTTCTTGACGTCAATGAGTTTTGATTTTCTTTCTTCACGAGATACCTGTTTGAGCGAAAGATCTACTTCTACCCTTGACTTGTCTACTCTTATGACCTTAAGGACAGTCTTTTGCTTTGGTCTTATATACCTCTCAATATTTCTAATCCACCCTGTTGCAATTTCAGAAACATGCAGAAATGCGGTTAATCCTTGAAATTCATCTAAAGATACGTAAGCGCCATGACCGGTAACTTCTTTCACTGTTGCAATTACCAAATCACCAGCCTCAGGAAGCTGTTTTATATCAGTGACCATTTAGGAAATACGCACCTTGGTACTATACTTTAAGTTTGCTTGACCTTTATTTATAATGGGATTAATATTCCGTGCAAATAGTGCTTTAGGTGTCATTAAAGAAGAGTTGTTATGGTGATCTAGTTATGTAAAGCCCTCTAAAAAAGATTAAGTACTCACTAAAAGTTAGAACATTCTTGTGACATACTATTCAATCATCATTTGAATTAATGAATGTTAATCCCCCACAAGGATTGGAATAGAATTTTCTTTTTTTATTTATGGTGAACATCGAAAAATCCTACATTGAAGATAATATATTAAAAATCACTAACTTTACGTTTGTACATCGTAGAAATTTGAAATTGACTAACACTTTTATATCAAAAATAGTTGTTTCAATGTGTTTAGAAAAGATGTGGATTTATTTACATTCATTTTGTCAAGTATATTGATTTTTTCATCTTCAGGTTTCTTGAATTTGCCATTAAATGCGCAAACTGAAACAAACAACATTTCTGCTGAGGACTACGATAAAATTAAAAATTGTTCTAAAGACCTGAGGAAGAAGCCCACTCCCGTAGAGTACCTTACTTATTTTAATTGTGGTCATGTTTCGAGGGACGAAAGCGGAAGAACTGTTCGACAATTTACACTCATAGTTGAGGAAAATCAAAAGATTCCCATTTCATATGAAGGACACTTCTTTGATGCATGGACATTTAATGGTACTGTCCCAGGACCTACAATTAGAGTTACAGAAGGCGATCTAGTCGGTATAAGAGTCATTAACAGTAACGAGAATGAGCATCCTCATTCACTTCACATGCACTCAGTTCATTTCGCCAAGAATGATGGAGTTTCAATGGGTGGATATCCTGGGGGTGCTATATCACCCGGTAGAAGTTTCACTTATGAATTTACTGCACAACCATACGGCGTATACCCATATCATTGTCATGTAGATCCAATAGCAGATCATATCAACAGGGGATTGTATGGAATGATGATTATTGACCCAAGAGAACCACGGCCACAGATGACAGAGATGGCTATGCTTCTTAATGGTTATGACTTAAATTACGATCAAGAAGGACCTACCCATTTACCTCCGGTTGCCCAATTTGCAGGAAGTCAACCAGATGATATCGATGCCAATAACACCGGAAGTACAGAAGAGATGGAAACTAACGAAACTGCGACAGTGGCCAATAACACTGAAGGTACCGACAGTAACCAAACTATCGCAATGGCCAATATGACGCATCTTTCTGCTCCATCGACTTCGAAAGATGACGGCGAGGAAGAAGCCGAGGGAGAGGAAAGGGATAATGAAATATACACTGTTAATGGAAAGGCATTTGAATATATGATGCATCCAATAGTATTACATACTGGTAAGCCATATCGTGCTTACGTCGTAAATATGCTGGAATTTGACTTGGTTAACTCGTTCCATATACATGGTGCTATGTATGATTATATCGCTGCTGGTACAAAAGAAAAGTCAGATTATAAAACTGACATAGTAACGTTCTCACAAGGTGATAGAGGAATTATGGAATTTACATATGACTATCCAGGAACCTATATGTTCCATGCTCATCAGGCAGAGTTCACGGATCTGGGATGGATGGGACTCTTCGATGTAAGGGGAAATCCGGTTAATCTACCCTCTTTCAATTAGGCTTTAAGTTTTTATAATTCGCTGACCCATAATATATACGAAGGTATATATCCATAGCTGGTGGGTCAGCCAGACTGCATTTTCATTGGCCCGCCAGTTCTTAAGTATTGCTTAATTTAGATCACGCAAATTAATAATCGCCCCTTGAGTTACGACAATTGAGAACACCTCGCTGGTGGACCTAAACATATGGAAGGTGGTGGGACAATCTTGTTCATTGGGGAGTCCACTCATGTCCCTCTACCGTTCTTAACTATATAATAATTTGTTGAGTATAGCTTAAATGGCCAAATACGCTTTAGATAATCTAGTTTTTTCGTCTTCTGATTGTTCTGATGTGTTGCAAATGTTGGACTGAAGTATATCTGTTCATGATGTTTTCTTGATGTTTGTTTATATTCTATTTATTTCTCAATAATCAATACCAAGCTTAGCCTTTTTTCCTTTTTTGTAAGGATGCTTTATTGCTTTCATTTCAGTGACTAGATCAGCTAACGAGATGAGCTCTTCACAAGCATAATTACCTGTCAGAATTAATGATAGTTGTTTTGGACGATTTTTAACTAACGTCAGAACATCACCTAATTGTAACAAACCAAGATGCACTGCATAATTAATTTCATCCAAAATAATAATATCAAAAACATCAAGCGACATCTTCTGTTCAACTATTTCCAGTGCAGTTTTTGCTGCGCTTACATGTTCCTCAAAGGCATGGTCATCATCAATAATTCCTATAAATCCCTTACCTGCTACTATCAATTCAAAATCTGGTTCTAGTTTCTTTATACTATTAAGTTCACCATAGTGCCATTCCCCCTTGATGAATTGTACCATGCAAACTCTAAGTCCCTGGCCTATCGCTCTCAGTGCTACTCCTAGTGAGGCAGTTGTTTTACCTTTGCCATTTCCAGTGTATACAATTACAATGCCATCATTTGATGTGTTTTCTTTTTCCAAGGACAATTAATATAATAGCATTTTAGATGCAGGGGTTACTTAGATATTGTTCAATAAATAGGTCAATTTGATACATGGAGGTTTTTAACATGATCATTGGAATTCTAATAAATCTATGAAGAGTTACATAAACTGGGTGGCTAAAAAATGACAAGAATGGGTCGATAGTCATGAGACATTAGTAAATTCGTTCATAATGCTAAATAATTTGAAAATTTGATTATTTATGATAGATTTGACTGGGTCATACATGTTCCTCGGCAACCAAGTGAGACGCCATTTCTGTTGGTAGTTCCTAAAACTAAGTTTAGGGCAGTATAATATAATATAAAGAATTATTGTGATGATCTAACTGTGATTTATAGCAAAATTGAAAATTGTATTGGAGAAATATGTAGATACATTATCCCAATCAAACACGAATATTACTTAGGAAATGGAAGCAGAATTGCCATTTGTACTTTATCCAGTGTCAATTTATTGCGAGAAATTTCAAATGATACTAAACTGATGAATAAAGTTGCTATTGTGGGTAGGCTATTGTCCGAAAATAGGGGAGTTGATAAAATCATAAATTACTGTATCACAAATCGGGAACTTGTTCACCTAATCGTATGTGGGAAAGACGGGAGTGGTCATAGAGCTGGACATTCGTTAATTACGCTATTTGATAAAGGCATTTCAAAGGAAGGCAAAATCATCATGTCACAAAGCCCTTATCCTAACCTTGTGTCATCTTATGACGATGTGCAAGATATTAGGGGTCGAATTACTATTCATAATCTAATAGAAGAGACAAACCTGAATTTTATAGAGGCTTATTTAGATAGATTGGTTTAATAGTTTGTCTTTTTCCTTTCCTTGTTTATTTTGTTCTTTTTCGAATAATATTTTACAATATCGTTAGGCGACATTTTTAATTCAATAGCAGCCTGGAGGACAAAGTGCCAGATATCTATTAATTCTTCTTTTGCCCCCTCAATATCAAAATCTGTGGGATTTTTCCACCATTTCCAATTTGTCAATCTTTGAAGTTCGATTGCTTCATGTGTAATTGCAGTACAGAGAACCGAAATCCTCTCTTCGGTTTTTAAGGGATATCTCGATGACGCTAAGACTGAGGCAAGATTTCTTTGCATCTCAATTAAGTTTTCCAGTCTATCCACTTGCGAATGATATTAGATCTTTAATATAATTTAACCTTCCATCAAGATGAAATGGAGTCGTGCTTCCTATCGATTCGCAAGGATATGGAAGTTCTCCATTAGCATCTTATTAGTGGTATATCGTAGAAAAAATATTAATAAATGTTTCTCCTGCCGTAAATATAATGTGAAATATAATATATTTCGATGCAATTTACACAAATTCTGAAGAATTGCTATAATAATTAATTCTCATCTTATAATTCTTATTAGATAGGATTCTTCAAATTATATCATTTCGGATAATTATCAAGATATTAGCGATTAATACGACCTTACCAACTAAATTGAAATAAAAGTAGAAATATCATCAACAATCGTAAAGCCCATCTTGTCGAGCTATTAAATAAGATTTATCAGCTGTAATAGGTTTCAATGCTCTTGCAGAAAATCTAGACTCGTTAACCTTTACTGTCTTTAGCTCTAATACCACATGAGCGTGATTAGAAATCATTTTATTCAATAATTCATTGTAGGGTAGACTTTTCTTTTCAAATATGTCCCCCGAATCAATGTTTTCTTTTTTTGTAAAGACTGGATTTGTAAGTACTATTGCTATGTCATTATCAATTGCACTTATGGCTAGATCGTGAAGGTGTTTTCTGAGGAATATTTGTACTGATAGTAATCTTTTCCTTTCGTTCAAAAATAAATAACTGAAATTATCGATTATTATCAGAATAGGACGTAAATTTAGAGCATAATTCACCAGGACCATTTGCACATTTAATGAAAGTATCCTCAAACTTCTTATTTGATGAAGTATTGGGGATGAATTGTGTTTGTCTTTGATGTATGAAAGTATTTTCTCGGGCCGGTAAAAACCTTGTGTGTCACCAAATATTATGGATGAATTTTTGTAGCCTTGTGCAGCGTTGACACATAACGAATAGCACATACTAGATCTTGCATCTCTCGAATCAGATAAAATATTGGTTATCAAACCAGTTCTGATTCCTCCTCCCAACATCTTATCAATCGAAGATGACCCTGTTGTAATTATGCGCATAAAGCTAAACTCTATAATTATTTATATGCAATTTCAGAGATCCTAGGAGAAACTTTTTATTGTCGATCTTATTTTTTGAAAACAAAAGTGATAACCTAATATGTCATCAACTCCACAGCAACCAAAAAGACCGTTAACAATCTTACAGCGCTCACTGAATATGAAAGTATCTGTCAGACTTAAAAATGAGTTGGAGTACAGAGGTCGAATGAATAATGTGGATTCATATATGAATTTAATACTATTGGATGCTGAAGAATTTAATGGTGCAAGTCCCGTTGCAAATTATGGGAAAGTAGTTATTCGAGGAAACAATGTACTATTCATCAAAATAGAAAAGGATCTCTAGAAATAGAGTAATTCTCAGGATTTGACGTAAACAAAAATGGGAAGGCGTTATCTCTTCACTTCAGAAAGTGTGACTGAAGGACATCCCGATAAGATATGTGATCAGGTTTCTGATTCAATACTTGATGAAATAATTTCTCAGGATCCAGATTCTAGGGTAGCAGTAGAAGCTATGACCACTACAGGGATAGTGTTTGTAGCCGGGGAAGTAACTTCCAACGCAAGAATTGACGCCCAAGCGGTCGTTAGAACCACATTGAAGGATATAGGTTACAATGGATTAAAGTACGGATTTGACGGAAACAGCTGTTCTGTTTTAACTTCAATTCATGAACAAAGCCCTGATATTTCGATGGGGGTTTCTAAAAATAAGAACGGAGTCCAGGGAGCAGGTGATCAAGGATTAATGTTTGGATACGCAACAAATGAAACCACTGAGCTTATGCCATTGCCAATAACCCTAGCGCACAAATTAACATTCAAGTTGGCAACGGTTAGAAAAGAAAAAACACTAGATTGGGTAGGTCCCGATGGAAAATCTCAGGTTTCTGTAATCTATGAAGATTCCATTCCAAAGAAAATAGATACCGTTGTTGTTTCGACCCAACATACAGAAGATGTTTCAATATCCCAAGTGAGAGAAGAGATCATCTCAAAGGTTATAAAACCTATTTGTGATGAATTAATAAACGACTCTACAAAATTTCTCGTAAATCCAACTGGTCGATTTGTTATAGGTGGTCCCGTAGGGGACACCGGATTAACTGGAAGAAAGATAATAGCCGACACCTATGGTGGCATGGGTAGGCATGGTGGAGGTGCATTCTCGGGAAAAGATCCTTCTAAGGTAGACAGGTCTGCGTGCTACATGGCAAGATATATAGCAAAAAATATTGTTGCATCAGGATTAGCATCAAAATGCGAAGTACAACTGGCATATGCTATAGGGGTAGCCGATCCAGTTTCAATCATGGTTGATACGTTTCACACAGGAAAAGTTAGCGAAGAAACGATTGAAAAGCAAGTTAGAGAAATATTTGATACTACCCCCATCGGAATTATAGAAATGTTACGACTAAAACGACCAATATATAAAAAAACCGCAGCTTATGGACATTTTGGTAGGAATGAGCCCGATTTTACGTGGGAGAAGGTTGACAAATCTGGTTTATTTAGTATAAAATAATTTTTGCAACATTCTATGCCAATTTATTAGATTTAAATGCCTTTAATGTGGTTAATTGTGTTTCCAACATCCTTTTCAATTTTATATTTCTTTGAAAAAAATTTAAGAATATTTTTTACATCCCTCAAGAGCACGACGTTTGCATTAATGGTATCAGATTTAATAGCTTGAGGCCAGTCGAGGATAAAAATATTGTCATTATTTACCATAATGTTATACTCATTAAGATCACCATTTATGTAACCATTCTGATAAGCGATCTTCACATTGCTGATTATTTTTTCCAATACAGATTGTGGATCTTCAAGACTTTCAGCATCAGCTAATTTGGAACCGTAGAATGGTTCCATAACAATGCAATGAAAAGATCTATAGAGAGGGGTTGGAAACGAAGTACTGGACTGTCTCAAATAGTTTAAGATGTCATATTCTCTTTTAGCTGTTTGGATATTTAATAGTAACCAATTACTAGTACTTGTGCTTATATCTCGTTTTCTCTTTATTTGTTTGAAACTTGATCTTCCGAGTCTGAACATCTTTAAAATTTTATCTTTTTCTTGCGAGTCATGAGCCAAATAGATTTCGGCTTCTTTACCGATCCCAATTTGTGGTCCAATAGAGGTAATTGTGTTCCTATTGGAAAGAATTTTTAGCACGTATATATCTAAACCTGTTACCAATAATGTGAAACCTATATTGCTTTTGCCAACTAAACCAGATTTAACAAGTCGTTCTAAATGATGTTCCACTAATCTTTGATTTAAATTTGAGTATTGACTCAGAGTAGAAAGGTTTAGAAATTGACGAGTCTTTAAAGAAGAAGCAAATACCTTCAGAATTTTGAAATCACTTTTATTCAATGATGAAACAAGATGTCCAGCCTTTGAAAATGAAGACAACTGAAATCAACTACTCACAATATTAAATTAAGCTTTATTGTTTGCCTATTGCTTTTGAAGACAAGGATAAAAATAGCCATACGACGCATCTCTATACAATGCCTAAATTGAATTAATGCTATGCATCAGATTCATATGGAGAACTTTGTTAACGGTCAATACTTCTTCATTTATTGGTATTGTTCACATCTTTGCAGCTGTCCATACTAATGCAAAAGCGTGTTTGAAAATGAGTCGATAGGTGTAAGGTACTAAAAGGATTGTATTCCTTGCGGTTGAAAATTCATCTTTCTCTACTGGAAATACTATTATTATTGAAGTAGGAATTGTACGTACTTAGAAAGTGATTGTTTGTGTACCAGAGCGTAGATGGTATTAAAGAAACAGATCTACCTGTAGGTAGGAAAAGATCACTTAGAACAGGATATACAACTGGTACTTGCGCTGCAGCCGCAACTAAAGCTGCACTATCCGCTCTGGTAAGCGGTAATAAATTGCCTAAAGTAAATGTTTCACTTCCAAAGGATAAACACATTGTAATTGACATCGCCTGGATAAAATTTGTAGATGAAAGGTCTGTTACTGCTTCTGTTATTAAAGATGGAGGAGATGATCCTGATGTTACCAATGGGGCTGAAATCTGGTCTACGGTATCATTATTAGAATCATCTAATAAGATCATGATTGATGGGGGCATTGGTGTCGGAAGAGTAACTAAACCCGGCTTGGGACTGGAAATAGGTAAAGCTGCGATTAATCCCACCCCGCTAAAGATGATAAATCAGGCTATTGAGGAGATTTTAGAGAAACAACAAAAAAATAGATATGGATTATCCATATTAATAAGCGTCCCCAAAGGAGAAGAAATTGCAAAGAGAACAGATAATCCCAGATTGGGAATAATTGGCGGGATATCAATTTTAGGAACTACTGGTATCGTAATTCCATATTCTACTGCATCTTTTGCAGCTTCCATTCGTCAAAGTATCGATGTTTCTATAGCAATGGGCTCTGATTCCGTCATATTGACCACTGGGGGCAGAAGTGAAGATTTTGCACGTAGTATTTTTGGAAACTCAGTTGCAGACCACGCTTATATTCAAATAGGAGACTTTATTGGATTTAGTATTAAACAATGTGCAATTAAGAAAATAAAGAAGGCATATGTAATAGGGTTCATTGGAAAATTAACAAAGATGGCAATGGGGGTAAAACAGACGCACGTAAAGGGATCTAATGTGGATATGAATTTTCTTGCAACGTTGGCAAACAGATGTGGAGCAAATAATGAACTTGTAAAAAAGATCAAGTTAGCAAATACTGCAAGGCATGTGGGAGAATTAATTGACCAAAGTGGATTGAGTATGTTTTATGATGTTCTATGTGAAGAGGTGTATAATCATTTAAGTAAAGATTCTCCATCTGATTTACAAATAAAAATCATTTTACTTGATTTTACTGGCAAGGTAATTGGAAATTTTCCCAACTAATAGAACGAATAACTGAAGTTTCCCTATATCCCCTCAAGGAGACCGTCTTTTTGAAGCTTTTCAGCATGAGCAGAAATATATCTCCAAACTATATCTGCCTTCTCAGGTTGAAAATCCCATGGTGCAATAAGAACTAGATCATGTTCTCTGATCCACATACGTCTTTTTATCTTCCCTCTAATTCTACATGTTCTGACTTTACCATCCGTGCATTTCACTATAATGTTATCTCCTCCAACTAATTTTATAACACGCCCAAGTAGCTCACCCTGTTGAGGCATTACTAGCTCCTTAAGATCAGATTCGCTCAGTACTTTTCTCTTTCCTAATTTGAAAACCTCAGCTAAAAGTCCTTCTAAGCAAGATAAAAACCTAGTGATTCTACATGTGTGAAAAAAATTAATGAAAATGTGGTACTTTATTATTTAGAGTAGTGATTACTCCAGAGCGTCATTAGTGTTAGCTCATTAAATCATGACATTTTATGTGACATCATAAGATGGTCTTCGTATACACTTTTCGTTTTTGACATTAAGCAGCTATTTCAATTAATTCATTTTATTTGAGCGATTCAGATTATTAAATTCATTAAGTAATTTCAATATTGCAGTATAGTCTAATTCTGAGTAACCTCTATTTGCTGCTATTCGATAAAATTGTTCAGCCAATGATGAAAACGTAAGACTAGCTCCATTATTTTTTGCACACTGATTAAGCAATTGTATATCCTTGAGCATATTTTTCAAATAGAATTTTGGTGTAAAATTATCTTTTATCATCTTTGGGCCCTTTATTTCACTCAGACCTGTCTTAAAATAAGTTGAATTTAGAATTTCCAGAAAAATTGATGGATCTGTGTTTGATTTCTTTACAAATACTAATGCTTCCGACAATGAAATCGCAATTAAAGCGATGTTAAGATTTAGTCCAAGCTTTATGTAGTTGGCAACGCCATCTTGATTACCTAGATAAAATATTTTTTTGCTGAAGTTGATTAGAATCTTTCTACATTTTTCAGATACTTTCCTATTACCAGATACAATACTTATCACATCTCCCTTCCTAGTTGCGTCTGGACCTCCCATTATTGGAGCCTGAATAATTTCATATCCTTTTTTTTTCACAAGTTCGGCACAATAGATTGAATCCTCTGGCAAAACTGTACTAGTGTCGATAACAGTCAGTTGTTTATTATGGCAGTTAACCAGTCCATTGTCACCAAATAAAATTTCTTTTACTGCATGACCATCTGTGACACTGATAATTACAAAATTACATTTTTTACCCATTATTGAGGGATGTACGATTCTGATTGCGCCCCTTTTTACCAGTGTATTTGATTTTTTTTTAGTTCTGTTATACAGATAAACCTTAAATCCTCTTTCTAACAATCTATGAGCAATTGCAGATCCCATTAATCCGTTTCCAATTATTCCAATGTTCACAAAATAATACTTTATTAGTAGAAATTTATAACTTTTCAATATTTAGAAGGATATACTCCTCCAATAGCTGGCCTATTATTTTATTTTCATTCTGACAGAATTTTGTTTGATTGTATTAATCTCACGCCTAGTAACATATAGATTCTTTATCCTATTTGTAGTGAAAACTAGGAATGACAAATGCGAGTTTGATAATTTAGATACCTGATTTTTAGAAAGATACTAATCGTGGATTTATATGATTACCTTTCGCGGTGCATATGAATATTAATTGCTTCCTTGACTAATTACCATGTGATAATGAATAACAAGGTTGTAACTATCAATCCCGCCAATGAGGAGATATTATCTGAGTATCAAAACATGACAAATGATGAGGTCGCAAAAATTGTCAATAAATCAAGAGATGTATTCAGAGAATGGAAGCGTGATATTCGCAAAAGATCGATAATATTACTTCGATTGGCAGAGCAGTTACGGAAAGATAAGGAACGCCTCGCTAATATTGCCTCTCAAGAAATGGGAAAACCTATTAAAGAATCTCGTTCGGAGATAGAAAAGTGTGCATGGGCCGTTGAATTCTACTCGTACAATGGTGATTTACTGCTCAATAATGAATCACTGAACAGTGATGCCAACAAGACAATGATAACCTTCCAACCCCTAGGCGTAATTGCAAGTATCATGCCCTGGAATTTTCCTTACTGGCAGGCATTGCGATTTGCCGCACCTTCATTAATGGCAGGAAATGCAATAGTTTTGAAACCTGCCAGTGCAACAATGCAGTGTGGCATAGAAATAGAGAAATCAATACTGAAAAGCGGCGCCCCTGATGGGTTATTCAATACTGTTATCGGAAATTCAAAAATTGCAGAGATGTTGATTGACTCCAACATAGATGGAGTTACTTTCACTGGAAGTATTGAAATCGGGGCTAAAGTAGCCCAACGTGCTACGTCAAGGCTTAAAAAATGCGTGCTGGAACTTGGAGGAAGTGATCCATTCATAGTTTTGGATGATGCAGATATTGAAAAAGCTGCCTCAGGAGCCATCAAAGGTCGATTCCTAAATTGTGGGCAAAGTTGTGTTGCTTCAAAAAGATTCATTGTTTCAAAGAAGATAGCAAATGAATTTATAGAATCATTTGTTCAAAAAACCGAAAAATTAAGGGTCGGGGATCCTCTCTCAGATGATACTGACATAGGACCACTTTCTAGTGTGAAGAGTCTAGAGAATATTGATTCATTGGTGAAAGATGCGATAGATCTTGGTGGAGAGTTATTAACGGGAGGTGAAAGAATCGGCAGTGTTGGCGCATTCTACAAGCCTACAGTAATTAAAAATGTTAATTCAAATATGAGAGTGTCAAAGGAAGAAACTTTTGGTCCTGTGGCCCCAATAATGTTAGTTGAAGATGAAGTTGAAGCTATAAGCGCAGCAAATAATTCTGATTTTGGACTTGGGGGTAGCATTTGGACACGTGATTTGGAAAAAGCACAGAAATTATCAATGGAAATGGAATGCGGTATTGTTACTGTTAACAACATGGTAGCCTCTGATCCAAGGGTTCCTTTTGGTGGGATCAAGCAAAGTGGTTTTGGGAGAGAACTATCAAGATATGGTTTGCTTGAATTTGTCAATGTAAAGTCAGTCAGATTTTACGACAAACTTGTCTATGAACATCATGTTGAATAAAATGATTCAGACTTGCAGGATGAAAAAAAGAATTTTACACCTATGTTATTCAATTATGAAGGCATTAACTATCAATTGCAATTGTGCCACGGTACCACATATCCAAAACGCGACTGATTATAGTGATGATTATGAGAATCCATTATAGTGAGGAATTTAAGTTCATGAATTTATTATTATCACTGCTTTCAGTAACTTCACTATTTAAGACTGGTATCGGTTCATTTACAGTTTTACTGTTAAATAGTCGCGAGAGTATAAATTGTCCCTTTAATAGCAGAAGAAGCAAATGCAATAATTTTTGCCATCTATACAATCATATAATTATTACGGATATGGACGTGACTATCTTGAAGTGGAATTCTAGTGTTCCTATAATAAAGGGGAGAATATCACGATAATACTATTTTTATATACAGCGTTTCTCTAAGTATAGCAAATTATGGTTATAACTAGTAATAATTTCAATAATCCCCATTGGAAACTTGAAGGACGGCGCCTTTTCTCTGAGTTGCTGGGGACGTTCTTCCTGGTGCTTGTCGCCGCCGGCGCCGGGATGATGGGTCAGGCGTTCCCGGGCACGATCAGCCGTACGGCGGCCGTGGTCGCACCGGGGCTGATGGTGATCGCAATCATCCTGTTCATGGGCAAAGTCTCCGGCGCGCATCTCAATCCCGCGGTTAGTGTGGGGTTCGCGCTTCGAGGAGATTTCCCGTGGCGCCGCGTGCCCGGCTACATCGTCATCCAGCTCGTCGGAGCGACCCTCGCCGCCTTGTTCCTCCAGTCCGTCATCCACGTTTCCGCGACCTTTGGCTCCAACTATGTGGCCGCCGGATACTCCGCAATCGACGGATTCCTGATGGAAGCGGTTCTCACCCTGGGTCTGTTTAGCGTCGTCCTAGGTACCGCATCGGGCGCCCAGAACGTCGGTGCGATCAGCGCGCTGGGGGTCGGCGGGTACATCGCCCTGGCAGGCTTGTGGGGAGGTCCGATCTCGGGTGCGTCCATGAATCCGGCCCGCACGTTCGGCCCAGACCTCGTTGGAGGCGACTTCACCAACTACTTGGTCTACGTCGCAGGGCCGTTAGTCGGGGTGATCGTTGCGGTCGGCGTGGCGTTCGTGCTCCGCGGCCACGGTGGGGGCCGCAGCGGATCGGAAGCGGCGCAGGGAACCATGGATACCGAGTTCAAACGCCCCGATCAGCCATGAGCACAGTCCATATCGACGCACACCAGAGAAAGGGATACTCGCCGTGAACGCCTGTCTTATTTCATGTAATTCTTATGTCGATTTTATTTGAACATTATAAGCAATTAGGAAAAATTGTAAACGAACGCATCTGTTCCATGGGGCGTAAGTTAGGAAAATGATCGTCAAATGCATGCGATGTAGAAAGTTGTTACCTGAATCTAAGATGCATAAATTAATAGAGTATTTGGATGAGCATAAATGGGAGTTAGAGTATCAAGAGGATATTACAAATGACAATTCTAGCTGCCTTGCATTTTTCCATTACGCAACTAAACAGTTGAGAGAGTAGATGCAGATATATGATGAACTGGAAGAACTACAGGAAAGAAGTGGAGGCATTAACGCAGTAATCCTGATGGCATTGGGAGTGTTGATTTGGTTAATTTCATAGTTTTGGCACAACATCCAAGATGAGAACCACTTATTAAATCACATGAATGCATGATTTAATTTATTTTAAACTCTCATTTTTTTGACATAAAACTTTAAGGCAAATTACGAATACTTGATGATAAATGACAGAATTTCCAGAATTGGGCCTTGCCGCTATGTACAGAATCATAAAAAAATCTGGTGGAGAAAGAGTTAGCGAGGAAGCAGCAGACCAATTAAGAAGGATACTCGAAGAAATCGCTACTAAGATCTCTAATCAGGCAGTTGATTTAAGCGTCCACGCTGGAAGAAAAACAATCAAAGCTGAAGATATTCAGCTAGCGGCAAAAAATTTGCTAAACTTAATACATTAGTTATTGAAAAATATCATCGTCACTTGATTTTATCATGTCAAAGGATATTCTGATTGTAGCTCTAACGGGAATGCCCGGAGCTGGTAAAACCACGGTTGCCAATTTTCTATCCCATAAAGGTATTCCACTTTTGGTTATGGGTGATGTAGTTAGAGAGGCTGCGGAGACAGATGGATTGGAACCTACAAGTCACAATCTTACAAAATTGATGTTAAATCTTCGAAAGAAAAACGGACCCGAAGCTATCGCACATTTGGTTGTCAATAAAATCAAATTAATGAAAAAACAAGACAAACAGCTTAGCGCTGTGACAGTAGATGGAATAAGGAGCATGGCTGAAGTACAAGTTCTCAAACGAATAGGTTCTGTCAAATTGTTAGCTATTCACGGTTCAACTTTTACAAGGTATAGGCATATTAGAGAAAGAGGACGTTCAGACGTACCCTCTAATGTATATGAATTTGACAAACGAGATAAGATAGAGATGAAGGTAGGAATAAGTAGTGTCATAGCGTTAGCAGATGAAACTATTTCAAATAATGAAATTTCAATATCGGAATTGTGCAAACGCAGTTTTATTGCGGTCCAAAAGTGGATTCAAGAAGTTGCAAAAAGGTGAAAACAACGTGATAATAATTGGTACGAAACTCTAAAGATTTTCAAGACGACTTCAACGTAGAGCTAAAAGTAGAAACGATCCTTAACCCTTCTGAAGATCCAGAAAAGGTAAGGAAATGCATACTAAACGTTGCCAATGGATGCAATCCCATCGAAAAATCCGGATCTGTGGAAGCTACTTGTACAGGAATTCTTTCATTACACCATATCAGAGTTGGTATAAGAGCAAAATCCTCATCAGCCGTTTTGAGAAAACTTTTGGAATGGAATAGAAAAGGAAATCTATCCTGGTTCTTTCTGAACAAACAAGCTGCTTACAGTGGTGTGATATCATTAGTTGAACGCTATGAAGAATCTCCACTCGGGCCTATAAAAGTTACAATAATTAGTAATAACTTGGACAAAATAACAGAATGGTTGCTTTCGAGTAAATAATAGAGCATGCTATTTTGCTTTGAAATTTTATTAAAATGGTTATATTTGCAACCTGGAGATATACTAAATATAGGAACTACATACTAATAAAGAAACAACTTACAACGACAATTAATACTGAACACGGTTGTTCAAAATTCTGTTACCAAAATACTCAGATTCGATTTTCATTACTTCACTTGTGTTTTCAGCGGCAGAATAATCCTCTAAAGCATCATTGTTTAAATCTAGAAATGTGTGACCCCATTTGAATTTATCAAGTAAACTTAAGGCGAAGTTCTTTTCTCCAAGTATATAATAGCACGCAGATAGAGATTCGACGCTGGATAATCTGCCAAGCCTTGCATAGTTTATTGGATTTCCTGCCAGTAAGGCAGGGATTCTCCGAGTAACTCCTTTTCTTAAAAATTTGTGATTTGCCAAGACTGTGTGGGCCTTATTCCATGAGCAGTCAATCACACATACGGAATCAACCAGAATTCTATCGTTTTTGCAAACAACTTCATTTGCAAAGGGATTTAAGACTAGCATGTTACGTTGTATGGTCTTAGTAGGCGTAATAATGGCAAATTTGATCATTTTTAATGCAGTGCACTTCTTCGGATCATCCTGATTTAACAAAAACCCAAATGCGCGTATCATCTATAATTAATTCATAAAATACAACTATCAATAAAACGGTTTCGAGAATTTCTGTCAGTGTTAATTTGAATAAAAATCGTAACATTAAAAATAATGAATTTGGGAATATTACTGTTGCCAAAGATAAATGATATCACTGTTTTGGGTTCTGGAATAATGGGCCATGGCATAGCACAGAT
>Ga0207691_10001110_pt1 | contig 26799 bp, 26 predicted proteins | sample KBSM13metaG_FD_184327 | JGI IMG/M metagenome (GOLD analysis project Ga0207691, IMG submission 184327) | Miscanthus rhizosphere microbial communities from Kellogg Biological Station, Michigan, USA - KBS M1-3 metaG (SPAdes) (version 2) | ecosystem: Host-associated > Plants > Roots > Rhizosphere >...
CAGTCTCGTGGGTATCAACCGCGGAATTTTGGTGACGACATCCGGTGGCAGCATCCGGTTGACCCTGCCGCGAGCCACCACCGCCAGCTTCGAGGCCTCAACGAGCGGAGGCGATTTCAGTTCAGAGCTCGCCACGTTGACCGCCGAGCAGCGGGACGGTTACGCCAAGGGGTCCATCAATGGCGGCGGTCAGCCGATCAACGTACGCACTTCGGGAGGCGACATCTCGCTGCGCGCGGCAAATTGAGAAGCCCATTCGAGCGCATCCTGCCTTTTGCCGAACGTGCGGACCTGAACGACCTTGCCGTTGCGGAACGTATGGACATCGGCAAAGCGCCCATCGATCCACTCCGTGTGGTCTTTCAGTCGGACTCGCACATGTAGTAAGGCGACGATTTTGTCGCCAGCGACGACGAAGCTTTCCGGCTCGCAAGTTCCCTCGGCCCAGGTGCCGCGTCCCTTCGAAATCTGGCCCGTTACTTCCGCGTGCCCGCGATACGTCCCGGGTGTCGGAAAGTCGGGCGGCTCGATCCACTCTATCTGCGGGTCAAGGGCTTTGAGCGCGGCCGGAACATCATTCCGGTTGATGGCGGCATATGTTTCCTTCACCGCCTCGATCTCATGGAAGACCGCCGATTGAGCGTCGAAAGCGCGTTTGTAAGCGGGCCGCGCTTCGCCGCGCGCGACATAGGCGGCCAGTTTCGGAAATTCATCCAGAATGCCCGATGCCCTCAGCCGCAGCAGTACCGACACCATCATCAGGTCGCCCGCGCTGAACTCCCCATCGAGCCAGTCGGCATCGCCCAGGCGAGCAGAAAGTTGGTGCAGTGGTTTGCGGACGCGATCCATGACCAGAGGCAGGCGCTCCTTGCTCCAGGGCTTGTCGGCCTCCAGGAGTCTGGCGTTTGCGAGCTCGAAGATCGGCGGTTCGACCGTGTTCAACGCGGCAAACATCCAGGTGATCGCGCGCGCCCGCGCATCAGGGTCCTTGGGCAGCAACCCGGTATGGAGTTCGGCGAGATGCAAGACGATCGCGCCTGTCTCGAACAGGACGAGATCGCCCTCTTCATAGGTCGGAATCTTGCCGAAAGGATGAAGCGCCAGATGCCCGGCTTCCTTCATCGCACCGAACGAAACATGACGAACCACATGAGGTTGGCCAACTTCTTCAAGCGCCCACCGAACGCGCGTGTCACGCGCCAGGCCCTTGCCGCCATCGGGCGATCGCTCAAAGGCGGTAATGGTGGGGGTCATCGGATGGGGCATGGTGATTTCTCCGGATTCGAAATTTGACCGTTCCCTTCCTAGCCGTTCGAGGCAGCCCCGAATCGACATCCCTGACCGCTACTCCTTCTCCATTCTCTGCACAGGCACGCAAAACGCCTCCGCCATCTGAGACTCGGCCGATGTCTGCGGATCGCTGAGCGAAATGCCCTGACAGATGCGCCGGAGATACCGGGGGAAATCGAGCAAGAGCCGCATTTGCAGACGCTGCGCCACGGCCTCGAGTTCGTCGGTAATTGCCTGCGGGGGCGCCTGTTTGAATGCAAACAACAAAACATTTGCGTCGCCCGCAACGGGAACCAGCAGCAGGCTGTCACCAAATGCAGCGCGCGCTTGCGCGAGGTTATCGACGTAGCGCTCGCACGGACCCCAGAAGTTCATGACGAGCATGCCGTTCTCCGTCAGCTGACGCGCGGCGGAAGAGTAGAAGTCGGAATTCGCCAGGGACGGAGCGATGCCGTCCATATCAAACGCATCGATCAACAGCACGTCCATCTGTTCCTCGAGCCGCTCGACATAGCGGGCTCCGTCATCGTGAACGACCCGGAATCGGTCGTCGTCCTTCGGAATACAAAACTCGTCGCGCATGGCAATGACGTCTTCATTGATCTCGACGACCGTTATTTGCGAACGCGACAGATGGCGATAACAGAACTTGGCCAGCGAACCGCCACCCAGTCCGATCATCACGATGCGCCCGGGATTTGGATTGAACAGCAGGAACGCCATCATCTTGCGCGTGTATTGGGAAATCAGCGCGTTGGGGTCGCTGAACAACATGGCGCTTTGCGTGGCCTCGTTCGAGAAATGCATTCGTCGTTCGAACAGAGTCTCGAAGATGTATGGCCGCTTGAGCTCATCGCGACAAGCACGCTTCGCGAGTTCGTCGCGGCTGATCTCTTCCGCCGACTGCATCACGCGCACCTTGCCGGGCTGGCATTCCCATGGACTCTCGAATTCCAGCCACTGCAGTTCTGTTGACTTGGGCATGTGCCTCGGTATGACGCTCAAATGTGCATAGTATGATAATATAATTAACACCTGTCCCCACGAGAGAATTTCCTTGGCACTGGAAGAACGCACCGCGCGCCTGACGATCCTGATCGACCCGCGCAAGAAAGCCGTGTTCGAACGCCTCTGTGCCGAAGAGGACTCGACGCCCTCCCAGGTCGTGCGACGACTCATGCGCGCCTACATCGAATCGCGCACCGGGAAAGCCTGGGCGCCGGAAGCCGAAGGCAAGAACTCGTCGCGCCGGAAGTCCAGCTGATGAGTAGTTTGTCCAAACGGTATCGTTCGGCTCGACCAGATCCAGGTGAGTTCATGCCGCCGAATCTGCTTACGTTTGGCACCGCGCCTTTTGGCGATCCGCAGCGAGCCCGCCTGACTGCCTGGCTGCGCGAAGCGGGCTGGCCGCGTGGCCACATGGAGATCGCGGAGCTCGAGGGCTATCTCGTGGCGCTGATTTCCTGGCCGGTGGACATTTCCTCCGGCGCTTGGTTGCCGCGTACCTGGGGACTACCGGGCTGGAAAGTGCCGACAAAAATTGCGGCACGATCGCAATACGAAGAGTTCGTCGCGTTGATCGTCGGCTTCATGCAGGATCTCGATCGCCGGCTTTCTCAGCAGCCATCGCGATTCGAGTCGTCGGTGCTTTGCGGTCTGAGAGAACGCGAACACAGCGAAACACTGCACACCTGGGGTCGCGGGTTTGTGACGGCCTTGACGCTGGGCTCACAGGGGCTCAAGGGGCGCAGTGCCGTTGCCGGAGCAGCAGTTCACACTATCGCCAGCATTACCGCCTCGTCCGCGCCGTTCCGTTCGCGCACCGTTGAAGACATCGTGAGCGCTGTGCGCTCGCTGATCGAACAGCGTCCTTCGCGCGGGCCTTTGGGTCCCCTCGGTTGAAACGCAGATCGTCGCGGCTCCTGGCAATCGAGAGCCCGTTCCCGGACGCGAACGTCAAGTTGCGCCTTCTCGAACCGCCGGAGAGTTGCCACGAGACGCTTCGAGAGCGGCTGTACTCGGGTTCCTATGACAAACCATTCGTAGTCGACAACGGACCGCGGCGATTTCTGCATTTCGATTTCGGCGCGATTCAAAGCGTGATGGAGCTGAGCAATCCCGTGAGGCTGGCCCTCGCCTACACACGCAAGATGATGGCGTTCCTGCTTTTCAACCGCACGCCTAAGCGCATCTTGTTGCTTGGCCTGGGCGGCGGATCTCTCGCCAAGTTCTGCTACGCAAACTTGCCCGCCGCATCGCTCACGGCCATCGAAGTCAACCAGGATGTCATCGCACTGCGCGATGAATTCGCGGTTCCCACGGATGATCATCGTTTTCGCGTGATCAACGCCGATGGTGCGGCCTATCTTTCAACCCAGACGCACCTCAAGGATGTGATCCTCGCTGACGCATGCGACCGAACAGGCATCGCCGCTGAACTCGGGTCAGTCGAGTTCTACCGGAAAGCACGGAGCCGCTTGTCGGCCCGTGGCGTATTTGTCGCCAACATCTGCGGCGACAAGGATTCTGTTGCCACGCAACTGACGAAGCTTCGTGATGCCTTTGATGACGAACTGCTGTCGCTGCAGGTTCAGACCGACGGCAACCTCATCGTCTTTGGATTCAAGAAACGCCGTCCCGATCTGCATTGGGAGCGTATTGAAGCGGGTGCGCCCGAGCTCAAGCGGCGATTCCACCTTGATTTCCCGAGATACGCGCAGAGCATCGCCGTCGACTCAAAGTTGAGCGAAGCACGCGTTGCCTGAGACACATGAATTGATGCGTGGTTAGCCCAACTTCGGGACAACCTGATATTTCGATACGCGAGATTGAAACGGCGCTGTCGCGCGCCATGATCACGCAGCCGCTTCGGCAACATCTCCAATTCCGGGGAGTCACCAATGAACCAAGAGAGATTCGTTTTCACGAGCGCCGGCGACTCGCTCATCGGAACACTCTTTTTCCCGAACGGGACACCGCGTGGAGCGGTCGTGACGACGGGACCTTTGACATCAGTCAAAGAGCAGGCGGCCGGCGTCTATGCGCACGCGATGGCAGACCGAGGGTTTGCCGCCCTCGCCTTCGATCATCGAACGTTTGGAGAAAGCGGTGGCAAGCCGCGTCAGTTCGAGAGCCCGCAGGGAAAGGCGGAAGACATCAAGGCGGCGGTGTCAGCCCTGACCATGGACCGTCGAATCGGTGGCTTGCCCATCTTCGCGCTCGGCGTATGCGCCGGCGGCGGTTACATGGCCCTCGCGGTGGCGAATGGGCTACCGGTCCGCGCCTTTGCTGGCGTTGCCGGCGTCTACCCCAGTGCCGCTCAGACCAAAGGCTGGCTCGGCGCAAACTATGAGGCGGCCATCGATCGCGCAAGCACCGCGGAACAGCGCTGGCGAGAGACTGGTCAAGCGGAGACGATCCCCGCAGTCGACGCTGACAATGGCGATGTCGCGATGCCGCTCAGCGAAGCTTATGAATATTATGGAACTCCGCGCGGCGCAGTTTCCAACTACGTCAACGGATTCGCCGTGCAATCGCGCGCCTACACACTACCTTTCGATGTGCAGGAATTGGCGCCATCGCTGCGCGCGCCGACCATCATGATTCACTCCGAGAAAGCCCTCATGCCGGCATTGGCGAAGAGCTTCTTCGCAGCGTTGCCGGGAAAGAAGAAGGAGGTCTGGATGCAGTCGAAGGGGCAGATCGATTTCTACGACGATCATCGCCTGATCGATCCTTCGGCGGACCTCATCGCCAGGTTTTTCGAGGCCCATGCCGCCCTGTGAGTGACTCGAGCTGCTTTTCAATCACTCCGCGGTCTCAGCTGAGAAAGGCCAATGTCACAGCTGCCGTAATTCTGCTCGGAAATGTTTTCGTAAAACGTCGGTGATCCGTGCCTTGACATCACCGCCCGGTATTTTCCTGAGCGGTCCAGGTTCGCGAACACTGTAGACACTACCAACACGCGAGTTGGCGTGAACGCGGAGAAGTGAAGTCCCGTACCTGTGGCAGTCACCATGGCATCGATCGTCCCTTCTTGCGAGCCAGTCGCTCCGACGCCTCCAAGTATTCGCGCTGTCCCGGCATTCAGATCGACAACCTCAAAAGTAACGGGTCCTCCCTGCCACTCAAACAGCGAAACACTCAGGCTTTGATTTAGCCAAAATCCCGTTGCCCCCGGCTTGAAGTCGCAGCGAATCATCATCGCGTTCTTCAGATCGTCGCGCGCTTTCTCGGCGGGATTCCCCGCGTCGGGTTCAATCTGCTTTTCGCCAGACAGAATCATTGGTGAGGCATCTGCTGCGTCGGAGACTGCTTCCGAATCGGCCGCAACATCTGCCGACACAGTAGGCAAAGTATCGGTCGCGACTGCGGCCCGATCTGATGCAGCACCGGGGCGCAATGCTTTTGGGGGCGCGGCGCCCGAGTTGTCGAAGTCACCGGGCACGAGCATTGAAATGAATAAGGGGTCGACCGAAGACGGTGACCTCTTATTCATTCTAATAATGGCGCGCCCGGAGTGAGTCGATCTCGGCAGTTTGTCATTTTCGGATCAAAGGGTTATGCGCGCGAGCAGGGCAACCGCGGGAATCGTTGCCCCTCGTGAATTGCAGGCCCGTGGGGCAACTGAGAAACGATGTGATCGGATGACAAACAATGAGGTGAGTCCGTGAGGGCAACTACCCACGCGCGACGACTCGCGAGGGGCACCCGCATGAATCGACGATTGCTCATCGCGCGGACTTCTGACTGAGACCTGCGCATAGTCCTTTCGGTTGCCACTGCGCGTGGGGCGAGTCGGGTTTAGCATTGACAGGCAGAGCGTATCGCTCGTCACTTCGGTGGAGGACCATGAACACTGATCGCCGAGTGTCAGTGCCGAAGCTGGAGATCGCCATCGGCCAACCCTCCGGGGCAAGCATGCTTTGTCCGGCGAGTCCGACCATTACACCGTTCGGGGTCTCAAGACACTGGCCACCTGTCAGGATGAACCACGCCTCGGGACCAGGATGCCTGTGCCCTGCAATTTCATTCTGAAATCCGGGTGAAATGACGGCCTCCGAATAGTGCGCGCTGTACGAGACATCCCGATCTACAACGAGCGGGCCAATAGTTGCGACGCGCTCACCGCCTCGGGGTCGCCACGTTTGTTCGGCTATCGTGAACAACCAGTTCTTGCCATGGCTATGCACGACAGTACCGAAAGGGCCGCGGTTCGCTTCAGCTGATGCTGTGTCAGGGAAGATGTCGAGTTGCCAGTAGAGAGCAACCTGCGATGGCAGAACACCCAGCTTCGTGACTGCGGTCGTATAACAGCCCAGCTCCGACTTGCGGTCTGAAACTGGTGTTTCGCACCACCCAGTCAGTCCAGGATTGCGCGCGCGTCCATCGGGTCCGCGCTCCTGCGCGATTGCGGATGCCGAGATGCCGGCGATCGCAATCGCAAGCGTCATGATGATCCGCAGCAGTGGCATAGCACTCTCCCCGATCCGGATGGGGAGTTCGACTATATCGAACACGATCCGCTTCGGGTCGGAATGAGAAGTCTGCGTTCTGGCAGAAGCGCACGTCTCCCCAACTCCGATGAAGCGCGTCAGTCGGCGTTGGACGCAGCTGATCGCCAACGTGGAGTAATTCGTTCTGGGCCAGCGCAGCTGAGCCCGTGATTGAACCCACTACTTGGCACTTTGGCCAACTTATGGGTTCACGCACATCACAATCACTTGCAGCCAGAAAATGGCGCGCCCGGAGAGATTCGAACTCCCGACCACCTGGTTCGTAGCCAGGTACTCTATCCAGCTGAGCTACGGGCGCGTGGCTCAATTCGAAGGGCGGCGATCCTACCACAACCGGTTTGAGGGTCGCGAACAAAGATAACCCCAAGCCGAACAATCACTTGGGCGCAGCCTCAGGCTCGGACTTCACTCCTTGCCAGCCACCCTTCCGTGCTCCCCAGGCCCTGTTCAATCTTCAAAGCCAAGCGAGTGTTGGAAAGCGCATCCACATTGCCGGTGTGGGCGCCGTCCGTCGCCGCAGTCAGACCTCACCTACCTAACAAACTTACGCATGTTGTTACGATCGCGCCTCATTTTACTCACCTCAGGGGAAGTCCGATGGCGGACGCCACGATGTCAAACGTATTAAAAAAGAGTGGCAAAGAAATTCATGCCAGTTGGACCAGGGATCTTGCCGGCAACCAGTCGGCCGGCAAGGGACGTATCTCCGCCACTGAGCTGGACCAGCAAACTGCCGAATTCATCAAGCTGCTCACCGCGGCTTCGGAACATGCAACGGCCGGCGATATTTCGTCCGCCGAATTCAAGCCGATGCGTGATTTTCTCGACGGCGTATCGCGTTCGCGCGTTGCACAGGGATTTTCATCGGACGAAACGGCAAGTTTCATCTTCTCTTTGAAGAAGCCATTCTTCGCGGCCCTCCGTACGGACGCGGGCAAAGACGCCGATGTGCTCGCCGACCAGGTATGGCGCGCCACCGAGCTGCTCGATGCGCTGGGCCTGCACACGGTGAAGGCGTATCAGAAATCGCGGGAAGAAGTCATCAATCGCCAACAGCGCGAGATGCTCGAACTCTCCTCGCCGGTGGTGAAACTCTGGGAAGGCATCATCGCGCTGCCCATGATCGGCACGCTCGATTCCGCCCGCACCCAGGTGGTCATGGAAAACCTGCTGCAGAAGGTCGTCGAGACCGGCGCGCAGATTGCCATTCTCGATATCACGGGTGTGCCGACGGTCGACACGCTGGTCGCGCAGCATTTGCTGAAGACGGTCACGGCGCTGCGCCTCATGGGCGCGGAATGCATCATCTCGGGCGTGCGCCCGCAGATCGCGCAGACGATCGTGCATCTCGGCGTGGACCTGCAGGGAGTGACGACCAAGGCGAATCTCGCCGATGCGCTGGCGCTTGCGCTCAAGCGTACCGGCAGCTCGCTCAAGCAATAGTTGCCACGTGGAACGCATCCCAATACTTCGGATGGGCGAGTTCCTGCTCGTCACCATCCAGGTCGACATGCACGATCAGATGGCGCTCAAGCTCCAGGACGATCTGTCGAACGCCATCATCAAGAACGCCAGCCGCGGCGTGCTCATCGACATCTCAACGCTGGAAATGGTCGACTCATTCATCGGCCGCATGGTCGCCGACATCTCCAGCATCGGGAAAATTCTCGGCGCGGAAACCATCCTGGTCGGCATGCAGCCGGCAGTCGCCATCACACTGGTCGAGCTGGGCTTGTCACTGCCTGGCGTGGCCACCGCACTCAACGTGGAACGCGGCATGGTGTTGTTGCGTCGAAAGATTGACGCGGACGGCACTGATGTCAGCGAACGTTAAGGGCGAAGCACCGCTGCGATCCGACCACGACATCGTGCTCGCGCGTCAGCAGGTCCGGCGCCTGACCCAGGAATTGAATTTTTCGCTGGTTGACCAGACCAAGATGGTCACCGCGGCGAGCGAGCTCGCCCGCAATGCGCTCATCTATGGCGGCGGCGGGACGATGGAGTGGGAAATTCTCAATGGCGAAGGTCGCCGCGGACTCAAGCTAAGGTTCGCCGACGAAGGACCGGGTATTCCCAACCTCGACCTCGCAATGACCGATGGGTGGACGTCAGGCAAAGGCCTCGGCATGGGGCTCACGGGTACGAAGCGGCTCGTCAACGAATTCGACATCGACACCAAAGTGGGCGCGGGCACCCGCGTGACGATCGCGCGATGGACCTTCTAGCTGTGACAACCCGCATTCGGAGCGCGCAGCAGCGCTTTGTCATCGACGATTCGAGCAAGGTCGGCGAGGCGCGCCGCGCCGCGCAGACGATCGCCAACTTTGAATTCACCGCCGAGATCGCCGGCAAGGTGGCGATCGCGGCCACGGAAATGGCTAACAACCTTCTGCTGCACGCGAGCGGCGGCGAGCTGCTGGTGCAGGCGCTGGGCGATGACGACGCCGCTGTGGTCGAACTGCTGGCCATCGATCGTGGCCCCGGCATGGACAACATCGAGCGTTGCCTCAGGGACGGTTATTCCACGGCCGGCACCCCTGGCACGGGTCTCGGAGCCATACGCCGGCTAGCTACCGAGTTCGACATTCATTCGGTGCCGGGCGAAGGCACGATCGTCATGGCCCGTTTTGGAACCGCCACCGGCATTCGACACGGCGCGATCAGCATCGCGGTTGAGGGCGAAATCGACTGCGGTGACGCCTGGTGTCTGAAGCAGGATTCGCGCGGCCTCGCCCTCTTCGTCGTCGACGGGCTCGGTCACGGCACGTTTGCGGCCGAGGCGGCGCGCGCTGCGGTCGGCGCATTTGCCCTGGAACCGTTCGCGGAACCACAGGAAATCATGGTGCGCGCGAACGGGCTCATGTCGAAGACCCGCGGCGGCGCAGCGGCCTGCGCGCGCGTGGTCGGAGACAAGGTTACTTTTGCGGGTGTCGGGAATATCTCCGGCACGCTGATCTCGGTCGGCAATTCGCAGGGCCTGATGTCGCACAACGGAACTCTGGGGCTCCATAAGCGGCTCAGTCCGCAATTCGAGTATCTTCGCAATCCCGGCGCGCTCCTGATCATGCATTCGGACGGGTTGTCCGCGCGCTGGGACCTCAAGAATCGGCCAGACCTGCTCGCGCGGCATCCGGCAATCATTGCCGCCGCTCTCTATCGCGACCACGGTCGTGAACGCGATGACGCGACTGTCGTGGTGGTGGGCTGATGACCACCGAACTTCAGGCGCAGCTCGCAGCGCAGGAAGCCGAAATCGTCGCGTTGCGCCAGGAGCTCGATGAGACCAACAAGGGCGTGGTCGCGTTATACGCGGAGCTCGACGACAAGGCCGCCGATCTGCGCCAAGCCACGGAACTCAAGAGCCGATTTCTTTCTTACATGAGCCACGAGTTCCGTACGCCACTCACTTCGATCTCCAGCATCACCGGCATCCTGATGTCGCGCCTCGACGGGCCATTGACATCCGAGCAGCTCAAGCAGGTGGAGTTCATCCGCACTTCTGCGCGCGAGCTCACCGACATGGTGGGCGATCTGCTCGACCTCGCCAAGGTCGAAGCCGGGCGCGTCACCATCTCGCCCGAATGGTTCGACCTGGTAGACATGTTGTCCGCGCTGCGCGGCATGTTCAAGCCCATCGTCGCGAGCACCTCCATCTCGTTGCTGTTCGACGAACCGCAAGGCGAAATCAAGCTGTTCACCGACGACAAGAAGCTGTCGCAGATTCTGCGCAACTTCATCTCCAACGCACTCAAGTTCACGCCAGAAGGCGAGGTGCGGGTCACGGCCGTACTTCTCCCCGGTGATCGCGTGGAGTTCGCGGTCACGGACACGGGCATCGGAATTGCGCCCGAACACGTTCCCAATCTGTTTGCGGACTTCGTGCAGCTCGATGTGCGTCTGCAGAAGCGCCTGCGGGGCTCGGGCCTCGGACTCTCACTGTCACGGAAGTTTGCCGAACTTCTCGGTGGCGAAGTGCACGCGCAGAGCGAGCTAGGCAAAGGATCGCGCTTCTCGGTGGTGCTCCCGATGAACCTGGCCGCGGCGCAAGGCACGCAGGTCGTCGCATGAACGCCGTACCCTCCAACAGGATCACCAATCAAAAGATCATGGTGGTCGACGACAATCCCGCCTCGTTGTATTCCACCTCGCGAATCCTGCGGTCCGGCGGATTTGAAGTAATCGAAGCGATGACGGGTACGGATGCGCTCGCCGCCGCCGAGCACGAAGTGGCGCTCATCGTGCTCGACATCAATCTGCCAGACATCGATGGCCTGGAAGTGTGTCGCCGGCTGCGCGCGCGCAGCCACACGGCATTTCTTCCCATCGTGCACCTCACGGCGACCTTCGTTGCTCACGACGATCACCAGCAGGGCCTGTCCGCCGGCGGTGACAGCTATCTCACGCACCCGGTCGATCCGCCCGTGCTCATCGCCACGGTGCGCGCACTGCTGTTCGCGCGCCAGGCTGACATCGTGCGACGCACGACCGATGCGCGGTTCCGCACCGTGTTCGAACTGGCTTCGAGCGGCATTGCGTTGCTCGATCCCGACCTCGTCTACCAGGACGTGAATCCCGAGTTCTGCCGCATCGCCGGCCGTGAACGCGGCGACATCCTCGGCAAGGGTTGCATCGACATCATCGCGCCCGCTCATCACGATTTGTGCAGGACATTGCACGTCGCGCTCGCGGACGGCGGCCGCTGGGAAGGCACCATGCCAGTCTTGCGGCCTGACGGCAGCGTCGCCGATGTCGAGTGGCGCATCGTGGCGGAAAACGGTCACGGAGCGCGCATCGCCATCGCCACCAATGTCACCGAACGCGAAAAGCTGCTGGCCAGTGAGCGCGCCGCGCGCACCGAGGCCGAACGCAGCAACCAGATCAAGGACGAATTCCTGGCGACGCTCTCGCACGAGTTGCGAAACCCGTTGAACGCTATGCTGGGCTGGGCCACCGTTCTCAAGCGCAAGAACGTGACACCCGCCATGCTCGAGCAGGGCCTGGACGCCATCGAGCGCAACTCGCGTGTGCAGAGCCATCTCATCGAAGACCTGCTGGATTTCGCCGGCATCCGTTTCGGCAAGATGCGCATCGAGGTCGAAGCCATTTCACCGGCGCGCGCCGTCGAATCCGCGGTGGAGGTAGTCAGTCCGCAGGCGAAGCGAAAGGGCGTGCGGATCGTGGCGCAGATCGACGAGACTGAATCGTACGTAATGGCCGACGATTCCCGGCTTCAGCAGGTGGTCTGGAACCTGCTCACCAATGCAATCAAGTTCACGCCCGCCGGTGGGCGCATCAACGTGAATGCCCACGCCGACGGCGATCAATACGAAATCGCCGTCATCGACAGCGGCAGCGGCATCAGCCCGGAGTTCCTGCCGCAGATCTTCGAGCGTTTCAGCCAGCAGGAGTCCGGCGCTGGCAAGAGCTTCGCCGGCTTAGGTATTGGGCTGACCATCGTCAAACATCTGGTCGACGTCCATCACGGCACCATCACGGTCGAGAGTGAAGGGATCGACAAAGGCGCGACATTCCGCGTGCGGTTGCCGCTCACCGACAAGCGCCCGAGCGAGATTCCGTCCGACCAGACTACGCGCCTTCGCAAAGTTCGCATCCTCGTGGTCGAAGACGACGCCGATGCACGAGCGCTGATTTCGCGCATCCTGACGGATGCCGGCGCTCAGGTGAGCGATGTCGCAAGCGCCGATGCCGCGATGGCGCAGATCAATTCCGGAGCTCCGGATCTGATGGTGAGTGATATCGGCATGCCGCAGCTCGACGGGTATCAGTTGATTCGCAATGTGCGTGCGGCAGGCTTCGATGCGCAGCGCCTGCCAGCCATTGCACTCACGGCCTTCTCGCGCGTTCAGGACCGGGCGGACGCCATGGCCGCCGGTTTCCAGGTGCACCTCGCGAAGCCCGTGAAGGCTGAGGCGCTGGTTGCCGCGGTGGGAAATCTATTGCGGCGGAAATAGACCGGTCACCAGATAAACCGCGAAGGTCCCTAGCCAGTGTCCGCCTTCGTAGTGCTCACCGGTCACCTGCGGCAGCGCGGCCTCGCGATGGCGACGGGCAGCATCGTCCAATGCCGCGACGCGCCGGTCCGAAGGCGCCAAGCCGGACGCGATTCCTTCCAGCATCCACGCACGACTCAGGTTCAGGCCATCGAGATGCGCGAGCTTTGGGTCTGCGCGATTGGTCACGATCGCCGTCGGCAGCCACTCGACACGTGCACTCTTCGGGATCTCCGGCAGGAAGGTTGTCAGCCACCGAGTGAATTCCGTGCGATCGAGCACTCGACGCATGAAGTCCGCCTCGGCGAGACACGGCGAAAGAAAATCTTGTCCCGAAGGCTCGTAACTCAGCGGGCAGTTGCGATCGGCTGAGTAGAAACGACGCGCCGCATCCGCGAGCAGCCTGCGCATCTCCGCATCGCCCGCCACTCCCGCCCAGTCCCAGATCAGGCCGAACGAAAAGGCGGTCTGATCGTGTTCGCCGACGCGAATGGGGTAGTACAAATCCGGCAGCCAGCGTTTGATGCGCGCGGCGGCTTCGCTCTCGAGCGGTACGAGATTGCGAGCCCATTCCTGCGCTTGGATGTCCTTCCAGGAGCGCAACTCAGCGGATAGCTGCAGTAGCCAGGCGAGTCCATAAGGTCGCTCGAAAGACGCACGGCCTGACGCCTGTAGATAGGCCACCTCGCCCGCGATGTTTTCCGGCGTGAGGCTTTGCGCGAGTGCCGCCCGCGCAGCGGGCGCAAAGGCGGCATTCGGGAACTGCCGTGCGAGGCGCGCGAGCAGCCAGTGGCCGTGCACGGCGGAATGCCAGTCGTAGCAGCCATGGAATGCCGGGAAGAGTTCGCGCGGCGGCCGCACGTCGGCATCGCCCGCCAGTGTGTGAGCAATCTTGTTGGGATATTCCTGGTGCACGCATTTGAGCGCAAGCGCAGCGAATCGCCCCGCCGCGGTAGCGTCTATGGGCGCTACAGGAGTTGCCGACTGAGCTGGTCCGGCGTTCATGAGCAGCGCCGCCAGCAACCAGGACACGGCGAGCACGGTCTTCATGGGGAGTGCTCCGCCGCGGAAGGTTGCGCGCCGCTTGCGAACGAGCGTGTTTCCCAAATGGCGACCGTGATCAGCACCACAGTAGTCGCTGTGCCCAGTGCTAGTGGCGTCACCAGCAACGAAAAGGGTGCAATCAATGCGAGCATTCCGAGCCCCGCCAGGTGCGACAAGGGATAGTACTTCGCGCTCGCGCGTTTGAAGAAGACGTTGCCGAGCAGGTAGAGCGCCGGCCCGCCTAACAATGCAATCGCCGCGGGCAATTCCAGGTGCCCGGCGGGATGCGCGATCGTGAGCTCATCGCCCACGGCGCCGACAACGATGCCGGCAATGATCGGGATGTGGAAATACGTGTACACGGCGCGGGCGTATCGGCCCGGGTCGGCGGAGCCTGTGATCTCGCGGCTGCCGCGTTCGGCGCCGATGTTGAAGTAGATCCACCACATGGCCACGCTGCCGAAGAACGCCACGAGGAATGCGCAGACGCCCGCGGTGGTCGCCGGCAATGAGGCGGCGGTGGCGCCCGTCACCAGGATGGACTCCCCCAGCGCGATCATGACGAACAGCGCGCAACGCTCGGCCATGTGCGCGCCGTCCACTTTCCAGTCGGTAGTGTTCGAGCGGCCGATCCCGGGCACAAAGTAGCCGACAAACGGCCCGCCGATTTCGAGTGAGAGCGCGAAAACCCACGCCGCCACGCGTTCGCCACCGCTGGCGAGGCCGCCCGCGATCCAGAACACCGCGGACACGGCAAGCCAGGCGGTGATGCGCTGAAAGTTGCGGTGGTTGACCGGGTCATGGCCACGTGTCGCGAACACCATGAAAGCCGACCGAACCACCTGGATGAATGCGTAGGCGATTGCAAACAACAATCCCTCGTGGCCGAAGGCATTGGGAATCGCGGCCGACATCAGCAGGCCGGCGAGCATCAGCAAGAACATGAGAATGCGCACGGAGGGCTTGTCGGGATCGATCCAGTTGGTGAACCAGCAGGTGTACATCCATACCCACCACACCGACAGCAGCAGGAACAGCGTCTGCAGTGCGCCGGCCAGCGTCAAGTGTTCGGCCAGCATGTGCGAGAGCTGTGTCACCGCGAACACGAACACCAGGTCGAAGAAGAGTTCGACGAAGGTGACGCGCGCGTGCGAGTTGCGCGAGCGCAGCAGGCCTGGGTGTTTGCTCAAGGTGGGGCTCCAAATGCGGGGGGCAACATTTGCGCAAAACAGGAGGTATCGAGTTCCCGAACGGAGCCACTGTCGAAGTAGCGGAGCATCACCGCGTCGAGGCAGGTGTCGAGACCGGTGAGACCGTCGAGCATATGCGCGCCATGCGATACGCGGACCACCAGGCCGTTCACGAAGTGCTTTGCGGCCTCGTCAGCCCAATCTGCCGGCGTGACCGGATCCTGTTCTCCGGCGATGAACAACACGGGAATGCTGGAGTCCGGCTCGCGCATCAGCCGCGGATCGGCAACACCGATGGGCCATTGCTTGCAGGCATCGTGCTGGCGTTCGAGTCGATAGGCGCCGAAAGTGGTGGCGCTGGCCGCAGCGATGGCGGCGCCGACATCCATCTGCGCGAAGGATTCGGCGCAGGTGATCGACAGATAGAGCCCGTCGGCAAACACTCGACCATTTCCGTCCGAGGTGAATGCACGGAAGTCGCCCTGCGCAGCCCGCGACAGTAGATAGGGAACTTGCGCCCGTGTGGCCGGCGCATAGAGCTGGTTGCGAAGTTTTTCGAGGAATACCGGAGCCGTCATGCTCGATACTCCGACCACTCGCTGAAGGGCTGTGGCGAGATTTGCGCGCACGTCACCAAACTCCGCGAGGCATGCGGAATTGGCGGCGCAGTCGGCGCCAAGCTTTTCGAATGAAGCCTGCGCTGCGGAGGCGTGAAAGCGCGGGGGTGTGCGGCTCGCGGGCACGGTGCCCATCAGGACGGCGGAGTGCACTGACTTCGGATACTCGGCGATGTAACGCAGCGCGAGCGTGGTGCCATACGAGACCGCATTGAGATCGAGCTGCTGGTACCCCAGTGCGCGACGCACCAGCTCGATGTCGCGCGCGGCAGCGCCCGTGGTGTAAGCGCGCGGATCGCTGGCGACGCTCGACTGCTGCGCGCATTCGGCCACGAGCTCTGGCGGATACATCGGCAGGGTGGGCTGGCGCTTCTGACGTTCTTCGATGGCGGCGCACCGAAGCGGGTTCGAATGGCCCGTGCCGCGCATATCGGCGAGCACGATGTCGCGTTTCTCGCGATACGGCGCACCCTCGCCGGCATAGAACTCGAGGAATTCCGTGGTGGCGAACCCGGGCCCTCCTTCGAGGTCGTATTGAGCGCGCTTGTCGTCGCGCACGGCGCCGGTGGCCGGTAACACAATGACGTTGAGACCTATTTTCCGGCCATGACGGAGCGAGTGATTTTCGGGCACGTACACCACGCCGCACGAGGCACCACTGGCAGCCGCCGTGGCCGGGCACTCACGCTTCTCCAGTATGGGCTTCGCCGATACGGACATCGCGAGCACCAACGCACCGGCCGCGAGACAGATTCTCTTCATACCCATACTTCGCAGTCTGCCAGAACGCGTTCGCCCCAGCCCTCTGCTCTGGGGTATGGTTCTTCAGTGAACAACGACCATGCGCGACACGCGCACCCATTCCAGGGCGGCTTGGTGGATCCGGTATGCGGAATGTCAGTGACGGAACATTCGCCGCACCGCGCGCGCCATGGCGGGAATGAGCACTTCTTCTGCTCCGCCGGCTGCCTGAGAAAATTCATCGAGAATCCTTCGCGATATGTGGACTCGCAGGAGACGCACGACGCACCGGCGCCCTCACCCCTCACAACCGCTCCCTCGACAACTATCTACACCTGCCCGATGCACCCACAGATTCGCCAGGCGGGGCCAGGCTCCTGCCCGATCTGCGGCATGGCGCTCGAGCCGGACATGCCCACGGCGACCGAAGACAATTCCGAGCTGGATGCGATCAAACGCAAGTTCTGGATCGCAACCGCTCTCAGCGTACCCGTGGTCACGCTGGCGATGCTGCCGCATCTTCTCAATCTGCATTTTTCCGCTGGCACGGCGCAGACGCTGCGCTACTTCGAGTTGCTGCTTACGCTGCCGGTGGTGCTGTGGGCAGGATTCGACTACTACCGCCGCGGCTGGCGCGGGGCACTGAACCGCTCGCCCAACATGTACACGTTGATCGGGCTTGGGGTGCTGGTCGCCTACTCTTACAGCCTGTTTGCGACTTTCGAGCCCGCTTTTTTTCCGCCGGAAATGCGCGATGCACACGGCATGGTAGGCGTCTATTTCGAAGTCGCTGCCGTCATCATCGCCCTCGTGTTGCTGGGCGAATGGCTCGAGCTGGCCGCGCGTGGGCGAACCAGCAGCGCCATCCGGCAGTTGCTCGGGCTCGCGCCAAAAACTGCGCGACGCATTCGTACCGACAGCTCTGAGGAAGATGTTCACCTCGATCAACTGGTGATCGGCGATCGCGTGCGTGTGCGTCCGGGTGAAAAGGTGCCGGTTGACGGTCGAATTGAAGAAGGCCGTTCCGCTTTTGATGAATCGATGCTCACCGGCGAAGCCTTACCCGTCGACAAGGGTCCCGGAGACCGCGTCGTGGGCGCCACCGTCAACCAGACCGGCGCCGTCATCGTGATTGCGGAGCGTGTGGGCGCAGGCAGCCTGCTCTCGCAGATCGTCGCGCTGGTCGCGCAAGCCCAGCGCAGCCGCGCACCGTTGCAACGCCTGGCGGATCACGTTTCCGCGTGGTTCGTTCCCGCGGTCATCATCCTCGCGTTGATCACCTTCGCCATCTGGTGGTTAGTCGGCCCGGAACCACGTCTCGCCTATGCGATGGTTAACGCGGTGGCCGTGCTCATCATCGCCTGCCCATGTGCGCTGGGTCTTGCCACACCCATTTCCATCATGGTGGCCAGCGGCCGGGGAGCGCAGCTCGGGGTCTTGTTCCGCGATGCCCAGGCCATCGAGCACCTGCGCGAGATCGATACGCTGGTGGTCGACAAGACCGGCACGCTGACGGTCGGCAAGCCCACCCTGCACGAAGTACTCTCCATCGCGCCGTGGAAGGAAAATGACTTGCTCGCCATCGCGGCGGCCCTTGAGAAGTCCAGCGAGCACCCTCTGGCACGCGCCATCGTTGATGGCGCCGCGACGCGCGGCGTAGCGCCGGTCGACGTAAAAGACTTTCAATCGATCACCGGTCGCGGTGTAACCGGCACTCACAACCACCGGCGTATTGCGCTCGGCAATGCGGCCCTGATGCAGGATGTCGGAGCTTCACTTCAGGCACTGCAGTTGCGAGTCGACACATTGCGCGCAACGGGTCGCACAGTCATGTTCCTCGCCGTCGAAGATGCGCTTGCGGGCGCGATCGCCGTCGGTGACGCAATCAAGAACACCACGCCCACCGCCCTGCAGGCATTGCGTGCGGACGGCTTGCGCATCGTCATGCTGACGGGCGACGCGCGAGCCACCGCGGAAGCGGTCGCGAAGAGCCTGCAGATCGACGAAGTGATTGCCGAGGTACAGCCCGCCGACAAGGCTCGCATCGTCGAGCGCCTCCAATCCGAGGGACGCCGGGTGGCGATGGCGGGTGATGGCATCAACGACGCACCTGCCCTGGCCCGCGCGCACGTCGGCATCGCCATGGGAACGGGCACGGACATCGCCATGGAAAGCGCGCAGATCACGCTGATAAAAGGTGATCTCAATGGAATCGTTCGCGCCCGACAGCTGAGTCGCGCGACGGTTCGCAACATCTGGCAGAACCTCGCCTTCGCGTTCGGTTACAACGCACTCGGCATTCCGGTTGCAGCTGGCGTGTTGTACCCGGTCATGGGCGTGTTGCTGTCGCCCATGATCGCGGCGCTCGCCATGAGCCTCTCGTCAGTTTCCGTGATCGGCAATGCATTGCGGCTGCGCACGCGCGCGCTATAGGCTTCGATCATGTTCACGCGACGTCGATTCGTACAGGGGTTGAGTGGCGGCGCACTGCTGCTCACGCGCGGGCGGGGACGCGCACTGGCAGCCGGGCCGGCGCCCGCCACAGAACTCACCGGCCCCGATTTCCACCTGACCATCGACGAGCTGCCGGTGAACTACACCGGCGCTGCACGACGCGCCGTGGCGGTGAACGGCCAGGTGCCAGCCCCGCTGCTGCGCATGCGCCAGGGCGACACGGTCACCATTCGCGTCACTAACAATCTGCGCGAGCGCACCTCCATCCACTGGCACGGCTTCATCCTGCCGGCGGACATGGATGGCGTACCGGGACTGTCGTTCGACGGCATCGCGCCGGGCACCACGTTCACTTACCGCTTCAAGGTGAACCAGTCCGGCACCTACTGGTACCACTCGCACTCGCGATTCCAGGAACAGGTCGGCTTGTACGGCCCGATCGTCGTGGAGCGCCGCGGAGGCGAACGGCACGCCGCCGAGCGCGAGCACACGCTGCTGCTGTCTGACTGGAGCGATCACGATCCGGATCACATCTACGCCACGCTCAAGCGGCAGAGTGACTATTACAACTATGGCAAGCGTACCGTGCCGGATTTTCTGGCCGACGTGCGCGAGAAAGGATTTTCGGCGACGGTCGCCGAGCGGCGAATGTGGGGCGCGATGCGCATGGATCCCACCGATCTCGCCGATGTCAGCGGCTACGCCTACACCTATCTATTGAACGGCAACACGCCGGCCGCGAACTGGACCGGGCTGTTCAAGCCCGGCGAACGCGTGCGTCTGCGCCTCATCAACGGCTCATCGATGAGCTTCTTCGATGTGCGAATCCCCGGGCTCAAACTGACCGTGGTAGCCACCGACGGCCAGGACGTCGAGCCCGTCACCGTGGACGAGCTGCGCATTGGCACCGCCGAAGTTTACGACGTCATCGTGACGCCTGGCGACGCCGCGTACACCGTGTTCGCGCAATCCATGGACCGCTCAGGCTTCGCACGCGGCACGCTGGCGCCGAGCGCCGGCATGACAGCGGTAGTGCCCGCGCTCGATGCGCGCGCGATTCTCACCATGAGCGACATGGGAATGAGCCATGAAGGGATGGACCACAGCAAGATGGACCCTTCTGCGATGCAACCCCTGCACCATGCGCCTGCGGAATCCGGCCCGATTGTCGACATGAGGGCGGACATGCTGATGATCGGCCTCGACGAGCCCGGCATCGGATTGCGCAACAACGGCCGCCGCGTGCTCACGTATGCGGATCTCTCGACGATCGGCGGACCCATAGACGAACGCCCTGCCGGGCGCGAGATCGAGCTGCACCTCACCGGGCACATGGAACGTTACATCTGGTCGTTCAACGGCCAGAAGTTCTCCGACTCGCAGCCGCTGCGCTTCACGCACAACGAACGGCTGCGCATCGTGCTAGTGAATGACACCATGATGACGCACCCCATCCACCTGCACGGAATGTGGAGCGAGCTCGTGGACGCGCTCGGAAAATTCCAGGTGCGCAAACACACGGTGACGGTGCAGCCCGGTCAGCGCCTCGCCTATGAAGTGACCGCGGACGCGCTCGGCCGCTGGGCGTACCACTGCCACCTGCTCTACCACATGGAAGCGGGCATGTTCCGCGAAGTGGTGGTGGCGTGAGGCGCCTGGGTTCGACAATCCTGCTGCTCGCGCTCGCATGCCGCGCGCTCGCCCAAAGCGAACACGTGCCACCCGATCCGCCACAGACGCATGTACATGACATGCCCTACGACGAAATGGTCGAGATGATGGGCATGGACGATCGCGCACCGTTCGGCAAAGTGATGCTGGATCGTCTCGAATGGCGCGACGCGGATGTGTCGACATTTGAGTGGGAAGCCGCAGCCTGGTACGGCGGTGACTTCAACAAGGTGTGGCTCGCGACCGAGGGCGAGCATGTGGATGGCTCCGCCGGCGACGCGCGCGTGGAGTTACTCTGGGATCGCATCCTCACCGCGTGGTGGAGCACGCGCGTCGGCGCGCGCGAGGATTTCGGCGAGGGTCCCACGCGCGACTGGTTAGCGCTCGGCTTCGCAGGACTCGCCCCGGGATTCTTCGAACTGGAAGCGATGGCATTCGTCGGCGACAACGGGCGCACGGCATTGCGTCTGTCGGGCGACTATGACCTGCTGCTCACGCAGCGCCTCGTCCTGCAGCCCGACGCTGAGCTGAACTTCTATGGCAGCGACGATCCGGAGCGGCTCATTGGCTCGGGACTTTCAGATCTCGAGTTGGGGTTGCGCATGCGCTACGAGTTCAGCCGCAAGTTTGCGCCCTACCTCGGCGTGAGCTGGGCGAAACGCTTTGGCGACAGCGCGGATCTGGCGCAGGCGGCAGGCGTTGATTCCGATGAAGTGGCTTGGGTAGCGGGAATACGCGCCTGGTTCTAGGCCGCTTTTGCTAGCGCGCTTTGAAAACTTCCCGGGCCACGTTGAGTGCGTTGATCGCGGCGGGAAATCCTGCGAATACCGCCATCTGCAGGATCACCTCGATGACTTCCTGCGGCTTGCAGCCCACATTGAGCGCCCCGCCGATGTGCACCCGAAGCTGCGGCTGCGCATTCCCCAGAGATGTCAACGCGGCAATAGTCGCAAGCTGACGAGTTCGCCGGTCGAGACCCGGCCGTGCCATGACATCGCCGTATGAGAAATCGATGATCCATTCCGCAAGGTCAGGCGCGATGTCGCGAAGTGACTCCACCACGGCTTCGCCTGCACCACCGGTGATTTCCTCGAGTGCCCGCAAGCCGCGCCCGCGGCGGTCGTCGCTGTCTTTGACCGCCACGCGGCCGGGCGCGGGCCAAGCCGGTGGGACATCGGAAAGGAGTTCGACATTCCTGGATTTCATGGCGCGCAGCGTACTCGCGCATTCGCGCCCGTGCACGCAGCCCGCGCCGGGGGTGCTGTCAGACAAGGGCTCTATTGCCCCGGAATCCAGCTCGTGCCCGCCAGCGGCAGATTTGCCATTGCCGCAGCCTCCACGGTCAGCGCCACGAGGTCCTCGCGCTCCAGGTGATGGACGTCCTGCTTGCCGCAGGCGCGCGCCAAGGTGGTGAGCTCCATGTTCAGCGTCTTCAGGTAGTTAGTCAGCCGCTTCGCTCCGCTCGCAGGGTCCAGGCGCTGCTCCAGCACCGCGTCCTGCGTGGTGACGCCCACGGGACAGCGCCCGGTGTGGCAGTGATGGCAGAAGCCTGGTGCGGTGCCCAATTTCGCGTAATCTTCGACGGCGGACACATGCTTGTCCCCGACCAGGTAGCTTTCGCTGTTGCAGCCGAGCGCCATCAACACGGCCTGGCCGATGGCGACCGCATCGGCGCCCATGGCGAGCGCCTTGGCGACGTCCGCGCCGGTGCGGATTCCGCCCGACACGATCAACTGCACCTTGCCGCGCATGTTGAGGTCATCAATGGCTTCGACGGCCTGCCGCACCGCGGCAAGTGTTGGAATTCCCACGTGCTCGATGAACACGGTCTGCGTCGCGGCGGTGCCGCCCTGCATGCCATCCACCACGATCACATCGGCGCCGGCGTGGATCGCGAGTTTCACGTCGTGATTCACGCGCGTCGCGCCCACCTTCACATAGATGGGCTTCTCCCAATCGGTGATCTCGCGCAACTCGTTGATCTTGATCACGAGGTCATCGGGTCCGGTCCAGTCCGGGTGGCGCGAGGCTGACCGCTGATCCACGCCGGGCGGCAAGGTGCGCATCGCCGCCACGCGTGGATTGACCTTCTGGCCTAACAACATGCCGCCGCCACCAGGCTTGGCGCCCTGCCCGATCACGATCTCGATCGCATCGGCGCGGCGCACGTCGTCGGGGTTGAATCCATATCGCGACGGCAGGCATTGGTAAACCAGGGTTTTCGAAGACTCGCGCTCCTCGCGCGTCATGCCGCCATCGCCGGTGGTGGTCGACGTGCCGAGGGCGGTCGCGGCACGGCCCAGCGCCTCTTTCACGCGCGCGGACAACGCGCCGAAGCTCATGCCGGCGATGGTGATGGGCGTGGCGAGTTCGATGGGTTTGGTCGCGAATCGCGTTCCGAGCACGGTGCGTGTGGAACACTTTTCCCGATAACCCTCGAGCGGGTACCGCGACAGCGAGGCGCCGAGGAACACGAGATCGTCGAACGATGGCAGATGCCGTTTCGCTCCCAGCCCGCGGATTTCATAGAGACCCGTGGCCGACGCACGCTGGATGTAGTCGATGACGCGCCGGTCGTAGCCGGCGGATTCTTCGAGTTTGAGGTTCTCATCCATGGTTTCAATATTCCTGGTTGGCGTCGGCATTCCAGTGATACAGGTTCTTCGCCGACGCCACTCGCTGAAAGGTCTTCGGGTCGTGGTCGAGGCCGGCCTTGTCTAACAACTCGCGCACCGCCGCGTGATCGGCTTCGGTCATCGGCTCGAATCGTGCGTCCGCGCCCAGCGAGCGCACGGTGCCGCGCACGTAGATCACCGCCTCGTACAGCGAATCCCCCAGCGCATCGCCCGCATCACCGCAGATCACGATTCGCCCGGCTTGCGCCATGAAGGCCGCAAAACTGCCGACGCTGCCGCCGACCACGATGTCGCCACCCTTGAGCGAGATGCCGCAGCGCAACGCCGCGTCTCCCAGCACGACGAGCGTGCCGCCGTGTGCGGACGCGCCAGCGGCCGTGGAGGCAAAGCCTTCCACGCGAATACTGCCCGACATCATGTTTTCGCCGACTCCCGGCCCGGCATTTCCATGCACGACGATGTGGGCGTGCATGTTCATGCCGCCCGCGTAATAGCCGGCGTGCCCGTCGATCTCGACCTCGAGTGGCGCGGCGAGTCCGGCGGCGATGGAGTGCGCGCCGTCGGCATTCAGGATCTTCACGCGTTTCACACCGGCGCCCGCCGCCTCGCGGTGCAGGTAACGATTGACCTCGCGCAACGGCGTCGCCGCCAGGTCGAAGAGCTTCACGCCTTCCACGAGTACACCTCTTCGGGTTTGGGCTCGAAGACGCTGGCGTGCCGGACTCCCGGCAAATGCGCGAGCGAGCGGAATTCCGAAGCGATCGCGACGTAATCGTCGGTCTCGGCCACCACGGCGGGCTTGCAGGCGAACGCATCACGCACGATGAGCATTTCCTTGTCCGTGCCCATGAGAAATGTGAAGAAGCCGTCGAGTTCGGAAAACCCGCGGTGCACGGCGGTCGTGAGGTCGTCGCCCTCGCGCATGCGCCACTCGAAGAAGCGGCACGCAGCTTCGGTGTCGTTGTCAGTTACGAAACGGATGCCGAGCGGCTCGAGCTTCTTGCGCACCAGGTGCGGATTGGACAGCGAGCCATTGTGGACCAGGCAGAAGTCCTGCCCGGCCGTGAACGGATGCGCATGCGCCGGCGTGACGGCGGATTCGGTGGCCATGCGTGTATGCGCTACGACATGCGTGCCCTGCGCTTCTTTCAGCCTGTAACGCTCGACGATATCCGCCGGCGCGCCGATGTCCTTGTACAGGTCGATGGAACGACCCATCGACAGTACATAGATTTCCGGAGCCGCTTCCGCCAGCCAGGTTTTCACGTCTTCGGGATTGGCCGCTGTCATCAGCACTGCGTGCTGGCCCGTTGGCGCGAAACGATGTTTGCCTTCGAACTCCGCGCCCAACTCCTGCGACAGGCGCTTCCAGTCGGCGGCACCCTCGCCCCAGAACAGTGATAGCTTGTGTGAGCTGTCACCCGCTGGCTCACCAAAGATCGCGACGCCGGCCGAGTCCGGACCGCGGCTGGTCATGCCGATGAGCATCGGCGCCATGAGCGCACCCAATTGCCCGCGCAGCTCCGGCTTTTTGAGGAGCAGGCCCACGATGCCACACATCAGAAGAACTCCAGGTAGCGCTGCGTTTCCCAGTCGGAGACGTGGCGCGCGTATTCGGTCCACTCCATGCGCTTCAGCGTGATGAACTCGGCGCTGAGCTCCTTGCCCAGCCCCGCCTTCACGACTTCGTCCTTTTCGAGCTCGCCGATGGCCTCGAGCAGGTTCTGCGGAAGAAGGCCTATCTTCTTCTCGCGGAGTTGCTGCTCACTCAACTCGTACATGTTGAGATTGGTGGGCTCGCCCGGATCGAGCTTGCGCTCGATGCCATCGAGGCCCGCGGCCACCACCGCCGACAGGGCGAGATACGGATTGCAGCCCGAGTCGGGCAATCGCAATTCGAGCCGTCCGCCCGGAATACGAACGCAGGCGGTGCGATTGTTGTCGCCGTAGGCTACGTACGCCGGCGCCCAGGTGGCACCCGAGAGCGCGCGCCCCACCACCAGGCGCTTGTACGAATTGACGGTCGGTGCGCACACTGCCGCCAACGCGCGCGCATGCGCCAGCACGCCGCCGAGGAATTGATAGGCCAGCGTGGACAACTTCAGGCCGCGCTTGTCGGAGGCGTCCTCGAACAGATTCTTCTGTTTGTCGTTGCCCAGCGAGATGTGGAAATGCGCGCCGCTGCCGGTGCGGTTCGAGAACGGCTTGGGCATGAAGGTGGCGATCATGCCGTGTTTGCGCGCTATCTCGCTTGCCGCCATTTTTACGAAGGTGAAATTGTCGGCGGACTTCAAGGCATCCGCATAGGTGAAGTTCACTTCGAACTGGCCGTTCGCATCCTCGTGGTCGATCTGGTAGACGTCGATGCCTACGGCGCGCAAGGAAAGCGTGATGTCGTCGAGCACGGCGCTGGTACGCGACAGCCCCTTGTAGTCATAGCAGGGCTTGTCGAGTGTGTCGGTGCTGTCGAAGGGACCCAGCTTTCCGCTTTCATCCCGGCCTAACAACATGAATTCTGGCTCGATTCCCACATACATCGTCATGCCTTTCTCGGCGAGCCGCGCGAGTTGCCGCTGCAGGGTGACGCGCGAGCAGTACGGATAGGGCTTGCCCTTGACGGTGCCGTTGCACACCAGGCGCGCGTAACCCGGCATCCAGGGAATGGGGGTGAGCGTCGAAAGATCGCCGACGGCCATGTAGTCCGGCCCGTCCGGCCCCATGCCGAAACCCCAGAGCGCGAAACCGGCGAATCCCGCGCCATCGGTGAGCACCATTTCGAGATGCTCCACCGGCACCGCCTTGGCCTTCGCAGCGCCATGGATATCCACGAACTGCGCGAGGACGAATTTGATCTGATGCTTGGCGAACAGTGCTTGCGCTTCGGCTACGTTCATTGATCTCTCCCCGGCATTTTATGGACGACTTCTTCGAGTGTTTCCCACAGGTACGTCCCGAAGCTCGGGTCGCACCAGATTCGATAAATGGCACCGTCCAGCTGTTGCTGCGGAAGTACCAGCACACTGACGCCGACCATCAGCGTCATGACGATCGGGCGTTGCCCGATGTCGAGCGCGCTGAAATTCACGTTGCACACCTGCGCCAGCGCCTCGGTGACCCGATCGCCACCGAGCACCAGCCCCAGGTCCTCACGCAGGACGGGATAGGCGCCGGCGAAATTTTCTGCGGTGAGTCGTTCGAGCGCCGCAACGCCCGCTGCCTCGCCGCGCTCCTCGACGAAGAACTCCGTATATCCCAGGCGGCCCACGACGTTCCAGGAATCGTCGCGGTCTTGGGTTAGCATCGGCGCCCAACAGTTAGGCCGGGTGGGCACCGCCAGTCCGAGTTGTTTGAGCGCCTCGGCCGCGCGTGGCCCTTTGACGCCAACACGCCGCTGTGGAAGCGCTTTGGCGAGCCATGTGGGGTCGAGGTTCATACGGCCCCCACGAAGGGCGTACGCACCACGCGCGCGCCAACCTGACGTCCGTCGCTGGCGCGAATCACCAGGCTCGAACCCGGCTCGCTCAAGGCAGGCGACGCCATGGCCAATCCGATGGTGCGGCCCAGGGTCGGCGAATGCGCAATGCTGGTGACACGCCCGGCGATGTTGCCGTTCTGGATCAGCAGATTCG
>Ga0207691_10001111_pt1 | contig 26785 bp, 24 predicted proteins | sample KBSM13metaG_FD_184327 | JGI IMG/M metagenome (GOLD analysis project Ga0207691, IMG submission 184327) | Miscanthus rhizosphere microbial communities from Kellogg Biological Station, Michigan, USA - KBS M1-3 metaG (SPAdes) (version 2) | ecosystem: Host-associated > Plants > Roots > Rhizosphere >...
GCATCGTGGCGGGCTCCGGAACAGAAGAGTTCACTACGATGTTGTCGAACTGATGCGCGTTGAAATCATCGCTACCTTGATGCCACGACACGCTAAGCAGGTTTGTGAACGAGCTACTGAATACAAAGGTGTGAAACCCAAAGGCAGTGGGTGTAAATGACTGCGTAACTGTGCCACCGCCAGCGAGAACTCCGACAAAGACTACTGCAGGTGATACTCCCGAAGGATGCAGAGTAGAAAGGTCAATGCTGGTTAACTTAAACGCACCGCTGTCCTGACGACTGAGCGTGATGAGGCCATTCGAAATTCGTTCGTGCAGACCTGCTGAACCGGCGTACTGATTGTTGGACTGCTGAGCGAAGTAAAGCTCGCCACCGTTTTGAATTCTGTATCCCGACTCGAAGTACGGATCGGAGATGTGAATCAAACTGCTTCCTGCTTGTTCCAGTGTGCTGAAGGTGAGCGTATCAGCTCGCGTGGTAGTTGCGGTGACCAGAAAGAGAAAGGTCAACAGAGCGCCGGGCAGTAAGGTTTGGTAAAGGTGTCTCATCGTTTTTTCTCCTCAGGATTTGTTTCGTTGTTAGATTGAGCTTTTCGGCGTCTCCGTAGCTGTGCAGCAATTCCGACGAGTCCGGTGCCAAACAGCGCCATAGTTGTGGGTTCTGGGACTTCATTCGGGGACGACAGTTGGGCTGTAAACGCCAGGTCGTAACTGTCGCCGAACGTGTCCCAGTTATTGCTCAGGAGTTGGCCAAAATTGTTTCCGTTGTTTGAGTACACAAACCGTCCGCCCGAGTAAGGGTTGTTGTTGCGGGCACCCATAACCCCGGCGCTATTTCCGACGAAGTAGTTGTTCGAGACACTTGCGAACAAGACGTATTGAGAACCGGGCGTTAGAGAGATCCCGCCGGTGTTGTAGGTGTACTGGTTGAGTCCCGTCCCCGAAGTTACCTGGTCAAGACTCTGGAAAAGAATTGGGCCCGTGGCCTTGGTTCCATCCCAGGCCATCACGTAGGCGCGATAAGTGATCGTTCCCGATGTCTGGATATAGAAAGAGAACGAGTTGAGCTGTGTGGTGCCGGCGACCGCGGTTATTGTCTGCCCATAGGTGGCAGTGTTTGGATAACCGAAGGTGCTGATGTTTACGTTCGGGGGAGTTGTGTCGATGGTGAATGTAGAAGCGCGCGAGGTTGTTACTGCGGCTGAGTAAAGGACAACGCACAAAACTGTGCAGAAAATGAGCCGTTTGCGAGTGAACATGTGTGCTCCTTGGCGGTCAGGGTTTAACAGCCTGGTCTTTGAAGGTTTCCGGTGATCAATGAGGACACCCCTATCGCTAGGTCATTCACGAGAAGACTCGCGAGTGAATACAGTCTCGCCAGGCCGCTGACCTGTGCCCAGGTCAGCGGAGGGGTGCGTCGACAAAAATCACGGACGGTAGTTCTGGGCGCGGGTAGGTTGGGGGAATTCCTAAAGCGCTAATCCCTTGGACCCAAGTGAGGCCTGCTGGGAACCCCTTCCTTACTTACAGCACTTAAGCGCGGGAGACGTTTCAATGCTGCCTGCGAGAACTCGAATTTTTCGTTTCCAACCCTTAACGCCCCAACCGAAGGAGTTAGCTATCACGGAAAAGTAGTTTTGTTCGTTTAAAGTTTTCGAAAGTTGACGCCAGGGGTATTGGAGGTCGAGCGAGGTTGGACTGTTTATGGTTCGTTAAAAATAATCAATTATGCAAAGGAGGATCTTGAGGGCTAGAGTAGCTGTGAGGACGTTTTGTCTCCCCAGGGATGACGCAAATGACACATTCGGACGCGACGGCAATTTTACTTTTAGCGGTGGACTCGCCAGCGAGCCGCATCATTGTGTCCTCCCGCGTGCTCACTCTTACAAGCATTGGTATTAGGGCTGATTCAACTTAATGGCCTGCAACCACTCTTGAGTACTTAACGGGCCATCAACAAAGTTGGTGGCCCTTTTGCTAATTAATGACAAGTCATGGAGTAAATCATGACCTTTGATCAGTCAAAGTGGGTATGGCGAAACGGCACCATCATTCCCTGGCGCGACGCCACGACGCACGTGTCTTCGCATGCACTTCATTATGGTAGCGGCGTGTTTGAAGGAATGCGCTGTTACGAGACCGAGGATGGTCCGGCGATATTTCGTCTCGACGAACACCTCGATCGACTCTATCAGTCGGCTGCTGTACACGGAATGCCGATTCCTTATCAGCGTGAAGAACTCTCCGAGGCGATTTGTGAACTGATCGAACGTAACGGCTTCAAGAGTTGTTACGTTCGACCACTCTGCTATTACGGCAGCAGTTCGCTGAGTCTTCACCCAGCAAAGTGTCCAGTTGAAGTTGTGATCCTTGTTTGGCCGTGGGCGCCATACCTGGGTGCCGAGGGGTTGGAACATGGGGTTCGCGTTACCGTGTCGCCGTGGAAGAAGTTTCATTCAGACATGATGCCTACAACAGCTAAAGCCTGCGGTCAGTACATCAACTCGATACTTGCCGTGCGCGATGCGGTGAGCCGAGGTTTTGACGAGGCTTTGTTACTCGATACGCAGGGAAACATTGCCGAGGGTTCTGGAGAGAATCTATTTGTTGTTCGCGATGGTGAAGTCCTGACCAACGACGAAAGAGATTCAATTCTGCTCGGTATCACTCGCGACGCAGTCATTCAGATTGCGCGTGACCTTGGCCACAAGGTAAACGTCGGACCCATTGCGCTCGACGATCTGCTCCAAGCCGACGAAGCATTCTTCACAGGAACGGCCGCGGAAGTTACCCCGATTCGGGAAGTGGACGGGGCTTTCATTAACGATGGACAACGCGGGCCCGTAACTCAGCTAATCCAGAATGTTTTCTTTTCAGCTACGTCCGGGCGCGACGAGCGATACCGAGATTGGCTGACCTTCGTTGCCTCACAAACTGTCAAGCTCATTTGTTAACTCCATGGATAATCGAATAGAGATCTACGACACGACGTTACGCGATGGCACTCAGGGTGAGTCCATTAACTTTTCAGTGGCCGACAAGCTACGAATCGCTCAGACCCTTGATGAGTTGGGTATCGATTTTATCGAAGGGGGCTGGCCTGGCTCGAACCCAAGGGACGTGGCGTTCTTTGAAGAAGCTCGTTCGCTGAACCTGAAGCGCGCACGCATCGCCGCTTTTGGAGCGACCAGGCGAAGAAGTCTTTCGTGTGACAACGACCAAAACATTCAGGCGCTTGTCGCTGCCGAAACCCCGGTTGTAACAATCTTCGGCAAGTCGTGGGAGCTTCATGTCACCGATGCACTCCGAATCAGTTCCGCTGAGAATCTCGAACTGATCGAGGATTCTGTTCGCTATCTTTCTGCGCGGGTCGATACCGTCATTTACGACGCTGAGCACTTCTTCGACGGCTATCGCTCGAATCCTGAGTATGCGCTCGACACACTCCGCGCGGCTGTTGCGGGTGGGGCTCAAAGGATTGTGTTGTGCGATACAAATGGCGGAAGTTTGCCTGACGACGTTGCTGAGGCGACTCGAACTGTCGCTCAACAAATCTCTGTGCCGTTGGGAATTCACTGTCACAACGATGGCGAACTCGCAGTGGCTAATACGCTGGCCGCAGTAAACGCGGGCGTAACACATATCCAGGGAACGATTAATGGATATGGCGAGCGATGTGGAAATGCCAACCTGTGTTCTGTGATTCCGAATCTTGAATTAAAACTGGGTAGGGAAGTCGTGGGGGGCGCCCGCCTGAAACATCTCAGAGAAACTGCAAACCTTGTAAGTGAAATGGCCAATCTTTCGCTGCACTCCAGTGCTGCGTTTGTTGGCGACAGTGCCTTTGCCCACAAGGGCGGAGTGCATGTGTCTGCGGTTGAGCGAAACCCGGCTACCTATGAACACGTCGCGCCGGAGTTGATCGGTAATCGACGCAGGGTACTGGTTTCCGATTTGTCGGGACGTGGAAACCTTCTGGCCAAAGCGCGCGAATTAGAGATTGACCTTGATGAAGAGCAGGGTGTGCTTGAAGAGTTGAAACGTTTGGAACACGATGGGTTTGAGTTTGAAGCAGCCGAGGCAAGCTTTGAGTTGCTGGTGAACAGACTGCGACGTCGACGGGAACCATATTTTGAACTCGTGAGCTTTCGCGTCATTGATGAGCACCTTGGAAGTGAAATGCCTATGAGTGAGGCGACAGTGAAGATTCGGGTTGGCGATCACATGGAACACTCTGCAGCTAGTGGGAACGGTCCGGTGAATGCACTGGACCGAGCGCTACATCGTGCGTTAACGAAGTTCTACCCCTCACTAGAGAACGTTTATCTGGTTGATTACAAAGTGCGAGTGTTGAGAAGTTCTTTAAGCGGGTCGGCGAGTTTAGTGCGAGTGCTAATCACGTCAGGTGACGGGACTACCAAATGGGGAACAGTTGGAGTGTCAGCCAATATCGTTGAGGCGAGTTGGCGAGCGTTGGTAGATTCGGTTGAATACAAGTTGATGAAGGACGGTGCCATTCCGCTCGCGACAATAGCGAATCAAGAAAGCGGCGAGAGTGCTATTGTGTGACTGGCTAGATTTCTCTCTGTGTCCTCTGCGTCTCTGCGACCTCTGCGTTAACTTTTGTGCGGACTATATAAAGCGCAGAGGTCACAGAGACGCAGAGGACGCAGAGATAATTCAAATTTCATGAACAACAAACTTCAGGTCATGAAGTTCGGGGGCACCTCAGTGGGCGATGCGGAGTGCATCCGACGCGCCGCCGAGATCGTATTTGACGCTGCGAAAAGTAACTCAGTTGTTGTCGTTGTTTCTGCGATGAGTGGCGTAACCAACCGCTTGATCGAGGCTGCACAAAAAGCATCAAGTGGGGATCGCGATGAAGTCAATGACCTGCCAACAGCGTTGAGAGATCAACATTTCACTGCGGCCACAATCCTGGTTAAAGACTCTTCTCTTCAAGCTGAGCTGAAAACAGAACTCGAACGTATTACTTCCGAGGTAGCCAACCTTTGTCAGGGCATATCACTGCTTCGTGAATTGACACCCAGGGCACACGCAACTGTTTCAAGTATTGGCGAGCGCTTGTCTGCACGTTTGATGGCGGCCACGCTGCGTGAGATGGGATTGAATAGCGTTGCGGTTGAGGCTACCGAAGTGATTGTGACCGACGAACAGTATCTTCAGGCCGAGCCACTAATGAAGCTAGTAAGAGAGCGATGCGACGAGCGATTGCGGCCCCTTTTGAGCGACGGCATAACACCGGTCGTCACGGGTTTCATCGGCGCTACGACGGAAGGCACTCTCACTACGTTGGGACGAGGCGGTTCAGACTATTCGGCTACGACGTTGGGCGGCGCCCTCGACGCTGATGAAATAATTATCTGGACAGATGTTGATGGTGTCTTAACAGCTGATCCTCGCCTTGTTCCGTCCGCCCGCTTGCTTCGCGAGATCTCGTACAACGAAGCCGCCGAGTTGGCTTACTTTGGCGCAAAGGTTCTGCATCCCAAAACGCTTCGACCGGTGGTGGATGCGCAGATTCCCGTCTGGATTCGTAATAGTTTTGCTCCCGAGAAGGCAGGCACAAGGATAACTGCCGGCGGCCATCCAACCGAACATGGGGTTCGTGCGATCACTGCGATTCCGAACGTCAGCATGATTACGATTGGTGGTCGAGGTATTGTGGGTGTTGTCGGAGTTGCGGCTAAGACCTTTCAAGCGGTGGCGAGTGTTCGTGCAAATGTTTTGCTGATCTCTCAGTCGTCGTCAGAAAATGATATCTGTTTGATTGTCGAATCGAGCGACGCACCGGCGACTCTGAAGGCTTTGCGTTCAGCTTTTGCTGCGGACCTTGTGCATCATGACGTCGAACATATTTCGGTGAATTCGGATATCGCGATTGTGGCCGTGGTTGGTGAAAAAATGCGGGGCACCCCGGGGATTGCGGGTCGAACATTCAGCGCTCTTGGTAGAGGCAACATCAACATTATTGCCATTGCACAAGGCTCGTCCGAGTACAACGTATCGTTTGTGGTTGAAGCTGGCGCGATGAAAGAAGCGATGCGCGCCGTGCATGATGAGTTTGCGCTGCATGTGGCACTGACTTCAGCCGGTGTGGCTTAAGTAAGAAAGACTCGACCGCGGAAAAAGAAATAATTTTCCATATATCATTTGACATTTATCAGTTGGTCATTTGGATCAGGTGAGGGCAACGCTTGTATGATCGACGACGATATCAAGGAGCTACAGACAAACCTGGCTCAGACACCTAACGAGCTCGCTCAACTGGTGCAGAGTTTCCCTCCAACCAATCTCACAATTAAGCCGGCGCCTGATGAGTTTTCAGTGCTCGAGAACATTTGCCACCTTCGCGACATTGAGATCGAAGGTTACACCGTCAGAATTCGCCGCATACTCAACGAGGATCGTCCCTTTCTATATGATCTTGATGGAACCAGGCTCGCTATTGAACGCGATTACAATCGGCAAAGTGTGAGTGAAGCGTTGTTGTCGTTCTCTCAGGCGCGTCGTCACAACCTTGCAGTTCTGGGTGAGGTAGCTAAAAGTGAGTTTGAGCGCGAAGGTGAACTGGAAGGTGTTGGTGAAATCACGCTGCGAAAACTTCTAGAGACAATGTGGGAACATGATGGTGGTCATCTGGATGAATTGCGACGCAGCCTACGATTAGCGCACGCCCAGTCGGATTAGGACTCCCACACGCCCTCGGAGTTTTGAATTACCCAGGTTGTTCCAAGTTTCTTCAAAGAGATATACCCGCCGGAACCGCAGAGCCCACCGCAACTGTGGCCCACGTAAAGAAAGGCCTCGTTATGCTGCACGTTGAAGCCAACTCGTGAAAAGAAAATTAGACCGGACGACTTGGGGTACTTCTTATAGAATTCGCCCCAGCCCTTACCGCGTTCGTCAAAGTAGCCTTTGATCTCCCCCGCCGACACGAGCCGATAGTTGATTCCAATATCACCCAGCAATATTTCAGATGGCGCCTGATTCTTCGTGACGTAGCTGTCAGTCGTCTCTTTGCTTATGGACATGGAGTCGCGTAGGCCGCTAAAGATTTCGGCCGGCGTTGGCCCAGTTCTGTCGAGCCCCCTTTCGTAGATATCACAGTTAGTCGACATCGCTTCAATGGTTACGAAGGTTGTCGTTTTGTCGACAAATTGCTCGCGAATGATGGTGCCGTAGATAGCGTTTTCGTCGAGGCGTTCATCAACTAATGGTTCCTCGGAATAGGTAAGTACGCAATCTGACAAGGCATGAGTCTCGATCTGCTTTTCGAGAAATCGTTCTCCGTAAGAAACTCCAATTCCAACAAGAAACGTTAATGCACTCAAAAGCAGATGGAATTTTCTGAATTTCATAAGCGTGCCTTTTCAGAAAGAGAGTTTTGAGTATTTAGACGTCAGGTGCGGGTACTTGTTCCACAGAATTTTACCAAAGCGGTGACGAGGCACCGCACACCAAGGAGACGCACTTAATAACGGCCTGCTTTATTGAAGGCGAAATCGAACAATCGTTGCTCCCCAGCCACCAGCATCTGCGGGCGCGTCAGTCCAATCAACAACAAACGGAGTTGCCGCTAATACTGAGCGAACGATCTCGCGTTGCACGCCAATTCCTTTGCCGTGAATGATTCGAACACTCTTGAAGCCCCTCGCGTGTGCTTGTTGTAAATATTCTTCGACGACCACTTTGACTTCGCGTGGTTGGATTGTGTGCAGATCGAAAACGTCTGTGATTTCGATTTCGATGAGGTCTGGAAATGGATTATCGGGATCGAAATCCAGTTCGACCTCGTTGTCGGTCGAATCGCGTTTTGTGTTCTTGAGCCAGTTGAAAATGCTCATCGAATAGCGGCCTCGCCAAGCTCGGGGCAGTAGCCCGACTGTCAAGGAGGGCTCTGAGTTGCGATGACTAACGCCTGCCTCACGTTGAGCCCTCCTTGACAGTCGGGCTACTGCCCCGAGCACTGCCCCCAAACCAGCGTAGTCAACACTCCAAGTGCATTTCTTGACACTCAATGTCACGCACCGTAAACTCGCGCTCTTTCAAATCCTAGCATTATTAAATACAAATCAATGCAGGAACCTTCATGTGAACTGCGTCGGTTTCTGTCTGTGAAAGGAATGGAAAGTTATGGGTTCGCGAAAGAAAATTACGGTAGTCGGTGCGGGAAACGTAGGTGCAACGGCGGCCCACTGGCTCGCCGCTAAAGAACTTGGCGACGTTGTTTTAGTGGATATCGTTGAAGGTGTGCCACAAGGCAAGGCCTTGGATCTTGCGCAGGCTGCGCCCGTTGAAGGCTACGATGTCGGATTGGTTGGGGCCAACAATTACGACGGAACCGAGAATTCCGATGTCGTCATTATCACCGCAGGCTTAGCCCGCAAGCCGGGAATGAGTAGAGACGACTTGCTCAAGACAAATGCGGACATCGTCGGCAAAGTCGTTGAGGAAGTTGTTCGCCGTTCACCAAACGCGGTGCTGATTATTGTTTCGAATCCGCTCGATGCCATGTGCCAGGTCGCGTTCAAACGCTCTGGTTTTCCCAAGCATCGCGTTATCGGAATGGCGGGTGTGTTGGACTCAGCGCGTATGCGTTGTTTCCTCGCTGAAGCGCTGGATGTCTCAGTGGAAAATGTCACTGCGTTTGTGCTGGGTGGCCACGGCGACACAATGGTACCGCTTCCTCGTTATTCAACTTGCGCCGGAATTCCGATTACCGAATTGCTTTCGAAAGAGCAGATCGATGCGATTGTGAAACGAACAGCAGGCGGTGGGGCGGAGATTGTTAGTTTATTGAAGAGCGGTTCGGCTTACTACGCGCCGTCAGCGGCGGCAGTCGAAATGACGGAGTCGATACTCAAAGACAAGAAGAAGATTTTGCCTTGTGCGGCGTATCTCGAAGGCGAATACGGGGTGAATGGTCTTTACGTAGGCGTGCCGTGCAAGTTGGGTGCGAATGGTCTGGAGCAGATCATCGAGATCAACCTGACTGCAGAAGAGCGAATTGCATTACAGAAGAGTGCGTCAGCAGTGCAGGAGTTGGTTGATATTCTAGGCGTGTAGGTTTTATTGTTCGATATGCGTCTGTCTTGTCGTTTACTTTGGACGCGGTACTTCGAACTAAACAACGACAAGCTGAAGCATATCGGACATAAGATAGGGCGACGATCTTTCGATCGTCGCCCTATTTTTCTGGCAACTTGTTGGTTGTTAGCTTTTCTTGACCTCGCTCGGTCGGTTTATCCATTGCCTAATACTGACCAAGCCAGTTTCTTTGAAGAGCAATTCCGACACCGGCTTCGAGAAATCTAGCGGCTCGATAATCCGAATTCCAGCCGGCACCAGCAAAATGGCAGTGCCATCGTGAGGGACTGTCACAGTGGTTGTCTTTGACGTAACGTTGCCCGATGCATCAGTACACGTTACGGTGATCGTATAGATGCGACCGACACCAGTTCCTGCCCGTTCAGCTCTCAAACTAACATGAGTCGAATCGATCACAACCCAGTCGGGAGATGTGTCTCCATCTCCAGTGTTGTTAAGTGGTTCGTTGCTCGTAACCGACAAGACACATTGCAGATTCGGACAGTTGTCTGTAGCAGTGTAGTTGATTGTTTCGTTAACCATCTTATGGTTAGGCGGCCACAAGGATGGACTTGACGCTGTCGGATTACTTACCACGGGCAACTCATTATCGTTAACCGTGACTGTGAAAGTGCACGATGCCGAACCAAAGCTGTTGGTCGCAGTCGCAGTTACGGTTGTGGTTCCAATTGGAAATACCGATCCAGATGCGGGGGAATAAGTAATTGTTGGCGTTGGGTTGCCGGTTGCAGTTGCTGCTTGAGCTCCGGTGAAGTTCACGACCGCACCGCATACACCAGCATCATTGTTGACAGTGATGTTGGCTGGGCAAGTTATTACGGGAGTGATAGGGACGCATGAGGGAAACTTAAAGGACCCTATACGCGTGTGCCAATTCCCAGTATTGCCGTTGGCCTGAGTGTCATAGTATTCACTCGTATACCAGAACGTGCAGTCGTCGGTCGGATCCAAGCTCATCGAGCTGTAGTCACCCCAGCGATGACATGGAGCGCCGCCGCAATTAAATATCTGAGAACCTCCGCCGGCAATCAGTTGAGTTTCAGTTTGCGGAAGCGTGTTTGACGGATCTGTAACCAACCTTCCGGAATAAGCGATGCTCGGGAAATTGGGTGCAGTTCCATTTCCAGTACTGTAGCCGATCGCCATATTGCCAGTGGTATCGACCGCCACGCTCCCCATCCAACGGTGAAGGATAGTGTCCGGTTGATAAATCTGCTGCTGCACTGGAGGAGTTGCGACGGTGCCACCGCTTACGTTGATCTGGGCCCATTGTGGTGCAGCAGGTTGTCCAGCCGGACGTACCGTGTGAATGACCCATAGTGACTCGGCCGATCCGATTTTTCGGTATTGGACTTTTTGCATGATTCGAGAACCAAGCGAGTCAAGCGTGTGTGTCGTTGCGGTTGGTGTGTCGTTTGGTTGGGGCACCAGGTTGGTTGCCGGAGTGGGCCCATTTGCGTGAGCTACCGTCGTTGCCGCGCTTAGCGATCCCCCACCACCGCACTGAGCTCCTGGAGTAAACCTTCGAACCTGGAATGACGTGGTAGATGAATTGGTAACGAAGTAGTTTGGCGTTCCCGCAGGCGGCAGCTGATTAGGTGCGCGTCCGAGAAGATTTGAGGGAAAGAGCGAAGTACCAATTCCGTTGCTGATACCCATGGCCGCATGGAGTGGCAGGCCGTTGTACATGTCGTTCTTATTTAGCGAGGCGAAGATCGCACCACTGCTATTGCCGGCGCTATTGAAAGCGTTTGCTCCCATATACAGACAGCCGTCGTTCCAGTTGCCAAATTTTGGATAATCATCAAGTGTACCGACAGGCGGTAATCCAGTACCGCCGGTGTCTATCCTCACTGCATAAACCCACCAACCACCGCTAACTGGGTTCGAAGTTTTGGAAGCAGCAAAGCACTGAAAAATGGGTGGTACCCAAAGCCCTGTTGAGGAGTTAAGTACGAAGGCGAAATTGGTAAGAATCCAGCGGTCAGCGAGCTGATCATACACAACCACTGGATCACCAAAACTGTTTGTGTCGCAGAGCGTACCAGTACCGCTTAGTCCACCCGCGCGCGTGCCACTGGAGAAAAGCGAGTTCTCAGTGAAGGCCGCAAGGCGACTGCCCGTGGTCTTATCATAGATTCCGTAGGCATCATTGACGGAGATAATGAAATGGTTTGGTCCGACGTCGCCGTTTGTGTCAGGAGGTGTGCCAGCACCGGCGTTTCCTCCGGTGACCGGCTCAGTTCTAAAGAGACCAGGGAAATTGGTCAAAGGCGCTGGAGCGGGCGCTGTAACCAATGGAGCAAGAGTAGCGATTTGAGCGGATGAGGTGTCGGGTGGGCCGATCGGAGTTTCCAGTTCTTGCAAACGTTCCTCGAAATCAATTGATCTCTGGTCCATGTTTGTTGCAACTGGTGTTAGTTCCCGAACATCTCCGTCAAAAGATGCCGCGCTGGCCATCGGCAGGTCATAAGTTGTTACCACGAGCGACTCATCAACCGGGTTCTGGTCGTCGCTTGTTTCAGCGGCAGCGCGTCCACCACTAATTCGTGGTGCTTCACCCTTGGGTCTTGGCTTCGAGGTGGTGGTTTTTCTCGTTGAGGTTTTTGATTTCTTCGACTTGTCCTGATTGCTTGAGTAAGAGGAGGGAATCGCGAACTGCGCGATCAGAGCGAGACACGTAAGCAAGATCAAGAAGAACAAGTGACTTCGGGACGTCCTGGTATTTCGTGACATTGTTAGCTCCGTTTCGGGTAAGGATCTCGGGTTGATGTTGTGCCGCCTAAACTAGCGACATTTGGTAAGTTGACCATCGCTGCCGTGCACCAACTTAAATGTGCCAATCACTTCGGATGAACCCGCTAACTTCACCGTTAGCGTCAAATGCTTATCTTTCACTGAGCCCGAATAGATTGCTGAGGCTCCTCCGGTCTCATCATTTCGGACTGGCCCTCCATGTTCTCGTTGAAACGTTCCTGTTCCCTGAAAACGACCTTCGCTGTCCGTTATTAGCGGAGCAGTGATCGTCCCGTGAGCACAATCGAATTCAACCGTCACATCTTTGTTGGTTACCTCGATCTGAACGTGCTCTCCGCCCCAAATACCTTCGGCAACTGATTGTTTGACATTGAGGGTGTGCACAGGTTGCTCTGATCCTTTAGTCGAGTGACAAGCAGGCGCGGCCAGAAATGGACCAAGCACAGCGAAGAGTCCAATCAGTAAAGCAGCGTTACTCATATGGCTCGTTTGAAATACGAGATGCAATAGTACAGACGTGCAAAAAAAATCGGCGGATGAACAAGGTGCGCTGCGTAATATAACAGCGGCCCGAGCGAAGTCAATCCAAAATCGTGCAGAACATGCGCAATTTAGGAGTGAAAAGAAGCTCAGATTGTCGACTAGCAGAACGCCCGACTGTTGATTGAGTTAACGCTGATTTGTCATCGCTTCCGCAGGGGTACTGATGAACTTGACGTCGGGATTTTGAGCAAGTTTTTCAATTCTCCCTAGAGACAAGTAGGCGATGGTTGAGTCGTCGCGCTGCGAGGTTGAGACGACTCTTCCTTTGAGACTTTGGATAAGAGATTGAAGCTTCTTTGTGACTGGCGCGCGGATGTCGATGAGTACTCGACCCTTCGCGTCCTTTTTGAGGGAGATTGGTTCAGTTGGGACGCCCTTTTCCTCGGCCTCCCCACGCATCTGATAGATGGCGTAAAGGAGTTGAGAATCAATCTTCTGCTGGGCTGGAGTTCGCGACTCCTTTTCCTGTGAAATGGAAGAGCAAAAAGAGTCAGCTCGTGATACGCAAAAGACCAATGGAGACCTCATTGCGATGTGGGAGACTGGGGTTAATACCAAAGCGATTGCTGCGACCTGCCTTAGCATTTAAGCCTCGGTTCCTCCTACCGCAACCCGAGTCACGGTGTCCATAACGATTTAGCTCTTCAACCAACCGAGGAGGCCGTGTAAGACGGTTTCTCGATTCTCTTCGTAGATAGCCTTCGTAAGAGGAATGCCCATGGGACACGCCTTAACGCAATTCTGCGCGTTGCCACAGTTAGTAATTCCGTCGTCACCCATGATGCCTTCGAGTCGTTCATCACGAGTGGCCTTGCCGCTGGGGTGCATGTTGAATAGACGGACCTGGGCGATTGCTTGTGGCCCGATGTAGTGGTCTTCATCGTATTGCGGGCAGGCTTCAAGACAACAGCCACACGTCATACAACGAGAATATGCATAGCGCTCCTGAACTTGTTCCTGCGACATGCGAGGCCCCGGCCCAAGGTCATGTGTGCCGTCGAGTTCAATCCAGGCATTTACGCGGCGCAAGTGATCGAACATCTGCGATCGATCGACGATTAGATCGCGAACATTGGGAAACTTCGACATCGGTTCCAACTTGATCGGCTGTTCCAGGTTGTCGACGAGAGCAGAGCATGATTGGCGTGCGCGACCATTGATCACCATTGTGCAAATACCGCAGACCTGTTCCAGACAGTTCATATGCCAGACGGGTGGCGTTGTTTTGTTTCCAGCCTTGGTTACCGGATTCTTCTGGATCTCCATCAGGCACGAAATGATGTTGAGATTGGGTCGATAGGGAATCTCAAACTGTTCCCAGTACTGAGGCGAGTCGGGATTGGCTCGACGCCTGATGTGAATCTCGACAGTCTTTGGTGGAATGCGTCCTGATGTTTTCGAAGAATCCATGCTGATTTCAATCGCTCCCGTCTTGATGAACAAGCTCTAAGCTTTTGCTGTTTCCTTCTTGCCCTTGCTGTAGTCGCGCTTACGCGGCTGGATCAATGAAATGTCGACCGGGTCGTAAGAAAAAACGGGACCTTCACCGGAGTATTCCGCGATAGTCGTCTTCAAGAAGTTGTCATCGTCGCGATCTGGGAACTCTGGTTTGTAGTGCGCCCCACGCGACTCGTTTCGATTGAGTGCGCCGAGAGTAATCACGCGCGCAAGCTCCAACATATTGGCCAGGTGACGAGCGTGAGGTAGAGCCATCGTGGCCCAAAGGTTGGAATCGTTAATCGAGATGTGCTTGTAACGGTCCATCAACTCCAGCAGCTTGTCGTCGGTTGCTTTGAGTTTGTCGTTGTAGCGGACGACTGTTACGTTGTCGGTCATCCACTTACCCATCTCGTTATGCAGGACGTACTGGTTTTCGTTACCGCTTTGTTTGATGAGGCCGTCGTTGATCTCCTGCTGAAGTTTCAACTCCTGATCGTAAAGTTTAGAGCCATCAGCACCATTGCGTTCGACGTTCTTCGCATATTCGATTGCCGCCGGGGCGGCGATGAAACCACCAAAGACGCAACTCACAAGTGAATTCGCGCCGAGACGGTTTGCGCCGTGGATCGAATAGTCACATTCACCCGCTGCAAGTAGACCGGGAATGTTTGTGCGCTGATTGAAGTCGACCCAGAGTCCACCCATTGAATAGTGAACGCCTGGAAAGATCCGCATGGGAACGTGACGAGGATCGTCGCCTACAAACATCTCGTAGATTTCGAGGATTGCGCCTAGTTTGCGATCCAGAGTCTCTGCTGGGATGTGGGTAAGATCGAGATAGACCTGGTTTTCACCACCCACGCCCATTCCTTCGATGCAGACCTGGAAGATTTCCCTGGTGGCGATGTCACGCGGCACAAGATTGCCGTAGGCTGGATACTTCTCTTCAAGGAAATAGAGTCGCTCGTTCTCCGGTATCGATGAAGGAGCACGCGTGTCGCCTTGTTTTCGTGGAACCCAAACTCGGCCACCTTCGCCACGCGCTGATTCCGACATCAATCGCAGTTTATCTTCGCCTGGAATCGACGTTGGGTGAACCTGAATGAACTCGCCGTTCGCATACTTCGCACCCTGTTGATAACACGCTGAGACTGCGCTTCCGGTGCAGACCATGGAGTTTGTCGACTTACCAAAGATCAAACCCGGTCCGCCGGTAGCAATGATCACTGCGTCAGCCGGGAATGCTTTTAGTTCGAGCGTTTGTAGGTCCATCGCAATTAACCCGCGACAGACCTGATGGTCGTCGAGAATTAGCGAAAGCATTTCCCAGTGTTCGAACTTCCTTACTTTGCCGCTGACTTCATAACGTCGAACTTGTTCGTCGAGCGCGTACAGCAGTTGTTGTCCGGTCGAGGCTCCGGCAAATGCTGTACGGTGATGTTTCGTTCCGCCAAAGCGACGAAAGTCGAGCAGTCCTTCATTGGTTCTGGAAAACGGAACCCCCATGCGATCGAATAAGTAGATGATCGAGGGCGCCATCTCACACATGGCTTTTGCGGGTGATTGGTTTGCCAGGAAGTCGCCACCGTAGACTGTGTCGTCGAAATGTTCCCAGGTGGAATCGCCTTCGCCTTTTGTGTTTACCGCTCCGTTTATCCCGCCTTGTGCACAAACTGAGTGAGAGCGCTTCACGGGGACCACTGAGAAGAGATCGACTGCGTGACCACCCTCGGCTATTTTCATTGCGGCGGCCAACCCGGCAAGTCCACCACCAACGATTGCGATCTTCATTCCGTTGCTTGCCATTACTTAATAAGGCCTCCTAACAATCCGCCTTCATGAATAAACGCAACCGCCGCATTGATGCCCACGAGGAGAAGTACGACACCAAAGCCAATGCAGGCGTAACCAGTCAATCGTTGCGCTCGTTCTCCAATCGTGATGCCCCAGTCAACCAGGAATAGCCAGATGCCATTTGCCAGGTGCCACACAGTTGCCGTTATTCCGATAACGTAGATGATAAAGATTGGGACCATGCGAAACTCGCCGGCGACGATATCGAAAGATTTCTCTGGCGAATGGGCTACAGAAATAGTGTTCAGTCCGGGAATCATTCCGAAGCGGAAGTTCAGCACGTGAAAAGTGATGAAGGCGAACAGGATTACACCGGTGATTCGCTGCACCAGATAGAACCAGTTGCGTGGATAAGGATATGCAAGGTTGTTGGGTCGCGCTTCGATCGTGATGACCATTCCATAGACCGCATGGTAGATGAGCGGTATAAAGATGCCCGTTGTTTCCACCAGCAGGATGTATGGTATCGCCTGCAAGTCGGCAACGGCGTCGTTAAAGTGTTTCGCGCCTCCAAGTGCCTTGGAATTGGTGTAAAAGTGTTCAAGCAAAAAAAGTCCGAGAGGAACGATACCGGAAAGCTGATGGAGCTTGCGCAAGATGAAGGTCCTGCTCAAACGAATAGCCAAGAATGCACTCCTTTGCCGATTGGTGTGATCATCGAGTCGAGTTGACTTAGATCAGGCGGGTTGTAATTGAATTTAATCAGAGCACTTGAATTATATTTAGAACTTGTCGAAAAGCACAACCACACTCTTCTTACACTTTAGTCCTCGCCTGCATTCGTTTCATTTCAGGCGCTCTTGATGTTACAAGCAGGCGAGGACGCCTGCGGTCCCAGAAAAGCGCGCCTGTTAGCTTCACGTAGCTACTAAAGGGAACCGGAAAAAATGATTGTTGATGAATCATTGACAAGGATTGTGGAGTTGATCAGATCGGGAGCTGTGTCGCCGGTCGAAGTGGCAGAAGCGCATCTGGACCAAATAGGAAAACTAAACCCGCAGTTGAATGCGATCGTCACACTCGCTCCTGACCTATTGGAGAAAGCAAAGGAGGCAGAGTCCGCCTTGCAACGTGGAGGTCATGTGGGACCACTTCACGGTGTTCCGGTAACCATTAAAGACACGATTGAAACTGCCGGATTGTTATCAACAAGTGGATCAAAACTAAGGGATGACTATATCCCCGCCAAGGACGCTCCTGCTGTCGCCCGTTTGAAAGCTGCGGGCGCAATCATTCTTGGCAAGACAAACGCTTCGGAAATGGCGATGGATTACACGGCGGATAATCTGGTGTTCGGCAGAACGAATCATCCACTTGATGCTTCCTTAACTCCCGGCGGTTCAAGTGGCGGTGAAGCAGCCGCGATTGCTAGTCACATGTCGCCCGGCGGCTTGGGAAGTGATTTAGCAGGGTCGATTCGTGTTCCAGCACATTTTTGTGGAATCGCTGGATTGAAACCTGGTGCCGGACGCGTTCCCGGTGAAGGGCAGTTTCCGCCGAGCAGCGGCCCGTATTCATTGGGAGCTGTTATTGGCCCGTTAGCGCGTACTGTTGGTGATCTGCGAAGCCTCTTCCGAGTAATTGTGAATTCGGAGGTGCCTCGTATGTCGACACTGAAGGACCTACGCGTTGCGTGGTATGTAGACGATGGAGTTGCTCCGGTTACCCAAGAAACGAAAGCTGCCGTTGAATCAGTCGTGGCATCTTTGAGCGATGCCGGATTTGTAACGGAAGAACGGCGCGCTCCGCATGTAGAACGTGCCAACGAACTCTGGTTGAAAGTTTTTTCCCGCGCGTCAGTGGTGCAACTGAGAAAGGCTTACGCTGGTAGGGAAAGCGAAGGTGGATCTTTTGTTACCTGGCGTTTGAGTTCTGCCGATGACACTCCTCCAGCGAGCCTGGATGAATACATCGGAATATGGATGGAACGTGATCAACTACGCGCCGAGATGATCGACTGGATGGAAACAACGCCGATACTTGTGTGCCCTGTCGGCTCAACACCCGCGTACAAGCACGACACGCTGAAAGTGACTCTCGACGGAGTCTCAATTGGTGCTTTTCGTGCGTTCAGTTATGCCCAGGCCTTCAACCTCTTCGATCTGCCCGTGGTAACAATCCCAGCTGGAAAGTCGAAAGAAGGATTACCGATTGGAGTACAAATCGTGGGACGTCCTTTTGCGGAGGAGCTGATCTTGGACGTTGCGGAGATAGTTGAGAAGAGTTGGGCTTAGAGTGTCCGATATGCTTTAGCTTGTCGCTGTGATTCGGTGGAGGCGGGTGAGATAGTTAGGTTCTCGTTGCGAATCAAATCGACAAGCTGAAGCATATCGGACAACAAAATTTGTCTCGCTTCTCTTCATCCTATATAGTTCGCCACCAAGTTTGCCTTGTCCCATTTTAGGTCTGAATAGGAGTTGATCATGGAAGGTGTTCTCTCAGTTCTGGCCGTTATGTTTTTTGGTTTCCTGGGCATTGTTCTGCTCGTCGTCGCCATCAAGACCATTCGAATCGTTCCGCAGGCTACTGTGATGCTGGTTGAGCGTCTTGGTAGTTTCAACCGAGTGGCGGCGAGTGGGCTAAATATTCTGGTTCCGTTCTTCGACAAGCCACGCGCGGTCTACTGGACGAACACGCGACCTGGTCTGACGTCAATAGACCTGCGTGAACAATATATCGACTTGCCACCGCAGCCAGTTATTACACGCGACAACGTTACGATTCACGTCGATTCGGTCGTCTACTGGCAAATCACCGATCCGGTGAAAGCGGTATACGAGATGAATGATCTCGTCGGCGGTATTGTGCAATTGACGATTACTGGTATGCGCGCTGTGATGGGCGACATGGATCTTGATCACACGTTGTCTCAGCGAGATCAGATCAACTCAAAACTGCGCATCATCCTCGACGAAGCGACAGACAAGTGGGGAGTGAAGGTGACGCGTGTTGACGTGAAGAACATCAATCCTCCTGAAGATGTGCGCATCACGATGGAGAAACAGATGACGGCTGAACGCAATCGACGCGCACTCGTTCTCCAGGCTGAGGGTGATCGGCAAGCAGCCATTACACGCGCCGAAGGTGAGAAACAAGCCGCGGTAACTCGCGCTGAAGGTGAAAAGCAATCAGCGATTCTGGCGGCAGAGGGCGCGGCCCAGGCTCGGCTGCGAAATGCCGAAGCAGAAGCGGAAGCAATTGGACGAGTCGCGGATGCCATGCAGCATCACGGCAACCCAGCGCAGTACCTGATAACGACAAGGTACATCGAGAGCCTTAGAGACATGACGCGAACAAACAACTCGAAGGTCATCTTTATGCCTGTCGAGACATCGGCGATGTTGTCGAGCGTGGGAGCGATTAAGGAAGTGTTGTCGGCGACAGGCCAGCAGAGTGGCGAACAGGACACTCCGCCGCCTCGTCCACGAGAGTTGCCAAGGTAATAGCAATCTGCGGCAGTAAGCAGGAAGCAGGAGCACCTTTGAGGTCGAGAGTGCTTCGTGCCTCCTGCTCCTGCTTACTGCCGCTGTTCTATCATGTGGCGCGACAACGCCGTGTATTTGGATCCCTTGCTGCTTAGTTCACTACGAAAGACGACAAGTTCCTTTATTTCCAGGTTCATCGTTTCAAAGCCCAGGTTGTTATTCACCTCCGCCAGTTTTCGTGCGCCTTCAGGTTTTCTTATTCGAGCGATCGTTAAGTGAGGACGAAAGGGTCGAACCTCTTTCGTGAAACCTTCCCTGGCACATTCCACTTCGAGCTCGCTTTGTAGTCTCAATAACTGTTTGGTTGGATCTTCCACGCCGATCCAGATCACACGAGGCTGACTGGGTTTGGGAAACACGCCGGTGCCGTGAATAAGAATCTGGAATGACGAAAAGTTCTTGACTGATCGTGAGGCGGCGTCGGCAATTTGTGCGATTTTACTTTGCTCGACATCGCCAAAGAACTTCACGGTGAGATGCATGCTCTCAACTCGACTCCAGCTTGGGTGGCAATCCGGAACGGCGGCGCGCAGTTGTTGTATGTGTTGTTGAATTCGATTACGAATGCCAGTTGAGAGTTCGATTGCCGCAAAGATTCGATAGAGTTGACTCACTGTCTTGAGAATTTCTCCGCGCTTCTCTTGTGTTTGCGGGTTATGCGGCTTTTTGCGTTTGGGGCTTTTTGCGTTTGCGGTCAAGCGGCTTTCTGTTTGCGTTTATGCGGCTTTTTCTGTTTGCGTTTATGCGGCTTTGCCGCCCCCCGTGCGGAAAGCCTCCGGCTTTCCGTCGAGCGCCGAATTAGTTTTGGCGGCTACGCCGCCCGAGGCGAAGCCTCTCCCTTTTTAAAAACAGCGATCGGAAAGCCAGAGGCTTTCCGCACGGGAGGCGGCAAAGCCGCAAGTAAGAACACGAAGCCGTAAGAACACGAAGCCGTAAGAACACGAAGCCGCAAGGTCACGAAGCCGCAAGAACACGAAGCCGCGAGAATGTTGAGATAGGGCAGAGTACAAGCTACTTAACTGGATCTAACGTCAGAGTTTGCTTCGTCGCCGCAGCAATTGCCGCGTCACTAAACGGAAACACTCTCGGCGTCACGGCTTTCCAATCATCAAGCTGATCCTTCCAATGGGGACTCGACGGCACGCCTGATTCGCCAACGCTGATTCCATGTTGTGTGAGATCCCAGTTGCTCGGATCGGCAATCAGTCGCATAGACACCGACGAACCAACATTTACCGTCGCACCGATAAGTCCTCCAGTTCCGTTCTGCGGAAACGGTGCGATTGTGAATTGCGCTCCAATCAACGGTGCAGCTGCCAGCGGATGGGGGAAACGTGCTTTCGCCATTTCGCCCCACGTCCACTTCGATTCGTCAGCTCCCAATGTTCGGGTCAGGTTCTTAACAGCCTCGTCGTAACACGCACGATAAAGATCGGCATAGCTTGCGAAACCTTTCGGTAACCAGTCTGCCGGTTCGTCCTTGATGATTCGGTCGAGGGTTGTGTCGAAGTTTGACCATTGGTAGTTACGCACCAGTTGATCACCGAGTGCAGCCGTAAGAATTTTTGAGCGAAGGGCCAACCGCATTTGTGACACTAGCGGTGCAATACGCGAGTCGGCATTGACAAGGCCGTCCCACTTTTCGAACGAGTCGAGAGCCGCGGTTAGCTTTTCATCAGTCGCGGTCAACTTTGGTCGCAGTGTCTTAACCACGTGCTGGGTAAAGAACACACCAGCAATCGAATAAACGTCGCCTTGAATGCGCCGGAAATCGTCGGAATTTAGTTTCGGTTTCTGACTCAACAAGTCGAAGATGCGGCGGGCTCGATACGGTTGGGCCCATGAATGAGTCAGAAAGTAAGGGTAGTCAGTGCCGATGATGCGTTGGTTGGCGGTCACAATAATTCCGGACGGTGGATCGTAAACCTGTGGAAGCTTGCTGACGGGAATGTAGCCGATCCATTCGCCGGCATCCGTCGACCCGTCATAACTAACACTGCCGTCTCCTGACTTTCGAATTGGAACAACGCCTGCGGCGTGATAGCCAATGTGACCATCAACGTCGGCGTAGACCACGTTCTGAGTCGGCGCGGTAAACGATTCCAACGCCTGGGTGAATTCTTTCCAATTTCGCGCACGGTTCAATTGGAACGCGGTGTCTGGTTTGTTTTTGGTCGGATCGAGAGCGGTCCAGCGCAGCGAATAGCGCTTGCCATCCCTTTCAAGAACAATTGGTCCGTGGCGGGTTTCAGTTACGTCGAGCGTCACTGTGTCAGCTGACAAGTCGGCGAGACCCTTTCGAACTTTGATCTCTTCGTGACGAATCTTCGCATCCTGCCAGCCGGACGGAGTCAGGTAGCGCTGTGGGTTGTTTGGATCAAACTTTTCGAGATAAACGTCCGCCACATCTGGACCGACATTGGTGAAGCCCCAGGCGATGCGATCGTTGTGACCGATGATCACTCCTGGAAGACCCGGTGCAGTAACTCCGGCAACACGTACGCCTGGTGCGGAGAGATGAACCATGTGCCAGATGGCTGGCGCCGTAGGAGCTAGATGAGGATCGTTTGCCAGCAGTGGTTTACCAGAGGTCGTGTGTTTGCCACTGACGACCCAATTGTTGCTGGCGGCAAGTGCTTCAGCATAGAACCCGAGCTGTTCAAGCGCTGCCTGATTGATGGCTTGATCACGAGCAAGAACGGCGAGTGCTTCACGCGACAGTGTTGAAGCGGGCTTCATCCTAGCGGTCGCCTTTTTGGCCTTTGTGTCCTTGCCGACGACCAACACGTCAATTGGTGAAACTTCAGGCATCAACGCGCTGCGCTTTTCTTCGGGAAGCACCGCCATGGCTTCTCGCATTAGATCCAAACGCCAGGTATTTGAAAGCGCTTCGAAGAATATCTTCACAACGATCAGCGAGTCGGCCGGGGTCCACGGTCGTGGTGTGTAGCCGAGAATCTGAAACTCAGGTGGTAGCTGCTTTGGGCCGAGGGATGAGATGTAAGCATTCACCCCGGCTGCGTAAGCTTCCAAAAGCTTCTTTGATTGCGGTGACGCTTGCGCTACTTCTGCATCAACTACATGACTTAGGCCGAAGGTGCGATGGAGTTTGTCTTGATCGAGCGCCGGGCTACCTGGCACGTTTGGCAATACTTCCGACAACTCACCACGTGCGTTTCGGCGAAAGAGATCCATTTGCCATAGTCGATCAGTTGCGGTGGCATAACCTTGTGCGAAGTAAAGGTCTTCATCGTTCTTGGCTTCGATGTAAGGGATGCCGCGTTCATCACGTCGGATCACGACGCGGTCTTTGAGACCTTTGAGCTGAATTGTCGTCGAACTGTTGGACTGGTTCTCCTGGGCTGCGACATAGCGGAAAGTCGGCACAGAAAGCAGACTCAAAGACAGGAGTAACAATAGGGACAGTTTCATCGCGAAGACCTCGTTGAGGGTTGGTTGTTCAGGCGGAATACTAGCATATGGGATGACGGGGCGGCGTTGGTCTGAAAGCGAGTCTATCTCCCCGTCGTTAAGACGTCTGTGGATGGTAAACGTTAACTTCGTTGACCACTCTTCATTGTCCCGTTACAATCCCCGCCGATGATGCGCATGCACAGATATCCACTCTTTCTCGCGATGATCTTTTGTGCGTTGAGCTGCGTCTCGGCTCAGCAACGGCCATTGATCACGGAAGACGTGGACATCATTCCGCCCGGCACCCTGAGAATTGAAGGCGGTCTCGACTTCATGCAGGGAGCAAAGTATCCCGTCTCCGGAATCACAGGCGACCTGACAAGAGTTGGCGTTATCGGTGTCAGTATTGGAATGTCACCCAATGTTGAGTTTCAAATCGAGGGAGTCGCCCAGAACGTGCTGAGCATCAACTCGAGAGGTCCATCAGCAATCGGGCTAAATCTTGCCCCCGGTGCGAACTCAACCAACGACACCGGCGACTTCACGCTATGGGCAAAATTCAAACTCAGAAATGAAACGAGTCGCGGTCCGTCGCTCGGTTTTCGATTTGGTGTGTCGCTGCCTAACTCGAGTCAGGGCACCGGTATTGGGCTCAATCAAACCAACGCCTATGGACAAATCCTTTTTGGTAAGAAGTTCGGTCAAGAAGGTCGTTTCAATGCGTTCGGCAACCTCGGAGTCGCAATTCTTACCGCTCCGACCGAATTGTTTTCACAAAACGACGTCATCACCTACGGGGCCGCCGGCATCTTTCGCATCAATAAACAGTTCAGCGTCGCCGGAGAAGTGAATGGACGTGCAAACACTCGTCCAGGCAACGGCCCGCTCGGAACCGAGTCACAATCCGAAGCTCGCCTGGGCATGCAAATCCGCGCGTCGGGGCTGCGCTTCGATTTTGCCGGAATCAAGGGCCTGACGGATTTCTCACCAAATTCCGGCTTCACGGTCGGCGTCACTTACGACACACCTGCAGTCTTTGCACCCATCAAGCAATAGCAACTGAACTTGGTGCTTTGATCTTTGTGCTTTGATCTTGGTACTTTGTCTTGCGCCTTCGCGGGCGCGAGGACATAAATATAAAGTTGAAAGCACAAAGCACTAAGCCCACCCTTCCCAATGTTTGACTGGCTCAGCACTATCGCTCGTTGGCTGGAGCGTTACGTACTTGGTCTTCCGATTTACCTGGCCGCACCCTCGATGATCCTTATCGGGGCCTTGGATTCGTCATTACTTTCCTTACCGGAAATAAACGACTATCTGGTGGTAGGTCGATGTATTAAGCAGCCGCATGCTGTTTTCTACTTCCCTTTGTTTGCCGCGATCGGCTCGGTTCTTGGTTGTTCGCTGCTCTATACGATCATGCGACGTGGTGGGCAGGCAGTCTTGCGGAGGCGTTTTAGTATTGAAAGTATAAAGCGAGTCGAAAAGGCTTACGCTCGATTCGGGTTCCTGGCGATTGCGGTTCCAGCGATCTTGCCGCCGCCGTTACCTTTCAAGGTTTTTGTCGCCACCGCGGGAACACTCGAGTATCCGCGTTGGAGGTTTTTGTTGACCGTGATGGTGGCACGTTCGTTGCGCTATTACGTGGAAGGTGTTCTCGCCGTTTTCTATGGTCGGAGGGTATTGTTATTCTTCAAAGACAATGGTGTCGTGATTATTAGCATTGTGGCGACGCTGGGTCTTATCGGCTTCTTAATCTACATGTTCATAAATCGTCGCAAGAATGGACAACAATCGTCGCATTCATCCGACAACGATAGTTCTAATTGAAAGGATCGATAGTTGAAATCATTTATTCACCCCATTACTAAAGGGCTGACGCGATTCTCGGAATACCTCGTAACTTTCGGGCCGCTGGGATTGTTTGCGGTAGCCTTGCTCGACTCAACATTTGTTCCCCTGCCAAGCAGCGCCGATGCTCTGTTGCTGTTGCTCTCAACCGCTCAGCCACGGTTCATGATTCTTTATGCTTTCATGGCGACGGCGGGTTCAGCTATTGGTTGTTGGATTCTTTATTTGATTTCTCGACGCGCTGGTTCTCGAGCCCTCAGCCGGTTTTCAGAAGCCAAACAGAAACGGGTAAAAGAACTCATTGAGCGATACGACATGTTAGCCGTCCTCGTCGCGACTCTTTTACCGCCACCGTTTCCCTTCAAGCTCTTCGTCATTACGGCAGGAGTGTTTAGATTCAGCTTGCTCCGATTCATGATCGCGATAATTGCCGGTCGAGCATTCCGCTTCTTGCTCGAAGGCTACTTTGCAGTTCGTTATGGCGCCGAAGCCAAAGCGATACTCGCGAGGTACTACCCATGGATTGGCTTAGGTGTCGCTGTTGGAGTTGTACTGTTTGTGATTGTTCGCAAGCTTCTCAAGCGAGGTGAAGCAGCAACTGTCGAGCAAACAACTCTAGAGACCGGAAGCTAACGGAAGGTTAATGCGTGTTTGATTTTCAGCTTGGGCGGCTTTGATTTCAGGAAACTGAAAACTGCGAGCGGTCGGCAGATCTTTAACTCCGTGATCTTCTTCGAGCATTGTAAGCAGCAGCAAAAAGATTTCAGCGGTCGCCAAAGCATCACTACCGGCCCGGTGTCGACTGACTATTGGTATCGAAAAGTGATTTGCAATAGTGTCCAGCCGATGATTGGCGATATCGGGCAAGACTCGGCGTGAAAGTCTGACAGTGCAAAGATGCGGGTTGACCATTCGATGGCCCGGATACACTCGCGAAATTTCGTGATTGAGAAAGCTGGTATCAAACGGCGCATTGTGTGCGACCAGGACTGAGTCACTAACGAAGTCGAGCCAAAGTGGAGCAACTTCAGCGAATAACGGCGCCCGTTTAACCATCTCGTTTGTTATCCCGGTCAAAGTACAAACAAAACGAGGGATTGGAATCTCAGGATTTACCAACTGAGAAAACTTGTCGACGATACGTCCACCACGAATCCGATAAGCTCCCAGTTCAATCAAACGATTCGGCGGTGTCTTGGCGCCTGTGGCTTCAACGTCAACGACAACAAAGTCCAGATCCTTGAGCAGACGCGTGTTCCAGTTGTCTTGTTGCAATTCGACAGTATTGTTATCGATGATCTTGAAGCGCCGATCATTGCGGATGAGGTCGGCTACCAATAGGCCTGCGAGTTCGTCGTCGATATGAGAAAGTTTGAAAACAGCGTCGACGATTTCCGATGCTGCGGCGCGTCCACCAGAATCGTGTAGAAGGTCGATTGTGTCTTGAACGAGAGTGGAGTCTGAAACTAAATTCGGATACGGCGGCATTCGGGCAGCGATTGTAGCACGCTTGGTAATTTTATCGAGGTGAGAATTTGAGACCAGAAGAAGTACTCAATGAGTTTAAGAAAACCGACGCCTTGCTTGAAGGTCATTTTCAACTAACGAGTGGATTGCACAGCACCGTCTATCTGCAATGCGCCCGTGTGCTCCAGTATCCGAAGAACGCGGAGCAATTTGGTCGCGCTATCGCCGAGCAATTTCGAGAGCAGGGGATTGAGTTGGTTGCGTCGCCTGCGATTGGCGGAATAGTGATTGGTCACGAGGTAGCGCGTGCGTTAGGTGCTCGATTCGTTTGGACTGAAAGAGAAGTAGGTCAGATGACACTTCGTCGCGGCTTCACAATTACACCGGGGGAGAAGACTCTCGTTGTCGAAGATGTGATAACAACAGGTGGCTCAACACGCGAAACGATTGAATGTTTACAGCAGGCTGGGGCGAATGTATTGGGTGCTGCTTCGATTATTGATCGGTCTGGTGGAGACGTTGATGTTGGCGTACCGCGAGTTGCATTGGCATCTTTGAAAGTGCTGGCAGTCGACCCCGCCACGTGTGACGCATGCCGGCAAGGCGACCCGGTGGTGAAGCCGGGAAGTAGGAAGACGAAATGATCTCAGATCTCAAATCTCAGATAATTTCAGATTTTAGACGAAGGCTGTTTCAGGCATTGGATTTGAGATCTGAAATCTGAGATCTGAGATCATTTAGGGCATTGAACTACAAACTCCTTCTGCAATATGACGGGACTGATTTCCACGGGTGGCAGATCCAAGCGGAACTGCGAACCGTCCAGGGCGAGTTGACGCGT
>Ga0207691_10001113_pt1 | contig 26754 bp, 25 predicted proteins | sample KBSM13metaG_FD_184327 | JGI IMG/M metagenome (GOLD analysis project Ga0207691, IMG submission 184327) | Miscanthus rhizosphere microbial communities from Kellogg Biological Station, Michigan, USA - KBS M1-3 metaG (SPAdes) (version 2) | ecosystem: Host-associated > Plants > Roots > Rhizosphere >...
GCGCTCGCGGAGGAAGCACCAAAGATCTTGCCCCTTATGTCGGCCCCTCCCAAAGCGCTCAGAGCGGAGAAAAAAACACTCGTCGCTCTGCCCAACTACGACGAAGTCACCGCTACTCGCCTCCAAATCTTTCTCGATAACAACGATTTCGGCCCCGGCAAGATCGACGGAGAAATGGGTGAATTTTTTCGCAAAGCACTGCTAGCTTACAAACGCGCGCACCTCATGCCGCTACACGGCACAGTCGATCAATGGTTGCTCGATCAAGTCCCGGAACCATTCACGAATTACACGATTCCACCGGAAGCGGAAAACTTTGTGGGACCGACGGCGAGCAAGCCAAGCGAGCAAGCGAAGTTGAAAGCACTCAAGTATGGTTCGCTTCTTGAGTTTGTGGCGGAACGTTTCCATTCCGCGGAGGGTTATCTGCGCAAACTAAATCGCCCGATGAATCTGGACGAGCTTAAGCCCGGCGACACTGTAAGGGTGCCAAATGTTCTGCCCTTTAAAATCGAAGATCTGCACGAAGGTTTCGTGCCGCCGAATCCCGCATTCGTTAACCGTATTGTTTATGTCGACACCACGGAACGGTTCCTTCTCATTTACGAAAACAATCAACTTGTCGCGGAATTTCCGATCACTCCTGGTTCAACCAAGCTGCCCGCGCCCATCGGGGTATGGAAAATTAACGGCATCGCGGTCTTGCCTGTCTTTCGTCACGACGAAGGCATTTTGAATTATGGAATCAAAAGCGACACCGCATTCATTTTGCCAGCTGGTCCGAATAATCCGGTTGGCATTTTGTGGATGGCGCTAAGCAAGCCGCATGTTGGCATTCACGGAACGAATCAACCTGAAACAATCGGCCGCGCTGCCAGTCACGGCTGCATCCGGACGGCAAACTGGGACGCCGCGCGGGTGAAAGAACTCGTGACCGTCGGCAATATCGTTTCCATTTTTTGAGCCACGGTAGCCCAACCGCGTTGTCATCCCGGTGATTGTTGGCAGACGCTTACAGGAATGAATTTTCCCCACAAACTGCGAAAGCTTCTTGATCCCGAGATTATCGGCAGCATGCGCGAGCACATTCATCGCGCGTTTCACCCGGTAAGTGCGCGCCGATTACAACGCAAGCTCGAAATGGATCCTTCATGGGAAGAACTCCGCCGGAAATATCCCCGCGGAATAAAAGAAGTGCATCGCTTTGGCGACACCAAGTTTTGGATTAATCGCAACGTCGAACGCGCACAGGATCTTTCGCTTGATCGCGGTCGGCGCCGTCACATTCTCGATCTCGGCTGCGGTCCCGGTTTCTTTCTTTATGTCGCAGAAAAACTCGGACACACCGGCGTTGGATTGGACATCGACGAGCAAGCGATTTTTCGCGACACCCTCCGGCTTCTAAAGGTAAAGCGCGTGGTGCATTGCATTCAACCGCGTTTCCACTTGCCTGCGCCTGAAAAAAAATTCGATCTTATCACCAGTTATCTCACTTGCTTCCACCGCCTCGAACGTCTGCGTGACGGAAATTGGCGAACCTGGTCGGCTGCGGAATGGCAATTCTTTATCGACGACGTTCGGGCCAATCAATTAGCTGAGGGCGGAATGCTGCTTCTCGAATTTCACCCGCAGAAAAACGGCGAGCTCTATCCCGCCGATGTTCGCGAATTATTCCTGAAAAACCGCGCCCGCATTTTTCGCTCAAAAGTCTTCCTGAAATAACCCGGCCGGTCTTGCTCCTTGTAATGTGAGCAATGATCGCGGCCCTTCTGTGCACGACCAAATTCAGCTCGACCGGGATTAAACCAATTGTGCCTGGAGGAAAAAGCGCTACGTGCGCGAACCAGCAACACTCTGCAGGAGCGATGGGATCAGCGCGGCCAAGCCCTGCTGGTGATCCGCCGTCGGATCGACTTTGCCGGTTGGTGTTAGTTTGTCGACCACCTTGGGCAGAAATTCAGCCAAGAGATTCGAGGCTTGCGCAGGATCAATTCCCATTTTTGCCGCAAGCGCCTGCACTTGTTGGGAACCGAGCGCCTTTTGAATTTGATCGCTCGAGATGGACTGGTTTTCGCCCATGCCGACCCAGGAGGCAAAAACGCCGCCACAGCCGCTTTGCGAAAACTTATTGGCCAAACCCTGCAATCCCCCGCTCTGCGCCAGGAGACCGCCGAGAATTCCTATGAGCGGATTCGCTTCGCCAGAAGCATCCGTTTTTCCGCTCGCTGCACCGAGTATCGAATCGAGAAGTCCCATAGTTTTATTGTCCTCTTAATTGTTGTTGGATGTTCGTCTTTTAGAAAAACGTATCCGAGGAACGCGCGCGGTGAAAGCGATATTTCCGTGAGGAACCCGCCTCTAGTTTAAAAGCTCGCGTCCACGCCGCGAGTTAGCTGTGCTACTCTTTCGCGACATGAATCCGGATAAGCTATTCGATTACCTCGACGGCAAACTTCCCGATCACGAACGACAAGCGTTGGAGGAGCGATTAATGAGTGATGCGAGCGCGCGCCGTGAATTCGACGTGGCCCGTCGCATTCACGCCAGCATGCGCGAGAATCAAAGTGACCGGCCGGAAATTCTCAGTGAGATGTCGGAAGAAACGGCCGCGCGCGGGCGTCGCATGGCGCGACAAGTTGGGCTCGCTTTCATCGTGCTGGTAGCGATGAACGTGTTGCTTGGTCTGGTTTACATCGCTCATCACGAAAGCAAAAACCCGAATCGGCAATTGCTGGACAAACAGGCGCGCGAGGATCTCCGACAATCTCTCGAAAAAACGGCCGCCGCTACTCTGACCCCGCCACCGCTTGGGGTTAGCGAATGGCAAATTACGACGGAGCAAGGACAAACCAATTCCGTTGCAGATGGAATAGTGACGGCCGCGAAAAAGTTCCTGGGCGCCGGGACTAAAGGCGTTCCGAATGACGGAGAAATCCAGGTGCTGGTGGAGATTCCGGCGAACAAAGCAGCTGAATTTAAGAGCGCTCTCACCCCACTCCCCGGAGTAAAGGAAGTGAACGGCGACGTAGCGACGACAAATTCCACGGAAAGAATTTCGATAATCCTGCAGCTGACGGAAGCGAAATGATCGTCGTCACTTTCGCGCTGCCGACAGAAAGCAGCGCGTTTATTCGCTTCCTAAAAAATGTCAGGCACGATGGGGCAGTAGTACGCGGCAACGTGGAGCATCGAACCTCGGACATCTGCGTCGTGCACACCGGGGTCGGCGCGGCAAAATGCGAAGAGCGTCTCGGCAATTTCTTGCGGGCGGAAACGCCGGAATTGTTAATCGCGAGCGGATTTTGCGGTGGGACAACTGATGAACTGCATCCGGGCGATCTCGTGATTGCGGATGATGCATCTGATTTGTCTCGGAAAGCGCGCGCGATTTTACCCGGCGCCGTTGTTGGCAAAATTCATTCGGCGGATCGGATCGTTGATCCTGCGGTGGACCGATACGAGATCGGGCGCGAACACGGCGCCATCGCGATCGACATGGAAACGAAAACGATTACGCGTCTCTGCGCGGACAGATCAATTCCGGTGCTGGCATTGCGCGTAATAAGCGATTCCCCCGCCGCACCCTTTCCCGCTCCGCCAAACGTGCTTTTTGATATGGAAGCGCAGCGGACAAAATTTAGCGCTTTAGTCGCATACCTTGCTCGCGATCCGGCGTCTGCAGTTCGGCTGGCGCAATTCTCGCAGCAAATCACGCGCGCAAAAACGAAATTGGCAGACGCGCTTTGCGCGGTCATTCATGCGTTGTAGCTGCCGCCGTCACCGGCGGCAGAAATATTTTTGAAGCCTGTGCCGCTGGAGACAGCGGCAGCTACAACAATTCGGCGGTCATAGACCACCGCTACAGTTGAGGATTTGCCGGCTCAACGTGCACGAGGACGTCGGCGATGCGCGGATTTGTGGCGCGGATCGCATCTTTCACCCTGTGCGCTAACTCGTGGCCTTCGTGGACGGAAATGCTGCCATTCACCAGCACGTGAAGATCGACGTAATAGGAGACCCCCATCTTGCGCACGAAACATTTATCGAGATCGATTACGCCGGGGACGGAACGCGCAGCGCCTCGAATATTATCACTAATTTCACCACGCGGCGCGGTATCAAGAATTTCGCGCAGCGCCGGGCCGAGTAGCCGCGCCCCTGTGGTAGCGATAACGGCACAGGCGAACAGGGCCGCGTAATCATCCGCGCGTTGCCATTTTTCGCCGCCGACAAGCGCGATGGAAATTCCGACAGCTGCCGCCATTGAAATAATGGCATCGGCGCGATGATGCCAGGCATCGGTAGTGATCGCGGTGCTATCAATGGCGCGGCCGAGTCGGCTGACGGAGCGAAAGAGCGATCCCTTGACTATGACGGCGATGATGAGGACGAAGAGAGTAAATGGCGCCGGCCCGTGATGCGGTAGAAAAATTTCGCGAACGCTCGCAACCGCCAGAGCAGCGGCGGCCACGAGAACGCCAAGGGCGACGACAACAGCAGCGAGCGGTTCTGCTTTGCCGTGGCCATACGGATGAGTGGCATCGGGCGGACGCGCGGCGAATCGTAGCCCGCCCCAGATAACGATCGAGCCCGCGGCGTCGAGCGCCGATTCAATGCCATCAGCGATGAGCGCGTAAGCATTTCCAAAAACGCCGGCCGCGATTTTGATGAAGGCAAAGGCTACATTGACGGCGAGGCCGACGAGAGCCAGGCGGGCGCCGGCTTGCAGATTGCTCGCTGCAGTGCCAGCGGTAGGATGAGCGTTCATGCGCAAGGAAACGATTAACGTAGCGGTCTATTCAACGCACGGAAATCCTGCAGATGTCTTGCGTATCGAATCTCAGCCGTGGCCAACGCCGGGAGCCGACGAAGTGGTCGTGGAAATGCAAGCCGCCCCGATCAATCCGGCGGACTTGAATGCAATTGAAGGGAAATATCCGGGGAAACGGGAAGTCCCGGCTGTTCCGGGCTTCGAAGGCTCGGGAATCGTGTCCGAGCTTGGAGAGAACGTTAGCAAGCTAACAATCGGTTCACTGGTGATCTTACCGCACGACCTCGGAACATGGCGTGAAGCCTGCGCAGTTAGGGCAGAGCAAGTGGTGATTGTTCCGTCGCAAGTCGATCCCGTCCAGGCGGCAATGTTGAAGATTAATCCGCTGACGGCATGGCGACTCTTGCACGGATACGTGGAACTGAAGACTGGCGATTGGGTGATTCAAAACGCTGCCAATTCGGCGGCGGGCCGCGCGGTCATTCAAATCGCGCATGCACTTGGGTACAAAACCGTGAACGTGGTCCGGCGTGAAGAATTAATCGATGAGTTGCGCGCCGATGGTGGCGACCTTGTTCTAATCGACAGCGAAAATCTTCGCGATGAAGTGAAAAACGCTACCGGCGGCGCACCGATTCATTTGGGATTGAACGCGGTCGGTGGCGACAGCGCGCTGCGGCTGATGAACTGTCTCACCGCCAGCGGCACGCTCGTAACTTTCGGCGCGATGAGTTTGCAGCCGCTGAAAATCCCGAACGGCCTGCTTATTTTCAAGGATCTGCGTTTCCGCGGAATTTGGATTAACAAATGGTACGACAACGCCACGCCCGCAGAGCGAATGGCCGCGTTCAATCCTATTTTCGAAATGGCCGGGCGCGGTTTGCTGCAAACGAAAGTCGAGAAATCATACCCGCTGAGCGAAATAAAGGCGGCGGTCGAACATGCCGCCCACGCGCAGCGCCGCGGCAAAATCATTTTCGAGTTTGGAACCCGTTAAAGACACGGAATGAGACAGAACCGCGAAGCCGTCACCAGGATACACTTTCATCTCGGGTAAGCGCCGTCTTGTCATTCGGAGCGCAGTCGAGGAATCTCTAATTTTTAACAGAGAGATAGTAAGAGATTTCTCGACTTTCGCTCGACATGACAAAGTAAATGGCAGGCGGCTGATCGTTTTATTTTAGCTTCTTTCGAGTATTTCGTGGGCATGTTCTGTCTTGAATGAAGATGCAAAAGACAATCGTGGTTGGCGCGGGGATCAATGGAGTTGTTGCCGCGATTGAATTGCGAAAACGCGGACACGAAGTTGCGCTGGTTGATCCCGGCCCGTTACCGCATCCCCTCGCCGCTTCCACTGATATCAGTAAAGCCGTTCGCGCGGCCTACGGCGGAGACGAAGATTATACGGCGCTGGCCGAGCAGTCGCGCGAGATTTGGCGGCAGTGGAACGTGAAATTCGGCGTCGAATTGTATCACGAGATCGGGTTTCTTTTTATGCGCCAACGCCCGATACAGCCGGGCGATTTTGAATACGAAAGCTTCACTCTCCTCGAACAACGCGGGCATCGGGTGGAGCGGATCGGTTCCAGACAACTGCGCGAGCGTTATCCGGCCTGGAACTCGGAACGTTACCCGGATGGTTTTCTCGATTTGGAAGCCGGATATGCCGAAAGCGGACGGGTCGTTGCCGCATTAATCCAGTGGGCGAAATCGCTCGGTGTGGAATTGCGCGAAAATGCAAAGTTCCGCGATCTGGATGAAGCGGGCGATCGGATAAAAGGGATTGTTTTGGAAGATGGGGAAAAAATTGCCGCGGCTGCGGTTGTGATGGCCGTTGGCGCTTGGACACCGTACGCATTGCCATTCACGCGCAATTTTCTCCGCGCAAGCGGACAGCCGGTATTTCATCTCAAACCCAAACAACCCGAACTCTTCACTCCGGAATGTTTTCCGATTTTCGGCGCGGATATTTCGACTACTGGCTATTACGGTTTCCCGCTCAATCGCGACGGCGTGGTGAAAATCGCAAATCACGGGCCAGGACGCGAGATGTCGCCGGATTCTCCCGAGCGCGTCGTAACGAAAGAGGAGGAAAACCAAATGCGCCATTTTTTGTCCGACTCGTTTCCCGCGCTGGCGGATTCCCCAATTGTATTCACGCGCATCTGTTTCTATTGCGATACTCATGATGGAAATTTTTGGATCGCTCCCGATCCGGAGCGTCCCGGATTGACCATCGCGGCCGGGGACTGCGGCCATGGATTTAAGTTCGCGCCGGCGCTGGGTGGAATCATCGCCGACGCAGTCGAAGGCAAATCGAATCCAGTGCTGGGAAAATTTCGCTGGCGTCCGGAAGTGAAGTCGGGCGAGACGAAAGAAGCCGCGCGATTTCGCGGAAAACTCTAGCGGCGGAGCCGGACCGGCAATATCAATCGCCCCTGGCTTGAGATGCGGGTTCTTTCTTCGGCTGGCGTTTCAGAAGCGTGATTTGTTTGATCCGCGCCGAATCAGACGGGCTCCAGGTGGCGACATCGGGATCGTCTTTGAAAGCGTTGTGAACGATGCGCCGCTGATAGGAATTCATCGGCTCGAGCTGAAGCGAACGTCCGGTGATGCGCACTCGCTCAGCAAGTTCGCGAACCCGTTGGACGATTCGGTCTTCACGCATAGAACGGTAATGCTCGCAATCAACAATGACTTTTTGCGCATCCTTATTTTTCGCCTGCAATAATCGGTTTAGAAGAAATTGAATGGCGTCGAGCATTTCGCCGTCGCGACCAATCAGACGCCGGCTTTCCTCGGTGTAAATTTGCAAGGTCAGATTTCCGCCTTCGCTTTGCATTTCCGCGATTTCCACGACGAAACCGAGGTAGCCAAGCATGGTATCGAGTAACTCTTTCGGCGTCATCTTCGTTTTCGTTTCGGCCCCGCAACTTTCTCCAAGGTCGGCACCGGTTGTTTCCGATTCTGATACAGTTGCAGGACGCTGAAAAGGTTTTGCGCAGTGTAATACAGGGCGAGGGCAGCGGCAAAATTATAGCAAAAGACGATAAAGATTATGGGCATGAACATCATCATCCGCTGCTGGGTGGGATCGCCACTCTTCGGCGTCAGGTGGGTCATCCAAAAACTGGTCGCCGCCATGATGAGTGGAAGAATATTGATGGGCCATCCGACGACGGGAAGATGCGCTACGGTATCGGGTTGAGAGAGATCGCGAATCCAGAGAAAGTGAGCACCCCGCAGTTCGACCGCCTGTCGCAACATGGTGAAGAGGCCGAAGAAGATCGGGATTTGGATCAGCATTGGTAAACAGCCACCTACCGGGTTGATCCCGTATTCTTTGTAAAGCTTCATCGTCTCCTGATTCATCCGCGTCGGATCGTCTTTATATTTCTCGCGTAGCTCCTGGATTTTGGGCGAGAGCGCCGACATGCGTCGCATCGAAGCCGTCGCTTTACTTTGCAGAGGCCAGAGCGACAGCTTTACAATTGTCGTTAGCGCGAGAATGGCAGCGGCATAGTTGCCAAGGGAACTGTGAAGCGTGTTCAAGGCGTTGAGCAACGCCTGGCAGATGATCTTGAAAATGCCGAATTCCATGACTTCGGCTTCGTTATGTTCGAGCTGGGCGAGCCGATGATAAAGTTTCGGGCCGAGATAGAGTTGGAAGTGTGCGTTGTAAGTTTGGCCGGCCTCCACGCGGAACCCCGGCAAGTGCATCGCGCCCTCCAAACCATAGTTCTTCTCTGCCGGATCGATCTCAAAGCGTTTTCCCCAAACCGCGTCCGCCTTCCCAGTCAAGGGAACCGCCAGAGTAGTGAAAAATTGATTACTCGCCGCCACCCACTCCGCAGCATTGACGCTCTGCGTGTAGTAGGGACGCGGCGGATGTTGCCCCATGCCGAAAAAGCCGCCGCCCCCGGCGAACCAACCGACATCAATCCCTTTAGTGTGGCCGCCAACCAACCACACCAAACGGGTATAGCTCGGGTAGTCGTTGCGGTGAATCCGCGCCGCTGAGCCATTCCCAAGAAAATAACCGGGATTCGCGTAGGGTGCCGCGCCGTTGTTTGTGAAATCGACATCCAATTTCACAACGAAATTATCCTTCTTCTCGTTAGTAGGCGGAAAGAAAAACTTCTTGCGAATCGTCACCTGCTCGGGCGCGACATACTCGAGTGCGACAGTGTCGGCTTCGCGGGCGATTTTGTATTCCGGCAAAGCCGGAGCGGCAGGATCGTCGACGATTGCGCCAATGGGAATTCGTGCGGGCGAGTTCAACGTTACACGTTCGCTTTTTCCTACCTCCGCAGGGTAATTGAGCAAAACTGCTTCGCTGATTCCGCCGCCCCGATTGGTAAGACGCAATTCGACGTCAGAGTTGCGGAGCGTTTCGGTTTTTTCTTCAAATTGCGCCGGCGTCGCGCTCGGACCTGGTGTCGTCGCAGTTCCCGCCTGTTGCACCGGTGTGGCAACGGCCGAGGGGGCTGACGTAGCAGGAATGCCACTCGCTAAAGGCGGAGCCGAAGGCGCCGTCGCAACGGCTGGCGGGGGCAAGGGTTGCCGCGCAATCCAAATTTCCCAGGCGATCAGCCCAAGAACGCAAAGAGTGATGGCGATCCAGGCGGTTCGATCCATAAATTAATTGCGCCTGCTTACTCGCAGACGCAGCTCCGCGCCAGTGAATCTGGCGCCGGCACCGGATCAAACCCGCTGCCACCCCACGGATGACATCGTAGCAGGCGCTTCATTCCGAGAAAGCTCCCGCGCCAGACGCCGTGCTCTTCGACCGCTCGCAAGAAATATTCGGAGCACGTGGGCGAAAAACGGCAGCCGGAATTCGCTCCGCCGAGGAACGAAAGCACCGGCGAGATCGTTATCTGATAACCGCGAATGAGAATGCGAACGAGCGTGCGCATCAGGGGGCAAGGATAGAAGCGCGCCGCGCCAGGCGCAACCACTCATCTTCTAAGGCGTGGGATGTCTCGCGCGCTGCTCGCGCCGACGCAATCGTCACCACCCAAACTCCGCCGCAGATTTCGTGTTGATGTTTGCGAAAAATCTCGCGCAAACGCCGGCGGGTGCGATTGCGGACGACGGCTCCTCCGACGCGTCGGGAAGTAATGAAGCCGGCGCGAACGAGCGCTTTTGGTTCGGCATTTTTCAAAACGCCGAGTGTAAGCGTTCCGCCACGGATGGAGGCGCCTTCTGTCCGAACGCGCTGGAATTCGGAATCCAGAGTGAGTCGGCGCGACTTCGGAAAACGAAGGCGTCTTTGCATTGCCGGGATTTTAATCTGCGCGACGGCGGTTGTCAGTGGTAGGGCAAGCACACCGCTTGCCGAGGATGAGTGGCAACGCGAGCGCTTGCCTTATGATCAGCGGCGTCTGTACAGCAAAAGTCTTCCCGGAGTTCACTCAGGGAAGACCTCGCCAAACAGCTTTGTTGATTACGGCGTGGCCGAAGCGGCCGGCGAAGACGTTGTATTGATCGTCGTATTCGTCTCCGTCTTGCTTTCCGTGGCCGGCGAAGGATTCACCACTGTCGTATTGGTTTCTTTCTTCTCCCCAGCCGGCGGATTTACCGTCTCAGTTTTCTGTTCGCAAGCCGCGAGCAACGACGCGGCTCCAGCCAAAATGCAGATGTATTTCTTCATAAGTTGTAGATGGAAAACCCAATGTGGGTCATTTCATATTCGGGGCAAGGCGTCCTTTCGGCCTTACGCTGGGTGAATGTTCACCCGCCCAGCGAGCCCAGTGTCTCAGTGGAGAACGTTGGGGTGTAAGGCAGACCATGCGCCTCAGCCACGGCCTGAATGGTAAGTATTCCGTCGCGCGTGTTCACACCACCAAGCAGCGCCGGCTGTTTATTGCATGCACCTTCCAATCCGCGATCAGCCAGCAACTCGACGTAGCGGCCGGTAATATTCGTCAGCGCCTGGGTAGCGGTCCGCGCATAAGCAGCCGGCATGTTGGCCACGCAATAATGGGTGACGCCTTCCTCGACATAAACGGGATCGAGATGCGTCGTTGGCCGCGACGTTTCTGCGCAACCGCCCTGATCAATCGCAATGTCCACCACCACACTGCCCGGTTTCATTTTTCGCAACATCGCGCGTGTAATTAGCTTCGGCGCTTTCGCTCCTGGCACCAGGACCGCGCCGATGAGCAGATCGGTCGTCGCCATCAATTCGTGGAGATGTGCCTCGCTGGAATAGAGCGTGTTGGCGTTGTCCATGGTGATGTCGAGAAAACGCATCCGTTCGAGATCGACTTCGAGAATGGTCACGTCGGCGGCCAAACCGGTGGCCATGCGCGCAGCGTTCACACCGGCGGTGCCGCCACCGAGCACAACCACGCGTCCTGGCAAAACCCCCGGAACGCCGCCGAGCAAGACACCCGTGCCGCCATTGTGTTTTGCCAAATAATATGCGCCCATCACAACTGACATACGGCCCGCGATTTCGCTCATTGGTTCCAAAAGCGGAAGGCGATTCCCGATTTGAATCGTCTCGTAGGCAACGCCGGTCACGCCAGACGTCAGCAACGCTTCCGTCAAAGGTTTGCTCGCCGCCAAATGAAGATAGGTGAAAAGAATTTGTCCTCGACGCAACAACGGCCACTCCGCTGGCAACGGTTCCTTCACTTTTACGATCATGTCGGCGCGCTGAAAAATTTCCTCCGCCGATTCGACGATTTGCGCACCGGCTTTGACGTATTCCTCATCAGGATAACCGGAACCGACGCCAGCATTTTTTTGCACGAGAACGGTGTGACCACGGCCAACCAGACTTTGCGCGGTGGAAGGGAGCAAACCGACGCGTTGCTCTTGTTCTTTGATTTCCTTGGGAATGCCGATGGTCATGGCAGAGAGTGAATGGTGATACGTGATTTGTGAAGAGTGTAAAAGCTCAATCTGCGAAAAACTATTCGCAATTCCATTTCGGCAAGCTTGTCCGGCGCGATGGCGCATAGCGGTGTCATGCTGAGCCGCGCAAGACGGCGAAGAATCTGGCCAGCGGTGAGACGCTTCCTTTCTTGGATGATTGCTTGAGCACATGAGAGGTCCCTCGCTCCGCTCGGGATGACAAAAGAGGCAGCAGCCTCCTTTTGTTCAATCCAACGCGCTGCCTGCGATCAAATTTTTTCCGCCACAATTTCCACCACCAGTGGCGTAATCATCAGCGCATTCGGATTCTCTCCGGCACCAGCCAAATCCGCGCGCACTTTGTCAGCGAAGGTTTGATCGATCCGACCCATCTCAATCAAGCGCGGAAGATAAACTTCGATGAATGTCACCGGCCATTGCCACATGTAGTTAGTCGGACGCACAGAAAAGATATGTGGCGTAGCCGACCGAATAATAAACCCATTTTGCGAGAGCAACACCGGGAGATCAGCAGCGCCGTCCGGTTCTCCGCCCGACTCGCGCCACGTTGCGATCACGTGTTCGCGAAATTTTTCCTGACTCGGGATCGGTGGAAGAAAACGCCAGGTTCCATAGTGAGCGTATTCGTGAAAGATAGAGATACCGCCTTTCGGCATCACATCGCCCAGTTTTTTGATCAACAACGCCTGATCGCTGACAAACGATAAGACCCAGCGGCACCAGGAGAAATCGTAATTGCCTTTCGGCAAATCGCCGGTCATCAGATCTAGCTCGTAAATCTTGGCATTGCTTAGGCCGCGTCGGCGAAAGGACTCGCGCATCGCGGCAACAAATTTGTCGGAACGCTCCAGCGCCACGACTTCACCGGATGGTCCAACAATTTCGGCTAAATCGAGTGCGGCATAACCGGGCCCGGCTCCAAGATCAAGGACGCGCTTCCCGGTGGTAATGCCTGCCCTCTGCCAGCAGTCCAACACCACCGGACGCCAGACCCGGTGTTGCAGCCCGAGTCTGAGCAGCTCCTCATCATGCGTTCCAAGAACGTAGTCCTTCTCGCTCATGCGGCACCATCACCATATCACGATCTCTCGCCACTCGATTCTTTGCCCCGTAGCTAAAAGCCAATTCACTAACGCCGGCCCACTATTTTGACATCGTAGCGATCTCTCGCGACGCACTGCCTTGGCAGACTGTTGAAAACGGCTCTCACTTCGATCCTCTCGCACACCACGCCGCTGCCCTCACTGCCGCTTGCGCGTGCGTCTCTCCCGGCGGGAGAGAATGGAGAGGAGGCTTCGCGTGTCTCTGTAATTAAGCGAGAGCGAGCGGTCCCTTCTGCCGCGGGGAGAAGGTTAGGATGAGGGTTTCCAACCGTCGCTCCGGCGACCGTGCTTATTGAAAGTAGCCGCAGCGCTCGAAATTTTAATCTGGCAAAATAGTCAGGTTACTCGCTTCTCTCACTCACTCGCCGAAGCGATAGTTAAATGTTTCGATGTCGATCTTGAACTTCTCTTCAATTATACTTTGTGTTTCCTGGGTATAGTATTCAGTATAGTGCCGCGAACGGGGATTGGCCCGGGCATGAGGAAGCACTTCGCTTACTCCAAGCTTTTTCGCCACCACCACCCAGTCTTCCTGTAAACGCTCGAATCGGCCGATAAAGTCTGCGAGCATCCTGCCGTTGGCGTCGACAAACCAATCAAGTTGGTAACGATGAGGCGATGAATGAATGCAGGTGCTACTACTATATTGAATCCAACGAACGAACTCTTCGAACGTCATCTCCCGACGCATTTGCACTGCTTCATTGCGCTCATAGAGCGCGACAACACGATCCCAGGGATTGCGAACAAATCCGAACTTAAAGTAACTTTCGAATTGCCGCCGTCCCCGTTCTTTCCGACGCTCCGCCGGCAATGTAAGATAGAGCCATTCCAGTATTCGATTTTTTCTTCCTCCGCGCACAACCCAGTAACTTTCCATCAACCTTCTAATCTCACACAGGTTCAAATGGGGCTTAATCGCCTTTCCCAACAGGTGACGCACGCTGGTCGAACCAGTCTTGGGAACTTCGACAAAGATGCACTTGTAGCGGTGTGAGATCATGGCTTGTTTAGCCAGCCGCAGAGAGCAAGGATAAGCTCACTTTTTGATGAAAGCGATTGTTCTGACCTTCGATCGACATCGCGCCATTACCCAGCACCTGATGTTGCAATACCAGCGTCTCTGGCCGGATCACCCATTTCGGTTTCGCATCCCTTATCAACAGCTTCGCGGCCCAAACACGGAGCGCGCAGAGTATATCGAGTCGCCCCCAGAAATCCCCGCAACTGTCCTGCGATTGATCGAAGACATCGAAGATGAGGAATGGGTTTACTGGTGCTCCGATGATAAATATCCGATCCGTTTGATAGTAGAAAAAGTCAAAGAGCTTCTCAATTATGCACTCACGGCGTCCGAAATAAGCGGTCTTCTTTTTTGCCGCACTCGGGTTACCTTGGATCGACCTGAACTGTCTTTGCATCCTAACCAACGCGTGACTCCAGCTGGCGATATCCTACTCGAGCGCAAAGCGTGGTATCAAATCTGGATTCATCAATTTCTGCGGGCAAAGGTCCTTCGCTTTCTGTTTTCTCATCTGCCCGCACAGGTGCCATCCGCCAAAGCACTGGATGGTTTAAAGAATCGCATCGAAAAGCCCGAAGACTATCACCTGTTTGTCACGCAGCAAAACTTCGCCGTCTTCGGCGAGAGCACAAAACGGGGCGCGATCACTCGAAATTGCCTCGAAAGCATTGCTCGCACTGATATTGAGTTGCCGGAGTGGTTTCGACGCTCAAACGGGGAGCGAATCACAATGGGACAACTACCGGGAGAGACTTACTGGCAAAAATTGCGCAGCCGTTTGTCTGGTCGCAACAAAATGAAATAAAACGGTATCGCCCAAGTCGGTGGCTTTCATACCACGCGTCCGTCATCCCGAGCGCAAGCGAGGGATCCCGCCTAAGATCCCAGAACACACAAGGTAGGTTGCACAATCATCGCCCACTCGCGAGGTCCCTCACTCCGAAGGCATTCGGGGTTGGGGATGACAAACCAATCCTAGAGCGCCGCCGCAGGCTGGCAATGACCGCCGCGCCTTTGGCGCCAAACACATACTCCCAAAAGAGAGAAGTGGTTCCTTCTCCCAGTGGGAGAATGTTAGGATGAGGGCATTCTATCGGAATTTCTCGCCACCATTAAATTTTGAGACGATCTTCGGTCGTTTCCTGCCAGCGATGAATCTCATCTCTCCCGCGCGCAATCACCTCGTCATACTTGCCTGCGTAATATAGATTATGCGCTTCGATTGGATCGACCTTTAAGTTGTATAGCTCATTTAAATCCTGATCTCTCAGGCAAAGTTTCCAACCGTCGCTGGTGACTATCGCGCGCGTCGATTCCTCCATCGCCCGTCTTGCTTGCCGGCGCCTTGCCACCGAACTTCTTTTGACCGTTTTAGCCCGGTTCGGCGACCACTCCATAAAGACGCTTTGTGGCGGCATCGCTTCTCCTTTGAGCAGTGGAACACGACTTTGTCCTGGACAATGAGGTGGTTTGGTCTGCCCAAGCAACTCCAACACTGTCGGCAAAAAATCGATATGACTGATGGATTGATTGATTCTCATGCTGCGACGCTGCCCAGGCATCCGAATCAGATACGGCACCCGCGCCGCTTCTTCGAACATCACTTCCTTTCCAAAAAGCTGATGTGCGCCGAGGCAATCCCCATGGTCACTCGTGTGCACGATAATTGTCTCCTCCATCAAGCCTAACTGTTCCAGAGAGCCGAGGATCGCAGCGATGCTTCGATCAACCAGCGTTACCAAACCGAGGTATCGCTGTTTGATGCCGCGGTATTCTTCCGGGGTGATACCAGCATAGTAAAGTTGCGGCAGGCGCGCTCGATCAAGTATTGCATGGGCGTGTTGTCGCTCGCGGATCAAACGGTACCGCAAAGGGACCTCATCCGTCGGCGGAGTCAGTGCGGTTTGATCAAGATCCACTTCAGCAAGCGAATGTTCCTCGTTGAGCGGGCCGTTGTAAGGTGTGTGCGGCTCGACAAAAGCGACAAAGAGAACAAATGGATCACGACGATGCCGCTCGATAAACTGGCATGCATGATCTTCCAGAAATTTTGGCTTCGATAGCTCGAGAGGAAGCGTGCTAATCAAACGGCGCGAGAAGGCATTGCTCGGGCGGTCCGGAGCTATCCCATGGCTGATAAGAAAACGGCTATAGTCGCTCACATCTTCAGTCGAAACCCAATCGCGAAAGCCGCGTTGAGCGGAGGCATCTCCGCCGAGATGCCACTTGCCCATGTAAGCACAGTGATAATCTTTAATCTCTAGTAGTTCGGCGAAGGTAGGAAAGCGCTGTTCCAGCGTAACGCTGTTCCTGGTGCAACCAGTAGTATGCGGCCATAAACCACTAAGCAAGGATGCGCGGGAGGGCGTGCAAATTGGCTGGGTCACATAGGCACGCTCGAAGATGACCGACTCGGAAGCCAGTTTGTTCAGGGCCGGAGCATGAACCTTTGTTCCCCCGTAGCAAGCAATGGTATCGGTTCTCTGCTGATCCGGGAGAAGTACGAGCAGATTAGGTGGGCGCATCGATTCTTCGGCCAATCAAACATAGTTCACCGGGTTCGCCAGCCAGCAAACGCTCAGTCAAGCTCTAGGCTGCGCGTTCCGGCTTAATTGCCAGATTGAAACAACCCACAGAGTGCAAATAATGAGGATTGACCCGGTCCTAATGCGAACTTTGAGACTTGCTATTACTCTCTTTGCGGTTTGGAACTTGTGTTTTTGCGCTTTTAGTTTTGCGCAGGGCCGTCTCCAATCGGTTTGGCAGTCCTCGCCCCTTACACGCGCGGTATCAAACGGCGACGCCCGAAGCCCTGAAAGAGAAACTGTCTCGGGGTGCCAACCCCCAACGAAAGAGGACCTGACGGTTTTGCACCGCTTCACGCGGCCATGTCTGCTCGTGCTGAGATCGCAAAGATTTCTTTAGCCCGAGCAAGATAGCCTTTTCTTCGGTTGTCCAGTTACTTGGAATGACGACGCTCGCCTTCAAGCGCAACCGCTGACCCATCGCGGGATAGTTTGTCGAACTAGCTGGAATAGATGAGGCATAATGCACCGCGGGATAAATATATTCCCGGCGCGTCTTCGCTACGGCAAGCCGCATTGCGTGCTCGACCATTCCGCGCTCGCATTCGTCGAAACGCGGCACTGCCGGGAACATCGGCAACCCTGCGGCGTCCCCCGAAGTCCAACCAGCCGGTCGCAATGCGTTTGCATTCAGATCGAACTTCGCACCATTCGAAGCCTGCCAGTCGCTTTGCGTCAATTTCATCTGCCACGTTTCCCAAAACGATCCCAAACCCGGCGCAACCATGATACCGTGTCGGTCGCCGCCATTGTTGTTCACATCCATTTGCCATTGCAAGAGACTCAGACTGCCCGTGCCCTTGGGCCAGGATTCAATCGGCATGTTTGGAGGGATCGGATAATTCCCGTTAGGAAACATGCCGCCATCGAGATCTGATTCGTCCGGGTAATCGAGAAAAGGAATCGTTAGCCGCGGCTGATTGTCCCGGCACGAGCACATAATTCATTTCGTAAAAGGCACGTAAGTTCTGACGCGTGGGCGAAAGATCGCTTTTGATTTGCGCGATCATGGCGGCGGAATTGGCCAGACGCGGGCGCTGCGAAATATCTTAATTCCACGGATTGGTCACGGGCATGATTTGCATCGCCGAAACAACCGCGTCGGCTTCCGGGGTATTGAATAGAGTAGGCCTTGCAACCTGCGGCGCTGGACCAAGAATTCGTCCTTCCTGATTAATCCGCTCGGCCCCGCCGTCTCCTGTTGCCAACAACAAGATGCCAATTGCCAAAAACAATCTCCTGATTTCGCTCATTACCCGCGGAAAATCGGAGATCATTTCCGGGCTTCGAACCCGGGCCGAACCGCGAGTTCTTGTTGCTAGCGCGGCGCCCAACGATATCTCGAACTGTCGCCGGGGGGATCGTATCCAATCGAAGGCCGGGACGACCGCGGGGGTTTGCCATTCCGAGCGTAGACCGTGATCCATCGATCCAGCCAAGCTAGAAGAACTCGCTCGAAACAGTTACAAACGGCCATCGCCTGAATGGCCCAACGGAAACCGCGGAATTGGAAATACCTGAATTGCGATTAATCGTTTAGTGGTTGAGCAATCTCGGTGGGCGCAAACAACTCTATCGCAGTGGCAAGAAAAAGCCTGGTAATGTCCAGGTCAATGGCGGCGACAATCAGCAGGCTCGAGAAATTGCGCCGCTGGAATTGTTCTGAATGGAAGCCATGATGAATATCGAAGCAAACCTTAACCGCGTGAAGAATGAGATCGCACAAGCGGCGCAAGTCTCCGGAAGAAAGGTGACCGACATTGAGCTGATTGCTGTTACCAAGACCCATCCCACAGAGATTGTGCGCGAAGCAGTCGATGCCGGTCAGCTTGTTTTCGGCGAGAGCAAAGTACAGGAAGCTCGCGCCAAAATCCCTTTGTTACCATCGAACATTCGCTGGCATTTAATCGGTCATCTTCAGAAGAACAAAATCCGTCATGCGCTCCCTTTGTTTGAAATGATACATAGCGTCGATAGCCTCGAGCTCGCGCAGGCGATTGATCGCATCGCCCATGAGGATGGACTGCATCCGCGAATCCTCCTGGAACTAAATGTCGCCGGTGAAGGAAGCAAGTTTGGGTTTAAAGCCACTACGCTGCGAGCCGCGTTGGAATCGCTCCTCTTGCTGCCGCGACTGTCCATCGAAGGTTTGATGTGTATTCCGCCGCTGGCGGAGGAGGCGGAGACTTCGCGTAAATACTTTGTCGAGCTTCGCGAGCTACGTGATGCGCTGGAACAACAATTCAAGGTGAACTTGCCGCATCTTTCGATGGGAATGACAAATGATTACAGCGTTGCAGTGGAAGAAGGCGCGACGCTTGTCCGGGTCGGCACCGCCATTTTCGGTGAACGAAAGCGAAGGAACACGGACTTGTAGCCTGCGCGACAGCGGACATTTTGTCCGCTGAACTTCGCCGCAGCCGCTGGGCGCACAGGCTAAAAAGTCTGTATTCCGGCGGCATCCTGCTAAACTTACTCAATGGCTTTGGCACCGACAAATATTCAGCAAATCGGTAACGAGTTGGCGATTCAATGGAGCGATGGCGGCGAATCGTATCTCAACCTTGAGCTAATCCGTCGCGCGTGTCCGTGCGCGGCTTGTGGCGGCGAGCCGGATGTGCTCGGAAATGTCTTGCGACCGGAGGTCAGTCATACCGACGCCAGCTTTCAGCTCGACAGTTTCGTTGTCGTCGGCGGTTACGCACTGCAACCGCGCTGGCACGATGGACACAACACTGGGATTTACAGTTTCCAATACCTGCGGCGGTTGGCTTCGAGCACGACACCGAAATGAATCATCGTGTCAACGTTCCAACGATTCACAACGACTGCGCTGGGGTGACCGAGATTGGAGGGACGCGCTCTGTCACGTCCCGAATACTGGGAAATGACAGAGCATGTCCCTCCATTTTTTAGATCGGAATCGTGACGCGCAGAAGCGATGCGCCTCCGCCGCGCGGATAGATCATTCGTTCTTGTAACGAAGCCGGCACGAGAAAGAACTCACCCGGCGTGAAATCGACACCGGCGCATCGGAGCGCGCCGGTTAAGCACAAAACAATGGCAAATTGCCCGAGCGGCGCGATCGCACGCTGAACATCGAGACTCCATTTCTGCACTTCGAAGAGTTCATGTCGCACCAGTAATTCACCGCTTGGTGTAATCGGCTCGGGAGCCACGTCATTGAAATCGATGCATTGCAACGCCTGATCCACATGAAGTTGTCGCCGCTCCCCCTGATCATCGACTCGGTTCCAATCGAAAACGCGATAAGTGGTGTCGCTGTTTTGCTGGACCTCGACTAAGATGTTTCCGGCGCCGATGGCGTGAAATCTCCCGGAAGGCAGGAACATGGCGTCACCGTTCTTCATCCGGATCGCGTGAACACAATCGGCGACAGTTCCGGAATGAAGGGCGTCCTCGAATTGATCGCGCGTCATCGATTTTCGGAGCCCAACGAAAATTTCGGCATTCGGCTCCGCCGCAAAAACATACCAAAATTCGGTTTTGGCTTCGCCACCTAACGATTCTGCGATTTCTGGCGGCGGATGGACTTGCAGCGACAACTTCTCCTGCGCATCAAGCAGTTTAATCAGCAGCGGAAAACGCGGGGCATCGGGCACCACGCCAAATAGCTTTTCGCGAAAGTTAACCCAGAGATCGTGAAGCGATCGGCAGGCCAACGGGCCTTCGCGCACGATACTTTGGGCTTCGGGTCGATCGACGATCTCCCATGACTCGCCGATTCGTTTGTTGGCAGGCAATTTCTTGCCAAACGACGCGGCAAGGTTATGACCACCCCAAATCCTTTCCTTGAAAATCGGTGCGAACACGACCGGTGAATCGGAGCCCGCCATCATGCCCTCCATCAAACATGAAACGTCAAACATCAACCGTCTTCAATTATTGAACCGATAACAGGGTAAATTGTCGAACAGGACTGCGCGGGTTAACATTCCTTATTTGAAAGCATTTCTTCGATACTGGTTGCCGATCATAATTTGGTTGGCCCTCATTTTCATTGGATCGACTGATTTGATGTCAGCCGAACATACTTCGCGTATTATTGGGCCTCTCTTACACTGGCTTTTTCCCACAATTTCGCCCTTCACCGTTTTGCGGGTCCAATTTTTTATGCGCAAGCTCGCGCATGTATCGGAATATGCCATCCTCGCGGTGCTGTTGTATCGCGCCTTTGTCCATACGGCATTGAAAGGACGGAGGGCACTTTCCGCGGGGCTCGTGCTACTGCTCTGTGCGGCTTATGCCGCAACCGATGAATTTCATCAGTCTTTCGTTCCATCACGAACGGCGTCACTGCGCGACGTAATGATCGACATCTGTGGCGCAATGTTGGCGGTAATCCTGTATTGGTCGATCGCGACACGTCGCATAATTCCAAGCCGCTCCTGATCTCGGCACCAAAGCAAGGAGCGCTCGCATTCGATCGCGGAAGAAAAGGGAGGAATGCCCGTTTGGCGCACAACAGGAAGGCCTGCGTTCCGCGGCATGCCGGACGTGCTGGTTCGGAACGCAGACTTTCTAGTCTGTGCGCCCAACGGGCTGTTAGCCTGCTGCGCTGCGATGGACGGGTACCAAAGGAATAGCGACTTGAGGGACTCGTTCGCGCATCCCGCTTGACCATTCCCTGATCACCGATCACTTTTCACCTCCGCGAAGCGGGCCTGTAGCTCAGTTGGTTAGAGCATGCGCTTGATAAGCGCAGGGTCACTGGTTCGAGCCCAGTCAGGCCCACTCTCGAAAGAGGGAGGGGCTCAGTGCCGCTCCTATCCCTTGGGATCCAGCACCTCAGATCTGCGATTTCACAAAATCGGCACACAACTGCAACCGAATCGTCACGGGAGGCGTTTAATGTATTATCATGGACATTGACGCTCTACATTCTGCGCTCCTTTCAATCACAGTGGTTTCTGAAAAAGTTCGCGCCGCGCGAGAAATCCTCTCGGCTACGGGAGATGCGCCGGCTCGGCTGGGAAAGTTTCTTTGCGAAGCCGAAAACGATCTGCGCATGGCCCAGGCGACGCTTGGCGGCGAATTAGGATTCAGTCTGTGTCCCCGCTGCTGGCCGCCGGAGCTGGTCGCGACAGACCTGGACGGCAAGCTTAATTGTCCCGTCTGTGGACGAATTTCGCACGAGCAAGCAGCGTGAACTGCGCGATGGGTGAAACGTCTTGGCGTCTCGGAACAAAACAGCGTTGTAGCGCGTCCTTGCCGCCAAGGAAAGGAAACGGCGGCGAAGATCGCCGCCCTACAGTATTTGCCCGCGATCGGGAGTCCGGAATTGATTTGCTCAAGCTGTTACGTTCTGCGCAGCAATCGCGCTACTGCCGGAGCCACGCATTCGCGCAGATGGGTGCAGCGCGATTCATAATAGCGATATAGCAGCGCACTGATCCCGATAACAGCGGCGAATTGCAAAGACGTAACTGCCATGCTTTGAACGAATGAACTGGTTCACCTCGCTGGCGTGTACTTCGCCACCACCTGGAAAAACGGGAAGTGAACGAGATAGAGAGCGTATGTTCGCGCGAAATAAGAATCGGCGCTCCATTCTAAATGATGATCGGTGATCCGCCAAAGGCTGGCGTATGTGACAAACAAGATGACGACGCCTAGCGCGCCAACAAACCAGCGGCTACCATACCAGGCGCGCGGATAGTTGACCGAAATCCAAGCGGCAAAAACGCCAACCATTAATGCGTCGAAGCGAAGAATAACTCACTCGCGCTGCCAATCCGGGCAGTCCGCTACCTTCGATTCAGTCGCGAAAATGGTTGTCGAAAGAGAATCTTTCCCTAAGGTTTGCGCTCTGTGCGCGCCGGCCGGCTTCTCGTTCTTTTTTCCGCTTGCTTGACCTTAGTGGCTTCAGGTCTCGTGCGAGAGCCCGAAGCCGAGATCAAGAAGTTGTCTTTCAATCACACCAACCTGCAAAATGGTCTGGAGATTTACTCGATCGAGGATCATTCCAGTCCAACGGTCGCTGTCCAGGTTTGGTACCACGTCGGGTCCAAAGATGATCCCGATGGACGCAGTGGGTTCGCACATTTGTTCGAGCACATGATGTTTAAGGGCAACGAGCACCTGACCCCGAACACCTTTGAGGAATTGACCGAAAACGTCGGTGGAGAGAACAACGCCTATACCGCGCCGGACGTGACCGTTTACCATGAAGTTGTTCCTTCAAACTACCTGGAACCGGTCCTTTGGGCGGAAGCGGAACGGATGTCTTCCCTGGCCCTCAATGATGCGAACTTCAATTCAGAGCGGGACGTGGTGAAGGAAGAATATCGTCAGCGCATCCTGGCCAATCCTTATGGCGAATTCTCGTTAGCGATCGATCAAGAGTCGTTTGCCGCCCATCCTTACAAACGTCCGAGCATCGGCAATATTACAGAGCTCGACGCGGCGCAACTACCAGAGGTAAAAGCGTTTCATTCGACCTTCTATCGACCGGACAATGCAACATTAGTTGTAGTTGGCGATTTTAAGGCGAGTGACCTGGAAACCTGGACCAAAAAATACTTCGGTCCGATCCCCAAGCCGACAACGAAGATTCCGCGTGTGGCCGTCGTTGAACCTCCGCGTAAAGAGGATAGGCACGAAGTTTTGTCCAGTGCCAAAGCCCCATTGCCAGCGTTCGCCGTGACTTATCTGGCGCCTTCGGTTCGCAGTAAAGATGAGCCAGCATTGGATTTGGCAGACGAAATTTTATCGGGCGGCCAATCGTCGCGCCTTTATCAGTCGCTCGTTTATGAACAACAAGTGGCCCAGCGCGCCTCCTTCGACGCCGATCTTCGAGAAGACCTGGGGCTATTGACATTTCGTGTCATTGTGGCCAGCGGCAAATCGCTGCCCGAGGCCGAGAAGTCATTGAATGATCAGATTGAGAAAATCCTGAGGGACGGCGTGACCGAAGCGGAGTTGGACAAAGCGAAGAACCGCTTTCTAACAGGGAAGCTGATGGAGAGGGAGACTAACAATGGCAAAGCAAGTGCCTTGGGCGAAGCAGCGGTGATCTACCGCGATCCTAATCACATCAATACCGATTTGGCGAGGTATCAGGCAGTAACTACCAGCGAAGTCAAGGATGTATTGAACAAATATCTAGCAGGAAAAAAGAAGATCTTGATCGAGTATTTGCCTGAAGCAAAGAAAGAAGCCGGCAAACCGGAAGACACGAAGAAGCCGTGAGAAACAAACAAGTTTATCTGTTGCTGGCGCTGTTTTGCTTTACGCCAGGACAACCCTCCTTCGCCATTGGCGGCGTTGATACCGCCCCATCACCGGCTGCGCCGCATTCGGGGAGTTTTACTCATCCGAAGGAAGCAAAGCTCGAAAACGGCCTGCGCGTAATTGTAGCGGAACGCCCAAGTCTACCGTTGCTGGCGGTGGAATTAATTATCCGAAACGGATCGGAGGCTGATCCCAACAACCTTGCGGGAACGGCAAGCTTGACTGGTTCGTTGCTCACCAAAGGCACCGAAAAGATGTCGGCCCCGGAGATTGCCAGTGCAATTGAATCGTTAGGCGGCACAATTTTTTCGTCCGGTGTTTCGGATAACTCGAATGCGGGTGTCCTGGTTATGTCGAGCAAAGCTGAACCAGCTTTAACTATTTTAGCGGACGTAGCTTTACATCCTGCTTTTAAGGAAGAAGAGATCGATCGATTAAAAAAGCAGTCACTCGACGGCTTGCGCGTCGCTTTGCAACAACCAGGCTCAGTCGCATCCTATGTTATGGGGCGGGTTGTCTACGGAGATGGCGAATATGGTCACGCCGCCGGAGGCACACCGGAGACATTGCCCGCAATCCAACGGGCGGACATCGTGAAATTCTACCAGACCTACTACCGACCGGATAACGCGGCCTTGATCTTTTCGGGTAACGTGACCCTGGAAAAAGGGAAAGAGTACGCTGAAAAGTTTTTCGGGGACTGGAAGGCGAATCAAGGGGGCCCCCGCCCTATGCGCGCTGCCACAGGAACCTGGAAACCAGACAGCGTAGTAGTCGATATGCCAGAAGCCGGTCAGGCTTCAGTCAGCGTAACCAAACCGGCGATTAAACGCGATTCGCCGGACTATTATTCAGGGCTGGTTGCGAATGCTGCGCTAGGCAATGGTTTCGCCTCCCGATTAAATCGAGAGATCCGGATCAAACGCGGTCTCAGTTATGGGGCCAGGAGCTCGCTCGATGTCCGTCGCGATGCAGGCGCATTTATCGCTTCCGCTCAAACCAAGAACGAATCGGCCGCTGAAGTTGCATCACTATTGCAGACCGAGCTGAAACGATTGGAAACAGATCCCGTGCAGGGAGATGAACTAAAGTCGCGACAAGCACTGCTTACTGGCAACTACGCGCGAAGCCTCGAAACTGACTTGGGATTCGCGAGTCAGATTGCGGGTTTGGCGGTTTATAATTTGCCGCTTGAAACTTTGGACAAGTTTATTCCTGCGATCAATGCGGTAACGACAAAGGATGTAACAGCGTTCGCTGAGAAATATCTCGCGCCACCGTCCAGCCTGGTCATTGTAGGTAAGGCTTCGGCTTTTGTTAATCCTTTGAAGAAAAACTTTTCGCAGACCAAAGTAATTCCTCAAGCGAATCTGGATTTGAACCGGGCTGATTTGGAAAAGCAAAAAAAATAGTAGCTCGCGCGTTTACCAGATTCGAACCCGGTTTTCGGGCGCGACAAACATTTTATCGCTGGCCTGCACTTTGAATGCATCATACCAGCTGTCGATATTCCGGGCCGGACCAATCACGCGGAATTGACGAGGAGAATGCGGATCGCTCACCACCTGTTTGCGCACATAATCATCGGAGGCTTTGCCACGCCATGCCTGGGCCCAGCCCAGAAAGACGCGCTGTTCGCCGCTGAACCCGTCGAGCACCGGCGCCGGTTTCCCTGCGAGCGATCGCCGATAGGCATCGAGCGCGAGGGTGAGCCCTCCCAAATCCGCAATATTTTCGCCCATAGTTAATTCGCCATTTACTTTCACGCCGGGCAGCGGTTCGTATTGCGAGTATTGCGTGCCGAGAACCTCGGCGCGCGCCTTGAAAGTCTCTGCATCCTTCGGCAACCACCAATCGCGCAGCGCGCCCGAGGCGTCGATTTTACGCCCCTGATCGTCGAAGCCATGGGTTAACTCATGTCCAATCACGCCCCCGGCCGCCCCGTAATTGATCGCAGGATCGGCATTCGGATCGAAGATCGGGGGTTGCAAAATTCCAGCAGGGAAAACAATATCGCGCAATGAACCATTATAAGCATCGTTAGTTTGCGGCGTCATGCCCCAATCCGCCTTGTCCACCGGACCGTTGAAGCGCCCGCTATAGAAATCCCAGTCCGCCTCGGCCGCCCGCCGGACATTTCCAATCAGATCGTCTTTTCGCACCACCAGCTTCGAATAGTCGCGCGTGTGATTCGGGTAACCGACCTTAATAGTATAGGTGTCGAGCTTTTGTAAGGCTTGCTCTTTGGTTTTGTCATCCATCCAATCGAGCTTCTGGATGCGCGCTCGATAAGCAGCCATCAGGTTTGCCACCAGTTCCTGAATCTTGGCTCTTGCTTCTGGCGGAAAATACTTGGCCGAAAAGAGCTGCCCCACTCCGAACCCCATTGTGCCGAACGTCCCGAAGCGATCACCCACACCGAAGTCACCACCGCCGACCGTGGTAATGGCGCGTTTCCATCGGGCTTGTTGTTCCTTTTGACCGGAGAGCGTTTTCCCATGCAACTCAAAGTAGGCAGCGGTGAAAGCCTTCGATAGATAAGGCGCGGCGTTATCCGCAATGTGGAAGGCGTGCCATGCTCGAATAGTCTCGAGTGGCGTCTTGGAGTAGATCTCGGCTAGTTTCGGAAACGCGCTTTTCTCCGCGATGACCACGCGCGTCAAGTTGTCCATTCTTGTTGCACCCAAAAAGCCCTTCCAGTTGAAGCCAGGCGTGAACTTTGCCAGCTCATCAACCGTCATGGGATTATAAATTGCATCCAAATTGCGCTGCTCGGCTTTCGTCCAGCTCGCATCCGCAATCTTGGTTTCAAAATCGACAACGTCTCGCGCACGTGCCTCAGCTTCCGGCCAGGCCACGAGCTTAAGCAGTGTAGTCACATACGTCTGGTAGGCCGATTTCTTCTTTTCGAATTCGGGTTTCAAATAATAATCCCGGTCCGGCAAGCCCAGTCCGCTCTGCCGCAGATAGAACGCATATTTACTCGGATCTTTCAGATCGACGTCGATACCGTAGGAAAAGAGAGCGGATTCGTAATCCAGCGACTCGCGCCCCATCAAAGCCGCAAGATCATCGCGCGACTTGGTCTTCTTTACCTCGGACAAAACACTGTCGATGGGTTTGGTGCCG